>Ga0207670_10000230_pt1 | contig 36118 bp, 55 predicted proteins | sample KBSS23HmetaG_FD_184339 | JGI IMG/M metagenome (GOLD analysis project Ga0207670, IMG submission 184339) | Switchgrass rhizosphere microbial communities from Kellogg Biological Station, Michigan, USA - KBS S2-3H metaG (SPAdes) (version 2) | ecosystem: Host-associated > Plants > Roots >... | reverse complement strand
CACCCCACGGGCGAGCCGGATTTCTCCAGCTCGCCCGCTTCTGCCTGCGGTGGGGGTGTCGGGGGGTGCAGTGTCCGCAGGCAAGGGGATGGGGTTGCGTCATGCGTTCCGTGTACGAGGAAAGAGTTGCCGAAGCGCGGCTAATCGAACGGCAAATTCGGCAGGGGGCTGACAAAATTGTCAGCAGAAAATTCGGAAGGGTCGCCAAGTTCTTATGGCCGCTCAAAACTGCTGCGCACCTAGCGTCTGTTGCTCGCGTCAATGAGAGAACTGCTGCCAGATGGCTCAGTGGTGAGTTCGAGCCGCCGTACTGCGTAGTCGAAGCAACGATGCACGAGATATTCGGCGATGGATGATCAATTATCACTCCTCGACTATCCCAACTGGCCCGGCTTCCGAGCGCGGGACACATCGAAAGCCGCGGCCGATGCTGTGCAGCCGAAAGCCGCCAATCTCCGCGAGCGCGCGCTATTTGAAATACGCATCATGCGCGGCACCGGAATGACGGCCGATGAGGTAGCGGCGGCTCTCAAGCAGGACATTCTCACCATCCGCCCGCGTGTCGCTGAACTCGCCCGCATGTCTCTCATCAAAGACAGCGGCCAGCGGCGTCAGAACAAGTCCGGCAAGTCGGCAATCGTTTGGGTTCGGTCCGAATGAGAGTTTAGTCGTGTAGTCAAACCCTGGGAGGGGAAATGCCTGAGATTGCTGTTGCCGATCTTCGGACGGCAGAGGACTTCCGACGCCATGCAAAAGCCTTGCGCGAGCGGCGCAAGATGCGGGCGCCAGAGTCAGCACCGGCCGCGCCGCTTAATGCGTGGAGCTTGAACTATTACAATCAGGCGGGGCTGCGCAGGTCCGCAGCGGAGCTAATCTACCAAGTTGCCAGCGTGGTACGCGCTACCGGCCTCGCGATAGAACTCAGGCCGTCAATCAGACAAATTCAACGCGAATGCGCAAGCGGTTATGGCGTTGGCTTTGATGAACTGACATCGCGGCGACGCGATATGCCGATCGTTCAGGCTCGGCAGGTCGCCATGCTTCTTTCTAAATTGCTCCGCAACGACAGTCTGCCGGAAATAGGGCGGCGATTCGGCGGCCGTGATCATACCACGGTGTTGCACGCGTGTCGCAAATTGGAGTGGTTGGGGGCGGAGCTTGGAAGTCTTTTGCGGCGGTCTGACCCGCTTGAGCGATGGGTGAGCATGTGTGTCGAGCTGTACCCGTTCTCTATGTATCGCGCGCGCCGGAAGGATACGGCGGGCAGATTTTCGTCAGTGCGAGGTGATGACGGAACTTTCGTGGCATGACGGGGCATACGATGAGCCGAGAAGTAAAATGGAAAAGTGAGGAAAGTAGCGCGGCGCTGGAAATGTGGCGGCGGGGCGTTCCAGGTCCGGTGATAGCGAAACGCTTAGGGCGCTCGGAAAATTCGGTTGCGGGCCGGATGCGTCGTTTGCGGCGCCGGGGCATACAGATGCCGACGCCAGGGAGCGGTAGCTATCGCCCTATCGTGCAAAAGGACTTGGCGCCCTCTGAGGTCCTAGAGGAGCGCAATCGGCGAATGAACCTTCCCGACACTATGGGCAGCCTTCTTTGCGGCGATCCGAAGCCAGGCAGTGGCCAATCCGCACTAGAGCAGATGCGCAGATGACGTGGCGGATAAAGAACTGGCATAAATTCCAGCACTTTAAGGACCGGCGTCCGCCGTGGATCAAGCTGTATCGGGATATTTTGGATGATCCCGATTGGCACGATCTGGATGGCGATGATGCAAAACATCTTACCATGATTTGGGTGATAGCCAGTGAGGACACGGGTGCGCTTCCGGACATTCGCAAACTCTCTTTCCGCCTCCGCATGACAGAAACCAAGACAGAACAGCTGCTTATCAGGCTTTCTCATTGGCTGTATCAGGACGATATCAATGCGATATCGCCGCGATATCATGATGATGCACCAGAGAGAGAGAGAGAGACAGAGGTAGAGAAAGAGAAAGAATCTCGCTCAAACGAGTTTGAGCGATTTTGGGAAAGCTATCCACGGAAGGTAGGAAAGAAGGTGGCCGAGAAGGCGCTAGCGAAGGCGCTGAGGGAAACCTCGATCGACACGATTATCGAAGCGGTCGCTCGCCAAGCCCCTTTGTGGACGGAACCGAAGTTCATTCCGCATCCGGCGACTTGGCTCAATGCTGGCCGCTGGGCGGACGAAGGGCCTGAACTCACGCCGCGAGTGGTAGTAAGCGATGAGGAATTTGCGCGGTTGCGTGCTCGTCACGACGAAAAAATGAGGCAATCCCTATGAGGATGGAAATGGCGAAGCGCCGCAGACAACCACCATACGGGCGTGACGCGTACCGCCGGATAGCGGAGGATTTGCCGGGGCGGAAAAATGTAATTTTGGATGAAATAGACAATCCCGGCGAAGTCATAAGCGGGGAATATGTCAATGCTGGCGGCAAGATCGCCGCCTTGCGCCTGCTAGATTATGATATTCTCGGGAGCCACAAAAACCGCGGCTATATTACTCTCACCGAGCATGATGCTGGGCGTCGCTGGCAAGAGTATTGGCATCGTACTGGTATTGGTGCTCTGCAGGCTATGGACCCTACCAAAGAACCTGTTGACGGGCATGGGGCTACTAGAGCGGACATTACCGATGGCCGAATGGACGCGTACAGAGAAATAGAGAAGGCCAGGGCAGAGCTTGGCGAAGAAGGGAATATGCTAATCCGCAGCACTCTTGCAGATGGGCTGACGCTCAAGCAAGTCGCCTACCTGCAAGGCGATATGCGCGAGGCGCGGCTGAAATATCTCGGGGGTCGGCTGCGGGAATGCCTGCAGACTTTGGCAAAGTTGTGGGGGATGGCATGAGCTTTCAGGTTAAATTCAGAGTGCCCGAAAAACTGCTCCGCGAAATAGAAAAACGAGCAAAGGAAGCCGATATTTCTCGCAATTCGCAAATACTGGCCATGATCACGCGCGGAATGCAGGTGGAATCGCTGGAGGGCGCAGTGAAGGAAGCTATAGCCAAGCAACTTGGGGAAATGGGATGACCGGACCGTCAAGGTATCTTGACGGCGGTCTGGCAAATCACTTAGCGCGATTATGCTCGCAGGTGTTGCGAGTGGACTTCCTCCCTTATGGCGACTTGGCGGGCGGCCCCTGTTGGGGCGCCGCCCTTTTCGTTACATCGGCCACAAGCCAAGTGCGGGCCAGATTCACGAAAGCCTCGCGAGCTTCCTCATCGCGGGCTGTCCTCGCCCAGCGCAGACACATGTCGGCATTACGCACGAATAGTTCGGGATCGTCGTCCATCGGGAAATCTCCAAGTTGCAAGCAATGGCGGATTAACGGACGGCAGCACTCAATGGCGCTGCTCAAAATTGATCACCCTGATTCACGAAATGTTACAGACCTCAACATGACGAACCTGATCGCAGTCGGCATCGGCATTATCCTCGTGCTGTGGACAATCGCAGGCTACGATTTCACGTGAAACTCCAGGGAACCTGATTTCCGCTAAGTATCATGCCGCGAAAAGCTAAATCCGTTGTCGATATTCGCTCAATGGCACGTTCTCACACGGAGACGATGCTGCGCGTTCTTGTTGGGATTGCCAATGAGCCAAGCGCTCCGCCGGCTGCGCGGGTGGCGGCGGCACGGGATGTGATTGATCGCGGCCATGGCAAGCCCCTCCAAGACGGCACCTTGGAACACACAGGCGCGCTCATCGTGCGCTGGGAGGAATGAGTGGACGAGTTCCTGAAGTCAGCCATCGACGCGCTGGATAAGCGCATAGTTGAGATGGAAAAGCAGGAATTGCTCAATCCAAATCCTTTAGCACGTCGGTTGGGTATCCCACCCTACGATCCCGAACATCCCGAACGCTTTGAACTGAAGGAATAGCGAATGGCCATGCCGATGTATCCTAGCGGCGCCTATGCGGCACCGATGCGCCGTCCCGGCGTTCCGGGCATTGCCGTCAATTCCGCGCCAGGAACGTCACCCATGCCCGTTCCGGGTGCTCCGCCTGTGCCGGCCGAGGGACCGGCACCACTCGCACCCACGGCCTTCTCTGCCCCGCAGGGAGGCCAGCCGCCGGGCATGGGACAACCTCCAGGCGGGATGCCGGGAGCAACACCATCACCGATGGCCGCGCCGGTGAACCGGATGGCAATGGCGCGAGCGCTGCAGGCTAAGGGGCCGGGCGGGTATTGAGCACCATCACGATCCCGTATTCGCCACGGGACATCTTTCGGCCGTTCCATGCCAGGACGCAGCGTCACGCGATCGTGGTGGCGCATCGGCAGTGCGGGAAATCAGTCGCGACGATCAATGACATGCTGCGGCGGGCGCTGTGCTCAAGCCGCCCGCATTCGCGCTATGCCTACATCGCCCCGCTCCTCGGCCAGGCCAAGGAAGTCATGTGGGATTATCTGCAACGCTACGCCAAGGACGTAGCGGTGGACGTGAACCAGAACGAGCTTCGCGTTAGGCTCGTGAACGGGGCTTCGATCCGCCTGCACGGTGCGGATAACCCTGACCGGCTCCGCGGTGCCTACCTTGACGGCGTGGTGATGGACGAGTTCGCCGACATGCATAGCAATGTGGCGGGCGAGGTCGTGCGGCCGATGCTAGCGAGCCGCGATGGATGGTCGGTCTATATCGGCACGCCGAAGGGCAAAAACGCATTCTGGGAACGACTGCAGGAAGCCAAGGCGCATCCGCAAGAGTGGTACAGCGTCGTCCTACCGGCGAGCGTGACGGGCGCGCCGGGCTTCAAGCCGGGCGAACTTGAAAGCGCTCGCCAGAGCATGACGCCGGAAGAATACGAGCAAGAGTTCGAATGCTCCTTCGAGGCGGCGATCAGGGGTGCTTATTTCGCGTCCGAACTGGCTGACGCTGAGCGAACCGGGCGGATACGCAATCTACCAGTTGATAGCGCTTTGCCGGTCCATACGGCTTGGGATTTAGGTATCGGCGATCCCACTGCTATCTGGGTCTTTCAGGTGGTTAATGGCCTTGTCCATGTAATCGACCACTACGAAAACTCTGGAAAGGCGCTTCCGCACTATGCCGACGAGTTGGCCCGACGACCGTATAGCTATGAGGTCGATTGGTTGCCACACGATGCTCGAATGAGAGACCCTGGAACTGGCCGCACACGCGTTGAAACACTTATCCAGCTGGGCCGAAGACCTCGGATCGTCCCTTTGCATACTAAAATGGACGGAATCAACGCCGCCCGGGTCACACTGCCTCGTTGTGTGTTTGACAGAACTAAATGCGCCCACGGCCTTGAAGCACTAAGGCAGTATAGGGCCGACTACGACACAATGAAAAAGACGTTCCGCGATGAGCCGCGGCACGATTGGACCTCGCATTCAGCCGACGCCTTTCGCTATCTCGCCATGGCTTGGCGCGAAATGACAGGCGAAGAGGACAAGCCAGACCCGATTGCGGAACTACTCAAGCCGAAGTCGATTGAACAGATGATACGTGACACGTTCGACGACGAAGCGGCATGAGGAGCCAAATGGAACACCGGATCAAGACGCTAGAAATCAAGGTGGCGGAACTCAAGCGCGAGGTCGCCAGCCTGAAGGAACAAGCCAACGGCGAGCCCAAAGTGGAAGCGCCATCGGCCGAAATCGCTGAGCACGCCATGAAGCGGCAGACGCGGCAATCGCACGGCCGGCATCGGCACTAAGGACTAAGCCAGACTGACGACTTAGCCCCGCTTCGGCGGGGTTTTTCTTTTGGGGGCTACATGGCCATCACTGTCTTTCTGCTGCTGACGGTCGTCATGCCGCCAGGCGAGCGAGACGTGCATATGCGCATCGAGGAACGCTCGATGACCGAATGCTGGGCCGATGCGGCTGCTTTTGTGTCCCGCGGCGTCCCGGCAGGAATGAAGGACGCGCAGGCGCTCGGCGCCGCGTGTTTCAGCAACGCACCGCAGAGTTTTGCTTAGAATGGCCACAATTAACGACGCTGTTCCCTCGAACACGGAGCAGCCAGACTCAGCGGCCGAAACCAAAACGCCGGAACAGCTCGCGAAGTATTGGGATGAGCAGCTAGACCTCAGCCATAAGGACCACAAAGACTTTCTCGATAACGGCAAGCGGGTGCTGCGCCGGTACAAGACGGAGAAATCGGACGACACGCGCTCTGGTGGCCGCCATGCCAAGCGCTTCAATGTGCTCTACAGCAACACGGAACTGCTGCTCGCAGCGCTGTACGGCAAGATGGCAACGCCTGATGTTCGCCGCCGTTATACGCAAAGCGACCCGACAAGCGAAGAAGTCGCTGAAATCATCGAGTCGACGCTCGTCTACTGCAACGAAACCTACGGCGACAAGCCGATCGAGGACGCACTAAAGGATTATCTGCTGCCCGGCCGCGGTACGGTGCGGATCGACTATGAGCCGGTGTTGCGCCAGGACCCGGACACCAAGCAGACGTTCATCACTGACCAAATCCTCCGCGAGAGCTATATCTATTGGAAGGATTTTCGCTGCATGCCGGCCCGCACTTGGGCCGACATTGAGAAAAACGGCTGGATCGCATTTCGCCATCGCATGAACCGCGATGAGCTGCTTGCCAATTTCGGCGCGGACGGTAAAGATGTTCCGCTAAATTGGGCGCCAGAGATTGATGACCGCAAAAACACGCCGGACTCCACCAAAAAGGCCGAAGTTTGGGAAATCTGGGATATTGTCACCCGCAAACGCTATTGGATCGTTGAGGCGTACAAGCGCTGCCTCCGATCCGACGACGATCCCTATGGGCTCGAGGGCTTCTTCCCCTGTCCGGAACCAATTAGCTATTACGCCACTACTGACACCGTTGTCCCCGAGCCCGAGTTCTTTGTCTACAAGGACCAAGCTGACGATCTTGACGAGATCATTCAGCGTATTTCGCGACTGACCAAGGCGCTCAAGCGCCGCGGTGTTTACGATCAAAGCATTAAGGAACTGTCGCGGCTCGCGTCGGCAACCGATAACCAATTCCTGCCGGTCGAGAACTACGGCTCGCTAATGCAGAAAGGCGGCCTGCAAGCCGCTTTCCAGGCCGAGGATATATCGGTAACGGCTGGCGTCCTCGTTCAGCTCTACCAGCAGCGCGACGCTTTGCTGCAGTCCATTTGGGAAATCGTCGGCATTGCCGACATCATGCGTGGCGCGTCGGATTCTCAGGAAACACTAGGAGCCCAAAAGCTCAAGTCGCAGTACGGCTCGCAGCGGATGATGCGGCGCCAGCGCTCAATCCAGCGCTGGATACGCGATTTGCACCGCATCAAGGCGGAGATCATCGCCGAGCATTTCCAGCCCGACATTCTGCAGCAGATCACTGGCAAGACTATCACGCCGGAAGTCGTGCAAGTGCTGCGCACCGACAAGCTGCGCTCATACCGCATCGACATCGAGACCGACAGCACGGTGTTCGAGGATCAGCAGCTCGAGCAGCAGTCGCGCGGGCAGATGATCCAGGCGTTAACCGCCTTTATCGAGGGCTGGGGGCCGATCACGGCGCAAGAGCCGGTGATGATGCCGCTGGCGTTCGAGCTGTTGAAGTTCGGGCTGGGCGGCTTCAAGTCGACGCGACCGATTGAGGATGCGATCGACCAGGCTGCGATAGTCATGGAGCAGCGCGCCGCACAAAACCAATATCAACCGTCACCAAGCCCTGAGCAGATACGCTCGCAGACCGAGTTGCAGGCTCGGCAGATGGAGATGCAGATCGAGGAGGGCAAAGCCCAAAATCAAGCCGCGCTCGCCGAACAGGAACTCCATCACAAGTCGGCCTTGGCCGAACTGGATCGGAATCATAAGGCGGCGCTGGCCAATCAGGAAATGCAGTTGGAGCGCGAGAAGCACGCGCAGCAAATGGAGTTCGAGCGCGAAAAGCACGGGCGTGCAATAGAATTGGAGCACGTCAAGCTGGGCCAGCAGCGTGAAATGCATGGGCAAAAACTTGTCCAAGACCGAGAGCTAGAAGAGCAAAAACTAGCCCAGCAGGGCGATATTGCTAATCGCCAGATTGAAGCCAGCAAAAAGCCCACTGTCGCAATTGACGGCTCGGGCGTGAAGGACGCTGTGGGGCCGGCAATTGAACAGGCCATAGCCCCGGCTATGGAGCAATTGGCGCAAGTGTTTGCTGAGGCAATGAAGCAATTAACGGAATCCTTGGCCCAATCCCAGCAGCAGAGCGCCGCTCAATTGGCAGCTCTACTTGGGCAATCCCATAAGCAGCTCGGGGCAGTTCTTTCAGCGCCTCGCCGCCGTATCCCAGTGCGCGACGAAAACGGGCGCATAACCGAGGCTCATGATATGCCGCTGACGGTGCAATAATGGCGACCTATACCAAATACGAAAACTTTGTGCAGGTGCTGTGCAACAAGGAAATCGACGCCTTTGGCACGACCGACGCATGGAAGGTGGTCATCCACACGGATGCGCCTGTTGTGGCGACTGACACGGCCTTGTCCGATCTCACCGAAATCAGCGGCTCAAACGGATACACCACCGGCGGGTCTGATATCACATTCAACTCGACACGATCCGGCGGCACCGTGACGGCAACCGCGACCGACGTGGTGTGGACCGCTTCGGGCGGCAATTTGGGCAACAGCACGACAGGCCGCTATTTCTCGTATTACGACGACACTTCCACGGGCAACTATCTCGCCGCCTATTGGGATTACGCCTCAACGTTTACTGTGGCGTCGGGCGAGACAATGACGCTGGACTTTGGCGCATCGCTCTGGACAATGACGTAATGTCTCATATCCTTGCCTGTCAGCGTCACCCCGTCGCCAAGCTGATGGGGCTGCTGCCTGTCAAATACATCGAAGCGCTGGAGCAAAATCAGCTTATCGCGCATTGCTGCCGGCATCCTGAAAACCATGAGGTTGAGGCGTTCTACTCCTCTGAGAAAGAGAAAGCGCCCGACATCTACATTTTTCATTGTACGTGTGGCCGCAAGCATAGACGCTTTTGCGTCGGCCAGGACGATGTGCGCCCTTTCTGGGAAGTAAGATAACGGCGTCATGCGCATTGATGATTGGATCAAACGCAAGCGGCATTGGGAGGATGATCGCCTAGACCCCAAAACGGGGCTTTGGCTCGCGCCCTGGCGTTTTCGGCTCGCGCGGCCAATTAGTGGCGCGCAGGGGATTAAGTGCATCGCGTTTCTGGCCTCTGCGGCGCTGGTCGGGGCTATGGTAGCGGCTGGCAAGCCGGTGCGCTCGCATCCATTGCGGTCATGGCAGTATGTCGTTCCGGAAAAATATCTCAGCAATTCCGAAATCTGGGAATTGCTGCAGAAACGGGATTTTGTCTTTATTTCAACCGTCGTTTTTTTGACCACGCCGCTCACCACCAACAACACCTATACGTCGGACGCGACCTGGAACAACAGCAACAATTCTGTCGAACTCGTTGCCGGCGGCGGTAGCGGCGCATCGCTGCAGCGCATCGGGACAAGCGGGTTTTGCTCTGGCGGCGGTGGCGGCGAATATGGCGCTACGACCAATTTCAGTTTTGCTACCCCTGGCACGACAACAGCGACATGGCAGACTGGCGCAGGTGGGGCAGGTCTTAGTCCGACCGTAGGTGGCTCGGTTGCCACCACTGGGAACAATGGCGGCGATACTTGGTGGGACGGCACCACGCAGGCGGGAGCTACGCTCGGCGCAATCCATGGTGGCGCGGGGCAGCAGGCGACATCGACATCACCAGCGGGAACGGGCGGTACTGCGGGCACCGGTGGCGTCGGCACCACTCACCATGCCGGCGGCCGCGGCGGCAACGTCGCAACTGGAGTTACATCAGGCGCGACGGGCGGCGGCGGCGCGGGTGGCACGACGGCTGTCGGAGGCAATGGTGTTGACCTCGCCTCGGGTTCCGGCCCCTCAGATGGCGGCGATGGTGGAGCGACAGGCGGCGGCACGCACGGCGCGAAATCTACGACCCTCGGCACGCCTGGCGGCGCTGGCGGCACGGGAACCGCATGGACGCAAACATCGCCATCGGTCACTTCCGGTCCCGGCGGCGGTGGCGGCGGATTTTCTGCCTCAAATAATAGCGCGCAATCAACAGCCGCAGGCGGCAACTATGGCGGTGGCAGCGGCGCTTGTTTTAATGGCGGCTCTGGCGGCGGCGGCAGCACACGAGCGTCAACCGGCAAGGGTGGTGACGGTATCGTTGTTCTAACGTGGACGCCGCCCGCGGCAGTAAAGCAAAGCATAGTCGAACTCTTGCAAGCGACAAAACGCGCAAGCTTTTGGTGAAAAATGGCACTCTATCTAATCGGCAGCGGCCCGATGCAGACCACGGCATCGTTTGCCACGCTTGCGACCGGCACCAGCATTATCACGCTGCTGCAAGTTAAGCCGTCCGCGACGATCACCGCGAAAATCACCGAGTGGGGCATTTCATTCGATGGTTCGGCCGCGGCAACGCCGGGCAAGATCGAGCTGATTGAGACTGACGTGGCGGCTACGGTCACGGCGTCGGTCGCCAACGACATTACAAAACTGGACGGAGACGCCCTCAATGGTGGCGATCCGACCACAAATCTCATTGTGGTCGGCACGACCTCGACCGGCTACAACGCAAGCGGTGAAGGATCAATCACAACCGTTCGTAACCTCGCCGGCCCGCAGCTTATCGCGCCCACAAATCAGTTCATCCAGCAATTCCCACTGGGTCGCGAGCCTGTAATTCAGGTGTCGAAGTTCGCTCGTATCCGCGTGAAGTTCGGCACGGGAGTTAATGCCTACGCCTATATGATCGTACAAGTGTAAGCCTATGGCCAGATATGGCCGGACCTATGTTCGCCCGGTCATCATTGGCCGTGGCATCGCGATCAATAAGCTACTGCCGGCTGATGCAGGCTCGTATGCGCTCACTGGCACGGCGGCGACGCTACGCCATGCTTGGATTATCGCCGGCGGCGCCGGCTCGTATGCGTTAACTGGTACAGCCGCCACTCCGAAACACGCTTGGCGGCTGAGCGCCGCGGCGGGATCGTACACGCTAACGGGTACGGCGGCTTCCACGCTTCATGCGTGGCGGCTAAGTGCAGGCGCCGGCTCATATGCGCTAACCGGCACTAACGCTAACCTAAATTTAGGAAAACGGCTTGCTGCGGGGGGCGGCAGTTACAGCCTAACGGGCACTAATGCGACACCGACGCACGCTTGGCGGCTGAGTGCGGGTGCCGGTAGTTATACGCTTTCGGGCACGGCGGCATCTCTGCTTCATGGCTGGAGTTTAGCCGCCGGTTCAGGTTCGTATGTGCTCACTGGAACTGCTGCTACTCTAACAGCAAGCACACATTCAACGGCCGGCACGGGCGGCGGCGCTTACCCGCCGAGGTATGGCAAGAAGCCAAGGCATACGCCGGGCATTGTCCGCAACCTGTCGGACCTCGATCCGAAGGCTGTTGCCGAAGAAGTCATTGGCGTCGAGCCGATTGCCGATGTCGAGACTAACGAGCAATCGAACGTAAGCGAAGCGCTTACAGACGCCATGTCGGCGCTTGACGCGCAAATACACGCGCGGCTCATCGAACAAGCGAAGGAAGCGCGGCGGTTGCTCGAACTGCAAATGCTCGAAGATGACGATGAGACGTTTTTGCTTATTTAGAGGCCCGCATTGGCAAATCTAGTTGACCGCTGCAAGTTCCGGGCGGCGTCCGGCGGCGTCGGGACGTTTACGGTTTCGTCGGCGGCCGCGGGCTATATGACGCCGGCATCAGCTAACGCGGTCGATGGCGCGCTCTATTCGTATGCGGCGCAATTAACCGACGCTTCGGGTAATATCAGCGCGTGGGAGGTCGGCACCGGCACTTATACGGCGTCCGGGGCAACTCTGACCCGGTCAGTGCAGTTCTCCTCCAATAGCAATGCGACGGTCAGCTTCGCGTCCGCGCCGCTGGTGACGTTGACGCCCCTTGCCGCGGACTTCGAGGCTCCTCCTGGGTCGGTCAACGTTAGGCAATACGGGGCTGTGGGTGATGGCGTAACCGACGACCTGGCAGCAATCAATGCCGCTCTTGCATCGATACCCAATGGCGGCACGGTGTTTTTCCCGGATACAGGCGGCAACCCAACGGTTTACGGGATTAGCGATACGATCGTAATGGAGAGTTCGCAGCGACTTCAGGGCGTCAACAAGCGCCTGACCAAGATCAAGGCCCTGAGCAGTTTCCCAATAAATACCGCGATGGTTCAGTGGGGCACCAGCGGTCCCGTGTTCGACACCGCGCTCTATGATATGTGGCTGGACGCCAATCTGATTGCTGGCTCGCTGTGCCTATATTCCAACCAGGCAAATGAGGGCTGCGGGCTTTTCCGTTGCATTGTTGAAAATTCACTTGACACGGCAGTGTTTTGGGACAGCGGGTGTGAACACTTTGGTAACTTTGATATCGAAATCATTCTGACCAACGCCGATTCGAACTACGGCATTAAGATCGGGAACGGTACCGATAACGTCGGGCCTATAAACATCAACCGTATTACTATTGGCGGGCGTGGCATTGGCAACACAACGGCAGGCATCTATGTGCGCGATGCGCCGCTCAGCTCGTTTGTGTTTAGCGATGTTCACCTTGAGAGCATGACGGATGGCATCCTAGTCGAAGGTGATAATCCGCAGGGCATCTGCGCTTATGTTGACAGCGAGGTAGTTGCCAACACCGTTCATCTTACCGGGGCATCGGATGTTGTTCTGCTGAACACCGCCAATTTTTTTGGCACGAACAACATCCTTGTGGATGACAGTACGAGCCTGACGATCCCCAACACCTTGACCCCGCTTTTGATTTGGTCGCGGGACCCGGTTTATAGTAATTTTACTGCGCTCACCACGCTTACTGCCGGCGTCTCGCCGTTCTATACCGTGCTGTCAACCGACACTGTGATCGCTCACGATCCTTCGCCTGCGTCGTGGCAAGCGGTGTCCCTGCCTGACCCTAGCCTCAATGTGGGGCGCGAATTAGAGTTCATATCAGTGCTTGGGCTGCAGCGTATCGTTAGCATTCTTGATGATGTGCGGACAATCACCGGCGCCACTCCCTCCGTCACCGGCGTAATAATTTCAGAGAAGCAGGCCGCTGGAAGTTGGGCCGTGCTGAAGAGCGACGGAACTTACTGGCGAATAATTGAGCAATCCGAGATGGTCAGCGATTGCACGCGCGTTGTATCAACGCCGTACACCGTTGATGAGTACGACACTACGCTCCTATGCGAAGCCGGCACTGCAACAAGTGTGGTCCTGCCGAGCGCTTCCCTGTGGGTTGGGCGTGAACTCCAATTCGTGAATTATCAAAATAACACCGTGGTTAGTTCCACAGCAAACGTTACTGATCTGACGGCATCCAGCACAAGCGCTATCCTGGCCGGGACTGCGGGCAAGTGGGCAATCTTGAAATCTCGCGACGACAGTTGGCAGGTGATAGCGGGGAACTAGCTTATGCTAGGTGATTTCCCGCTCGGCACCGAGCCGCTTGGGGCACTGTCGTCGGACGCTGATGCCATTCGGCCGGTCACTGTAGTCGGCGGTGCCTATCCGCCGCGGTTCGGGAAGCAAAGGCGTCGGCGCTCGCCGGGCCTATTCGGGCGGCTGTCCGATTTCGATGAGCTGCCGCCCGAGCCTGAGCCGGAAGCCGAGCCGCACGAGCAACCGATCGAAACGGCTCTCGAAAGAGCCTTGCTCGCACGCGACATCGCAATGCGTAAAGTCATGGAGCAGCGGCGGCAAGCTGCTGATCCCTGGCTCCAGACGATACACTCGGCACGTCAAGAAGCAAAAGTGCGCGCCGCCTCGGCCTTGATGCAGGCTGAGCAATGGAGATTGAGGAGAAATTGAAATGCCATCGAACAGCACTGCGCTGCCTTGGAAAAATACCTCTATGCCGTGGAATGCGACACCCACCGCAGGCAACCTGCCCGTTGCTTATGCGGACGGCGAGCCATGGAACGATCCGCGGTTGCCTTGGAAAGCCTAAATGCGCACGCGCTACGTCATGCGGGACGGCCGACTGGTCGAGCGGCCTCAAACATCGCCCATTGGCTACCAGGCTATGAGCGACATCGCGCCGTTCCGCACACAGGATGGCGTCGAAATCACATCGCGTAGCGGCCTGCGCGAGTACGAGCGCCGCCGCGGTGTGCGCCAGGTCGGCAACGACTGGAGCGGGCCAGCAAAGCCACCGTTTTGGGATCGTCTGCAAGAGGCGAATAGGGCCGGCGTTCCCTTCGAGGACTATAAGAGGCGCTAGGTTCCGACATTAGCCGACTTGGCCGCCGACGCCAAAACAGACCGAAAATTGGAGGGATGGATGCCATCGGTTTCTCCTAAGCAGCACCGCTTCATGGAAGCGGTGGCACACAACCCACAATTCGCCAGGGAAGCTGGCGTTCCACAGAGCGTAGGCCAGGAATTTGCCAAGGCGGACGAGGCCAAAGCCTCGGCGCCGCCCTCGCCCCATGCTCTCCGTCTCGCTCACGCATTGAGGAATCATGTCGGAAGAAATCCAGGCGGCTACTGAGACCGCCGAGCCCGTTACATTAGACAGCATCATTGGCGCCGCGCTCAGCAAGCACGACGCTGACTTTGAGGATACGCCCAAGCCCGAGGCGCCGCCCGACAAGGAAGCGGCGCCGGCAAAGGCGCAGACTGACGAACGGCCCCGAGATGATCGGGGCCGTTTTGCTTCCGGCGAGCCAAAGCCTCCCCAGACCGGGACCGCTGCGGCTGCGCCACAAGCTGCCGCGGCCGCGGCCCCCGATCCGGCTGCAAAGCCCATCGAGGCGCCACGGAACTACACGGCAGAACAGAAGGCCCAGTTCGCCAAGCTTCCGCGTGACGCTCAGGACTTTTTGAGCCGATCCGAGGCGGCGCGCGAAGCCGAGTATTCCCGCAGATCGAACGAGATTGCCGAGTATCGGCGAACCGCGGACCCGCTCGTCAAAGCGGTCGAGCCCTTTAGCGATTACCTGACGCAGATTGCGCCATCAATCGGCCAGACACCGGCCGGGATGATCAACGCAATCCTGCAGACGGAACACGCTTTAAGGACCGGCCAGCCGCACCAGCGCTATGCCGCCTTCGCCCAGCTCGCCCAGCAATACGGCGTTGATCTGCGAGCCTTCGCGAACGGGCAGATGCCCGCTCAACCGCAACCCGCTCAGGTTCAATACAATCCAGAGCTACAGCGCATCCAGGCCGAGCTAGAGGAACAGCGGCAATGGCGCGCTCAGGTGCAAGAGCAAGCTGAACTTCACCATTCTCACCAGCAACTTGCTGACTTCGCCGCTGCAAAAGACGACGCCGGCCAGCCCAAATACCCGCATCTCGATCGGGTCCGGGCCGCCATGGCAAGTTATCTGCAGGCCGGCCAAGCGGACACGCTGGAGCAAGCCTATGACCTCGCCGTCGCTCCGTTCAAGGAGTTGATGGAGCAGGAAATGGCGACCCGCCAGAAGGCGGCTGAGGATGAAAGGAAAGCCGCTCTCGAAAAGGCCAAGAAGGCCGCACCTGTGCGCTCGTCAACCGGCTCGATTCCCGCCAGCAGAGCAGACCCGAAGTCGCTGGATGACCACCTTAACGCTGCAATGGATAAGTATTTCTGACCTGAGCTATTGGAGAAAGGAACGCCTTAAATGGCTCTCCCCAATAGTTCGTTCTCCGACATCATCACCACGACCCTGCAGGGGTATAGTGGCACGTTGGCGGACAACATCACCAACCACAACGCCCTTTTTCGGCAGATCAACAAGAAGGGCAACAAGACGCCGGCCACCGGCCGGTCCATCGTGCAAGAGATCGAGTACGCGCAGAACTCGACCGTGATGTACTATTCCGGCGCGCAGACGTTGGACATCTCGCCGACCGACACCTACACGGCGGCCGAGTTCGTCTATAAGCAGCTCGCTGGCTCGGTGGTCATCACCGGCCTGGAGCAGATCCAGAACTCCGGCAAAGAGGCGGTGCATAACCTCCTCAAGAGCCGGATGCGCACGCTCGAAAAGTCGCTGCAGAACACCCTTGCCACTTCGCTCTATGCGGACGGCACGGGCTCGGGCGGCCTCGACCTCGGTGGCTTGCAGGCACTCGTTGCCGACACCAACACCAACACCATCGGCGGCATCTCTGCCAGCTCGCAGACGTGGTGGCAGAACTACGTGTATGACTTCTCCAGCGTGGTGTCGGCGTCCGCGACCTCGACCAACATCCAGCATGGCATGAACACCACCTGGATCAACGTCATCCGCGGCAGCGACAAGCCGGACATCGTGACGGCCGACTCGTTCATGTATATCGCCTATCTGGAGTCGCTGACTCCTAATCAGCGGTTCATGGACGACAAGGGCGCCGGCGTCGGCTTCACCAACCTTGTGTACCACGGCGACGTGCCGGTCATCTACGACGACCAGTGCCCGTCGCATCATATGTACTTCCTCAATACGGACTATCTGTTTGTCCGTCCGGCGAAGGGGCGTGAGTTTGTTCCCCTCGGGGAAAAGAGTTCGGTCAATCAGGACGCGCTTGTCATGCCGGTTGTGTGGGCGGGCAATATGACCGTCAGCAACCGCAAGCGACAGGGCGTGATGATCGAGTGACCGGATAACTCACCCGAACATTCACAGGAGAACAAACAAATGGCTAACACTTGGTTTTGTACCAGTGACAAGATCGGCGTTGATCTTGGCCACGTGGACAGTACGGCGCACTTCGCGCTGAACGAGACCGTCAAGGGCAACAACAACAGCGAATGGATGTATGTCTATTCATCGGCTGCGGTTGGCGTTGGGGCGGTCGTCGGGGTCCGGGCTTCCGGCACTGCGACCAATCTCGACGTAACCATTGCCCGCCTCGGCACGGCGATCGGCATTGCCCAGGTAGCGTTTTCAGCCTCCAATTACGGCTGGGTCGCTACTAAGGGGCGTGGTCTGACTGTTCAGACCACGGGCGCGACCGCGGTCGGCGTGCGTCTGTATACGAGCGGCACGGCCGGCAAGTTGACCGGCACGGCGGCCTCGACGCAGGCGCAGATCGGCGACATGCGCTTGATCACCACAGCTTCGGGCACCTCGGCATCGACTGCCGTTGGTGTTGCCACCGGGCTGTGGGTGGTTGACGCAGCGTTCACCGTCTAAGTGGGGTGACAGGGGCTGGAGGGAGCGTCGCAAGGCGCTCCCTCTTTCATTCTCAAGGGGGTTGCTATGGCCCGCTCTGGATATGGCCCGGCCGCTGGTCCGTCCGGATCACACGCATCTACGTCCTCGACGCGTCTCGGCCCGTGCGGCCCATATCCCGTTGCGACCATCAAAACGGTACTCGGCCCCCGGGGCCCGGTTTCTTACCCGGTGGGCGTCGGCTCGCCCAATTCATCGCCGCCATCCGCGCCGGTGAGCTATGGCGTTTTGTCGCCGATCCCGCCTGCCACGACGAGCAAAGGCCGCTAGCCAGCTAATGCGAAACGTTACCATCTGGGTTGGCTTCGATCCTCGCGAGGCCGCGGCTTTCGCCGTCTGCCGTGAGTCGCTGAGGCGAAGGCTTACGCTACCGTATCCCATTCGTGGCCTGGTGCTGCATTCCTTGCGTGCGCAAGGGCTGTATTGGCGGCCGACAGAACAACGGCTAGGGCGGCTGTTCGATGTCATCTCCCAAGCTCCGATGGCCACCGAGTTCGCCATCTCCCGTTTTCTCGTCCCCTATCTCACGGCGGGAAGTGGCTATGCTGTATTTATGGATTGCGATTTTTTTGCTCGCGGCAATCTCGTTCGGCTTTTCAGTGAGATCGTTTCTACCGGAGAAAAAAAGGCTGTGTGGTGCGTACAGCATGAGCATCGCCCCAACACCGACACCAAAATGGACGGCCAACTGCAGACCGTTTATTCCCGCAAGAATTGGTCATCTCTGATGGTGTTCGACCTCGACCATCCGGCGAACAAGCGATTGACGCTAGAGCTGGTCAATTCCGCTCGCGGCCTGGACTTGCACCAATTCTGCTGGCTCGGGGACGACGAGGTCGGGAGACTGCACCCGAAATGGAATTTCCTCATCGGGCATACCGAGATCGCCGACGAGCCGAAGTTGGTTCACTATACCGATGGCGGCCCGTGGTTCACCGGCTTTGAGAACGTGCCCTATGCCGACGAATGGCGTAGCGAACTCGCGCGGTGGGCCTCATGCCCCTAACGTTCCCGACCCTAGAGGAAAGCCATAAAAAGCCCATCGGATGGTTTCCTATTAATAAAGAAAATCCGTCTAAGCTAACAGCGCACAAATTTGTAGATGGGGAGTGGATTGCCCTTTCGTGCGTTAAGTTTGTCGCATGGCCAGAGGCGTTTCCATGCCCTTAATGACGCGCGAGTACAATGAGCTGCAACGCCGCTTGCACGCGCAGGGCAATTACGGACTCAGTTCAGGCTACCCGCAATGCGCGGGCATTGTTGCCGCCATGGCCGCGCCGGGCGCCTCGGTGCTGGATTACGGGTCCGGGGCCAACAGTAGGCTAAAGGATTTCATGCCCGGCTTTGACGTGCGGGAATATGATCCCTGCGTTGAAGGTAAGGACGGGCCGCCCGAACCGGCCGATTATGTCGTGTGCGCAGACGTACTAGAGCATATCGAGCCGGAATGCTTAGACGACGTTATCGGCCATTTGCGCTCGCTCACCAGAAATCGGTTGATCGCCATCGTCAATATGGGGCCGGCGAACAAAACGCTAGAGGACGGTCGCAACGCCCATCTCATCCAGGAAGGCACCGAGTTCTGGAAGGAAAAACTGCATAATGCGTTCCGCATCGAGCGCATCGAGGAACAAGCGCACGAAGGACGCCAGCTAGGGAAAGATAAAGACCTGCTGCTCGTGCTCGAACCGATCGCGTTGATGACCCAGTTAAAGGCTGTCGGTGTCTTATCGGACGAGGAGCGCAACGCCCACACCGCCGCCAATATCGGCCGGACGTGGAATCGGCTGCCACAGGCGCCGATAGACTGGCGTACTGGGCGCGTATCAATGGACGCGCCAGCATTTATTCGCCGGCATGAGCTGCGGCCTGATACTGTCGCGATTGTGTGCTGCTACGGCCCGTCTATCAAAGAATCAATCAAGGTATTGCCCGAACAGATCGAGGCGAATCCACATCACAAAGTAATTTCCGTCAGCGGCACGCATGATTTCTTGCTCAAACACGACATCACGCCTGATTGGCACGTCGAATGTGACCCGCGCCTGCATAAGTCGAAGATGGTCAAGCGTATTTCCGACAAGACGCATTACTTTATGGCATCGTGTTGTCATCCGAAGTACGTCGAGCGCATCGACCCGGATAACCTCGTCTTGTGGCATCTCTTCAACGGAGAAGAAAGCTATAAAATCCGCAATATGCCCTCGGAGAAGGATCAGGCGCTTATGCCCGGCGGGGGCAGCGTCGGCCTGCGCACCTTTGTCATGCTCTATTTCCTCGGGTTTAGACGCTTCATCGTCCATGGGTTTGACTGCTCCTATGGCCCGCAGGGCGAAACTCATGCCGGCAGGCATGCCGGCAAGAAGCTCAAGACGACGCGAGTACGAATTGAAGGCGACGACGAATGGTTTGAAACCGCGCCGGTCATGATAACCTATGCGCAACACATGGTGCGCGACATTCAGCAAGGCCGCTATCCCGGCTGCGTGTTCCACTTCATGGGCGACGGCCTGTTTCAGAAGATGGTGCGCAAGGAATATATTGAGAAAGAAAAGACGGCGCCGCCTGAGGGCTTTGGCACTGACTACTTCTCGATGCGGCAGGAATGCGCGCGGCCCGAAGAAACATGGTCGAGCGGACCAAAACAGGAGACAGCCGCATGATGGAGGAATTTACACTGCCCGAGGTGCAGAGATTTCCACAAAATGCTAAGTTTTATGCCGAGAGTGGCAAGGACATGGTGGAGATTTCGTCCGTTGGTTCCCCGGATACCATTAAAAAGCGCGTCACACCTGAAATAATGTCCAAATTTCACAGGGAGTGGGCTGCTTATTGTGATGGCAAGCCGCCGCAGAAACGTCCCGGTATTTCATTAACTGAACTCGTGCCGCCAGAACGGGCAGAAGATTTTCTACGCGGCAACGTCCATAACGTCGAGGAAGTGGCTGCATTGAACGACATGCAGTGTCAAGCGTTCGGGCATGGCACGGCGACTCTTCGCAAAGAAGCTAGGGCATTGGTAGAGAAGCGGCGAATGGAAGAGCGAATTAAGGCCGCCAATCACGTTTCCAAGATGATGGAAACTGTGCGGACGCCGGAAGCTGCCGCAGCGGACGAAAAGATTGCCGCTCTGGAAGGCGCGATTGCCGAGCAGGGCAAGCGCATGGATCAGCTCGTGGAAGCGGTAACGGCGTTGGTTAACCGAGCGGCGGAGCCGCCGGTCAAACGCGGCCCTGGCCGCCCACGCAAAAAGGCTAATGGCAATGGCGCTATCGAGCCTGCTTGAAGTCGTCACGCAAGCCTGTGATGAAATGGGCTTGCAGCGTCCCGGTGCGGCCGGGGTTATCGGTTCGTCGCTCCCGCAGGATCGGCAAATGCTGGCGCTATTGCAGGCGGCCGGCCGGGAATTGCGCGATAGCCATCAATGGTCAGCGCTGATCGCCACAGCCTCGATAACCACGGCCACGGCTTCGTCCACCTATTCGCTGCCGAGCGACTTTAACCGATTGGTTGAAGATACCGGCTGGAACCGGACCAACCACTTCCCGATGCTTGGTGGTATCTCGCCGCAACGGCATCAGTTCTGGCTCTCGTCCTCAGTGATCGCGCCGGCAACGCGGAAAGAGTATTTTGTCAGTGTCAGTTCTACGTCGACCGGCGGCTCTACGATTTCGCTGCATCCTGAGCCGACAGCGGCCGAGACGTTGGTGTTTTTCTACATCAGCAAAAACTGGGTATGGTCGAGCGGTACATCAACGGCGGCCAGCCAGTTCGCGGCGGACGCCGATACGACCATCTTCAAGCCGCTGCTGCTGGTCAAAGAGCTAAAATGGCGGTTTCGTTCGGCTAAGGGCTTGGCAAGCACCGACCTTATCGCCGAGCGCAACGCGCTTTATGACAAATACGTCGCGGCCGACTTGGCAACGCCGACAATTGATATGGCTGGCCCGGTCGGGCCTGCACCTTACGATTGGGTCAACATTCCAGATGGGAACTGGAGCCTGATCTAGTGGCGAAGTCGAAGAAGCCGACTGCACCAGGGCAGCAGCGTTCGGCCACGACTACGCTACCGGCACCCTACGGCGGCTGGAATGCGCGCGATGCGCTGACCGCCATGCCGCCGACTGACGCGATTACGTTGGAAAATTTCATTCCGACGACGACGACCGTTACGACTCGCATGGGCTATTCGACCTTCGCGACCGGCGTGGGGACCCGGTGCGATAGCCTGATGCAATACAGCTCGCCGTCAGCCAATAAGCTGTTTGCTGCCTCGTCCGGCGGCAAGATTATGGAGCTGGTGTCCACGTCCACGGCGACGAATACGGCAACCGACACGTATTCCAACGGCAAGTTCCAACACACGATGATAGGGAGTGGGGCGGGAAATTTCCTCGTGATATGCAACGGCGCTGACGTGCCGCACTTCTACGACGGCGCGACATGGGCGACGGCTTCAGTAACGGGATGCACGGCGGGAAGCAGCACTTTCGTCAACGTCACAACGCATATTCAGCGGCTTTGGTTCACCCAATTAAACACGCTGGATATGTGGTATCTGCCGGTATCCTCGGTTCAGGGTGCGGCGGCGCGCATTCAGCTCGCGCCATTCTGCCGTCGCGGCGGCTATCTTGTCGGCGTGACGAGTTGGACGCGCGACGGCGGCGCCGGCATGGACGACATCCTTGTGGCGCTCACCAGCCAAGGCGAGGCAATCCTATGGCAGGGAACCGACCCGACCTCGAACACGCTGTTTCAGATGGTTGGGGTATTCAATATCCCGATACCTATAGGGCGTCGGTGCTTCACGCAGATTGGGGCGGATGTCGCGCTGATCACATCGGGAGGGGTGGTTCCGCTATCCGACATTCTGCCACTATCGCCTGGCGGCGATGGGAAGGTAGCGGCGACAGCGAAGATCATCGGGGCCTTCCAGAGCGCCTATAAGGCCGGATCGGCATTTTTCGGCTGGCAGGCAATCGAGAATGCCCGCGAGCAGTTGCTCGTCATCAACGTGCCGCAGGTCGAAAATACGACCATCCACCAATTCTGCATGAACACGCTCACCGGAGCGTGGTGCCGGTTTACGAACCTGAACGCCCAATGTTGGGCGACATTCGGAGATCAGCTCTATTTCGGTGGCGTGGACGGCAAGGTCTATCTCTACGGCACATCGAAAACCGATAACGGCACGGCGATTTCGGCCAAGTCTGCATCTGCGTTTACCACGGGCGGCTCGGCCTCGATCAAGCAATTCCTGATGGCGCGGCCTGTGGTGACGGCGCCGCAAGGGCTTATTCCCGGCGTCGGTGTCCATATCGACTATGACACGTCGGACATCGTGGTCGTCAGCGAACCTTATACGGTCACAGGTAGCCCATGGAACACGTCACCTTGGAACACATCGCCGTGGACAACGGGAACGCCGGTGCTCACAGCGCAATGGCAGACGATCAACGGGACGGGCGTGGCAGTGTCACTGGAAACGCAAGTGACGACATCGGACACGGTAGAACTGAACAGCACGGACGTAATGTACGAGATCGGCGGCAATCTCTGAAACTGGCCAGGACGTGGCCGGACGGCCCTTTGGTACTCGGACGCGATAAGGAAATCGCGCGTTTCGTTGCCGAGCGGACAAATACGCCGGACTTCGGAGCATGTGCGGCCATTGGCGTCATTCGTCGCGGCAAGTTAGCTGGCGGCGTGGTGTTCCACGAGTTTCGACCGCAATACAAGTCCGTCATGGCGAGTTTTGCCGCTGACGATCCGATGTGGCTGTCGCCTTCGGTGCTCTGCTCGCTGTTTACCTATCCGTTTCTGCAACTCGGTTGCATGAGGATCGGCACCATGGCGGCTCGGCGCAACAAGCGCTCGCGCAAGGTAACCGTGGGATTAGGCTTCCGCATGGAAGGCTGTGTTCGTCGTGGTTTCGGCAATGACGACGGTATTCTCTATGGAATGCTGCGGCGCGAATGCCGTTGGCTGGAGACTTAGATGAGCAAAGGCCCTTCCTCGCCGCCGCCGCAGCCCAATCCGACGCAAGTGGCGGGGCAACAGTCTCAAAGCAATCTCAGCACCGCTATCGCAAACGCCACCATCGGCAACGCGAATACCGTTGGCCCGAACGGAAGTACTACATTCAGCCAAACCGGCACGACCAGCTATACTGACCCGGCGACCGGCCTCACCTATCAGCTCCCGCAGTACACCTCTACGCAGACGATCAACCCGGACCTCCAGGCCGCGCTATCGAGTTTGCAAGGCGGCGCTGCGCAACTGGCCGGCACGGTCGATACTTCGGCATTTAATGCGCCTCAGGACGCGAGTTCCTATACCGCAGCGATCATGTCGCGGGCGCAGCCGGCGCTCGATCTGGCGCAGAAGCAACTCGACACGCAATTGCAAAGCCAAGGCTACGTGCCGGGGACGGACGCCTACAATCAGGCCATGAAAATCTACGGCCAGCAGTACAATGACGAAGTGAACCAGGCATTGCTCGCCGGGCAGCAATATCAGGGCCAGGAGCTCCAGCAGCAGATTGCGGCGCGCATGGCGCCTATCCAGCAGATTGCGGCGATGGAGGGCGCAGTCCCGGTGCCGGGGGCCACGCCGTATAACGCGCCCACCGTGCAGCCGACGCCTGTGGGCGACTACTACATGACGAACCAGCAAGTGGCCGAGCAGGCATACCAAGCGCAATTACAGGCTGCGGCGACCCAGAATGCCGGCCTGTACGGCGGGATCGGTAGCGTGCTCGGGGCCGGCCTCTACGGCCTAGCGAAGCGGTAGCGCCGATGGCACAAGACCTCGTTGACCTTCTCCCGAACTCGCGGCGAGTAATGGCGGCGGCGCTGCTCAAGCACGCCGGCCAACCCACCACGTCGCTGCCGGGTGCCATCCTCAATGGATTGGCGGCCGGAATCGGCGGCTATTTCGAGGGCGCGGACGAGCGGCAGGCCGCGACCACGGCGGCCGATGCCGCCCGCATGATGACGCCTGCGCCCGCAGGAGGACCGCCAGTAAGCCCGGCGCCTTCTGCGCCACCGCCCATGGCCTCTAATCCAGAGCTCACCCCTGAGCTTCTCCAGGCACATGCAGCGGCATTCCCACCGAACGGGGTGCCGCCGCCCACACCATCATTCGATGCGGCTGCGAGCCAGGGTGCGCCGGGAAAGGGCGATAAACTTCCGGTAGCCGGAGCACCGTCATTCGCTGACCGTCTCGCTGTGCCGCCGGCGCCAAAGGCTACCGCCTATGCTCCCGAGGACGATCAATCGGCATCCTCGATCGGCCGCATGATCGCCGAGGCAGCGCAGCGCTATAATGTGCCGGTAGCCGAACTCATGGCGATTAAGCGCAATGAGACGGGCGCGGGTAACGGCATTGGGGCCGTAAGCAAGGCGGGCGCGATCGGCCCGATGCAGCTCATGCCGGCGACCGCGCGGGAACTTGGTGTTGATCCCAACGATACCGCTCAGAACATCGACGGGGGTGCCCGCTACTACGCCCAGCAGCGCGAGAAGTTCAGCAATCCGACGCTGGCGGCCGCGGCTTACAATGCCGGCCCGGGCCGGGTAGCTTCTGGTGGTCCGCTCCCAGCCGAAACCACAAACTACATGCGCAAGTTCGATGCGCAGCTCCAGCCGGGAACGGCGATGGCATTCAACGGCGCGCCACAGCCGCAGGCCGGTTTCCCTGCACAGCCGCCCGCGCCGGCGACCGCCGACGCCTTTAATCCCCAGACCTATGCGCCGTCACAGCCGCCTGTGCGGCCGTTGACGCCGGCCGACCGCCCGCAGTTGGCTCCCGTCAATCAACCGCAGGCACCGCAGTCGGCCACCGGCCAGGTCGGGGGCTATACCCCGCAAGTCCTGCAACAACTCGATGATTGGGCCAAGAACGGCAATCCCGCACAACGGGCAACGGCCGCTAAACTCTTGGAGCAATACAGCAGCCAACGTGCAAACCCGCAATGGCAGCTTAAGCAATTCGGGACGGATATGCTCGGCCAGCCGAACTTGCTTTGGGTCAATGACGCAACCGGCGAGACGAAATCACTTGCCGAGCGCAACGGCGCCCCGCCCAACGCTCCCGGTATGGTCAGCAACGGCATGCTTGCGAAAGGCGTAACGCAACTCGATTCCGAGAAGCAGGGTACCGCTTATTTGGCGCAATTCAGCCCGGAAGTTCAGGCGGCGGTCCGAGCCTACATGCGCGGCGATGTCATGCCTACGGGCAACCCGCGTCAGCAGGGCATTGCGTCGCTCGCTAAGACTATCGCCCAGAAATACGGGCAGGATACCGGCCAAGAGGTCAATGACACGACCTATGCGAATAAGCGCAAAATGCAGAATGAGCTTGCCGGCTCTGAACCAAATACCCTTGGCGGCCTGCTCGACAACGGGCGCTCTGCGATCGGCCATTTAGCGCATCTCTCGCAAAATCTTGCCGACATTGGCAACTCTAGCGGCCCAAACGTGCGGGGTGGTGCGCACCTTGGCGAAATGGGCAATTATTTCGGCAATGTGCTTTTCCCCACTGCCGGAACAAAAAACAAGATCGGCGAAGCGCTCGAAACCGCCAAGAAATACGGCGAAGAATCGACCAAGTTCTATGTCGGCAGCGGGGGAACCGAAGGGGAGCGCGGTTCAGCGGGCTCAGCCGTTAACCCGAACTATAAGACCGGAGCCGAGCAAGCTGGCTACATGCAGGCTGAGCGCGATTTGATGGTCCGGCGCCTGCAGGAAAAAGAACGCCAGATCGCTCGCGACCTAGGGCCGGATATTCTCGCCCGTAAGCCCGTGTTTACGCCAGAGGTCAAAGCAGACATCGCCACTATCGACCGCAACATCGCCGCGCTCCGCGGTGGGGCAGAGGCGGCGCCCAATGCGCCATCGCAGCCTTCCGGTGAAATCCGTTACTTGAACGGCAAAGCCTATCGCCGCGGTCCTAACGGCGAAGCCATTCCGGTCCAATAACCATGCCGCTGATGTTCGATGATCTGCCGCAGCCGGAAGGCAATAAGCGGCTGATGTTCGATGATTTGCCGGCGCCCTCAGTCGGCCAGGACATCGCCAAGACTATCCCGTCTGCCGCGGTGCGGGGGGTGACATCGGGACTGGGGCTGTTCGGCGACTTGCAGGCAAAGCCGGAATTAGCTCCATCCGCACCGGGCACATTCACGTCCTACCTCGAAAAAGCCCGGAATTTCCTAGAGCCCCCGCAATTGCCAACTTCGGCCACATTGCGCGGGGCGGCCGAAAAGGTGACGGGGCCGCTATACGAGGCACAGACCACGCCGGGGCGCTATGCGGGCGCGGCGACGGAAAGCCTAACTAACCCAATTTCTTATCTCGGCCCTGGTAGCGTCCCGCTCAAACTCGCCACTGCGGCCACGTCCGGCCTAACTGGGCAGGCTGGCGAGGACGTTGCGGGCAAGCCGGGGGCTATTGTAGGCTCAGTGCTCGGCGGCGCGGGAGCCAATCGGGTTCTCGGGCCAAGGGCAATCGAGGCGGCAACCCCGAAGGCTGCGGAACTCAAGGCCGCAGCTCAGCAGGGGACTGAAAGCCAGTTCGGCGGTTATCAAGGGGCGCTGACGTCGGGCCTTGAACTCGACCCGACCAAAGTCGCTCCGGTGGCGTATGGCATCGAACAGAGACTCAACGCCAAGGGTTTCACAGGTGGACCTAACGGAACCGCCAAGGGAACCCTTGGAGATATTCAGTCCCTCCAGCAGCCTCCCGCAAATTCGACCATCACCGCCGCGAACCTTGACACTCTTAGGACAACTCTGGGCCGCCGAGCTTCAGAGACGACAACAAACGCCGCAGGCGTCACCCGACCCACCCAAGACGCGCTCGCTGCCCGTGACGCTCTTAATGACCTTCGCAGCTATACCGAGAACATTCCTGCGTCTCATATTGTGGCTGGCGACGCCCGCGCCTATTCAAATGCGATCAACGAGGCAAACGCCAACTACGCCGCCGCCATGCGAACCAAGTCGGCCGAGGATCGGATATTCCGGGCCACGAGGAATTACGAAAGTCGGCCCAACGTCACCTATGGATCGCAACTAAAAAATCAGTTCCGCGGCCAGGTAAATTATCCCGAGCGCACGCCTGGATTTACGCAAGCGGAGCGTGAACAGCTTTACAAAGTAAATGCTGCGGGCGGCAAGGTTGTCGATCTTCTCGGTAGCCGCAGCATTCCAGCAATGACGGTTCACGGGCTAGCCGGGCTCGGGACATTGGGGCTCAGCGTTCCGTTCTCAGTAGCGGCGAACTACGGTTCTCGTAAGCTTGGCTCCGCCCTCACATCAAGGCAAGCTGATAAGCTCGCCGAAATGTTAGCGCAGCGTTCTCCGTTGTATCAATCGCGCGAACTTGCCGCTGCGGCAACGCCCAATAACGCTGCTGCCGTCCGCAATGCTGCGCTAATCCGTTCGCTTCTCACCGCGCGCTGACATCAACTCAAAGAGGCAGACCTGATGGCCGGGTTTAACGGATCGGGCACGTATGTCCGTAGCTACAACTGGGTAACGGACGCCGGCAACAACATAGACATCACGGCATCGCGCGTCGATACCGAGGATGACGGCTTTGCGACTGGCCTCTCCAACGTCATCTGCAAGGACGGGCAGACCACGACCACGGTGCGCATTCCGTTTGCAGTCGGCATCGGCATGTCGGACGGCTCGGCGGGAACGCCGGCAATCAATTTCACGGCCGACACCGATACTGGCATTCATCGTATCGGCACAAACGAAATTGGGATTGATTGCGGTGGTGCCACGATCATTGATGTCGGCACAGCCACAACGGCCATTGCTGGCACAGTCGTACTCCATGACGCGACGGCAAGCTCGCTAGCCCTGACAACGCCTCTGGCGCTGGCCTATGGGGGCACAGGCGACACCGGAAGCGCATGGGCGACATATACAGCGACCTGCACCGCATCGACTGGTACCATCACCACCGCCACGACGACGGCGAAACAGAAAAGCATCGGCAAAACGCAGTTCTTCCAGCTCTCCTGCGTCATCTCCAACAGAGGCAGCGGTGCCGCCGACCTCATTATCGACTTGCCGGCAACGGCGAACACGACTGCTGTTGTGAGTGCATGGTGCGTCGGGACTAAGTTTGCCGTTATAGGCGTCATTACCGCCAATTCCGCACAGGTGAAATTTCTCAACGTCAGCGGGACAACCGTTCTCACGGTGAACGATACTTTTATCGCGTCTGGCGTGTTTGAGAAGCAATAATGACGCAGGTGCCAATCTCGTCCATTGAGAAAGCCGGACGCTTCAAATCAATCGACGATAACTTTACCGAGCTTTACAGCGGCGTTGCCGCAGCAAGTGCCTCGGCAGCGGCGGCGGGAGCCGTCGTTGACGCCATTACCGCAGCCTGGACGGCCTATACCGCTACGGCCACATCGGCCTCGGGCTCGATAACGACCAAGACCACAACGGCGGCCTTCATCGCTATCGGCAAGATCATCCATTTTCGCACCTCGACCGTCGTCACCACTGCGGGCACTGGCTCGGGCGGCATGAAGGTTGATTTGCCGGCCACTGCCAATGCCGTGGGCGCTGCTATCGGATATGGGGCGGACATCGTGTTCGGGCAGATAGCAGCGGCAAGCAAGCAAATAACAATCTTCGAGCCCGCGTTCAGCACACCGATTCATTCCGGCACCACCGTCGTTATCAGCGGCACCTATGAAAAGCAGTGAGGAATGATGAAACGACTTGCACTGGCAGCAATCGCTCTCACCATCGCGGGGACTTCAGCTAATGCCCATGCTCGGTACCGTCATCATCATCGCCATTATGTTCGGCATTTTCACTCTGCTTTTCACAACGCCCTAAGCAGCGCTTGTCAGGTCGCCCGTTCGATGGGCGGCCCGTGTGGTTGCTTCGCGTCGGAGCTTTTGTTCGGGCATTCGGTGCGCAACCTTTGGCTGGCCAACAACTGGTTGAAGTTTCCGAGAACGCCGCCGGCTCCGGGCGTGGCGGCGGTTTGGCCGGGGCGGCATGTCGCCGTCGTCACCGCCGTTAATCATGACGGCACTGTCACCGTACACGATAGCTGGGCGACGCATCCGGTGCGTATGGCTGGCTTGGTATTCGTGCAGCCGAGATGATCCGCATTGCCTGGGCGGGGATAATTCTGGCCCTTTTCGCGTGTGCGGTTATCGGCAGCTTTCTTGACGGGGGGATAAATGAAGCGCGACGCTTTGCTGTTCATTGGCACCGTATTCGTGATCTGCGCCTTCTGCGTCTATGCCTGTTCGGCTCGAGCACATGACTACAGCCACCCTGAATTGAAAAGCTGGTTCATGGGGCTGCACAATCAGCAGGGCACTCCCTGTTGTGATGGCGATGATGCAGTGCATGTCGAAGATGCCGACTGGGATACGCAGTGCAAAGACAGTGTGTGCCGTTACCGAGTGCGATTGGAGGGCAAATGGTATGATGTACCCGACAATGCAGTGGTAACGTCTAAGAATCTGTCGGGGACCGCACTAGTCTGGCCCATTCGATACGGCGGGCTACCCGGTAGCGACACAACCTATGCCATCCGCTGCTTTATGCCGGGGAGTGGCACATGACGGGGAGCAACTAACGTGCCCACTCCGCGTGTGTCCGCTGCGGAGTTTGTCGAGGGATTTAACGCATTAGGGCCTGAAAAGCTTGCGGCTCATTTAGGGACAACAGCTCGCGCCGTATTTCGGCGCCGGCGGATTCTAGAAGCGAAAGGGCATATCCTTACGCCGCCACGCGACCGCGCCAAGGCTGTCGTGGCGAGCCGCCCGCAGCGCGCTGAGCTTAATGTTGCGGATGGCGTGGTGCTCGTTGCCAGCGATGCACACTATTGGCCTGGCGAGCCCAGCCTAATGCACCGAGCGCTAGTGGCGTTCTGTAAGCGGCTAAAGCCGAGGGCCGTCATATTCAACGGCGATGTGATTGACGCTCCGACGATCAGTCGCCACCCGCAAATAGGATGGGAAAAGCGCCCGCAGCTTGTTGACGAAATCGAGGCTGCAAAGGAACGGCTGCACGAAATCGAAATCGCCGCCTTCCGAGCAGAGAAAATCTGGAATCTGGGCAATCACGACCTCCGCTTTGAAACGAGGCTGGCCGCGGTTGCGCCTGAATACGCGAAGATCAACGGCGTCCACTTAAAGGACCATTTCCCGCTCTGGCGGCCGGCATGGGCCACGTGGATTAACGATCAAGTCGTCGTCAAACATCGTTTCAAGGGCGGCATCCACGCCACGCACAACAATACGCTCTGGTCCGGCAAGACTATGGTCACCGGCCACCTGCATAGCGCGAAGGTTACTCCATTCAGCGATTACAACGGCACGCGCTACGGGGTGGACGGCGGCTGCATAGCCGACACCGAGGCAAAGGCGTTCGTTGATTATACCGAGGACAATCCCAAAAATTGGCGCTCGGCGTTTTGCGTTCTCACGTTTAAAGGCGGGCTGCTTTTGCAGCCGGAACTTGTCGTCGGCTGGGATAGTGATTGCGTTCAGTTCCGTGGCGAGGTTATCGCGCCATGACAGACGACGAGGAAACATTGAACCATTGCATAGGCACAGGTGCCGCCTCCACGACTGATCGTAGGCGCCCGAGTAGAGACGAAAAAAGAGAAATCGCACATAAGCAGCCAATCGGGTTTGTGCATTTCGCGAAACCCGCGGCCCCTGGGAAACCTCGGCCGCGCATTCGCCCTAAGAGAAAATCATGAGCCGCGAGGCTGATATTGTCAGATTGCGTCGCAATCATCCGCATGGTCCCATCGAACTTTACATCAAGGACGGTAATGCGACGCATGTTTTTGTTCTGCGCGTCGGGCAGTTGGACAACATGCTGATCGACGGCGTGATGTTTCGTCTCGGTTCAAGCTCTGACAGCCCGTGGCGTGATATGTGGTCGCGCAAATTCGACTATCCCGAACTCTTGGGCAGAGATGACTAACATGAAACTCGCGCGCTATGCCTGCCACGGCCTGGGCGTGGTACAGCCAATTGACATTGTAGCGCTTGCGCTCGATCGCAAGACGCCGGATCAGCCAGCGTTTCACGTTGTCGGCGGTTTCAATCCCCCGGTTCATCAGCCCGGCATTGAGAGCATGATGGCGCTAGACCACGCTGCGGGTAAATCCTTCGTCTGGATCGGCCATAGCATGGGGGCGGCGCTCGGGTTTTATCTCGCGCAGAAATATCACGACTGGCATTTCCGACTGGTTATCACTGTCGATCCCATGAATTGGGCGAGCAACATCGACTGCGTGAATTGGCAATCAGCGCCGCCGCATCCTGGTTGGTGGAAGGCTCAGGGCAACTTTGATCGGTGGATCAACATCCACACCAATATGCCGCCCGGTGCGGGCATCATGGTCAATACCGCCGACAAGCGGTGCGAGCAGCATCACTTCCCATTGGCGACGCATATCGGCGTGATTGAGCTGCCGGAAGTGCGAGCGATCATTGATCCTGCAGTCGTGGCGGCAGTCTGATGCGCTACTCTGCAATGTGGCCGCGCTATTCGGCGTGGTGGGATCGTATGACGATCAATCCCAGCCGCCGCACTGAGTTTAATACCGAAGCCAAATTTGCATTTGACCATAAGGGCATTTACCAGTCGATCTCCGTACTGACCGGCGTGCCATGGGAGTTGATCGCCGTTCTGCATCGGCGCGAAAGCAGCGCCAATTTCAATACCTACCTCGGCAACGGGCAGCCGCTTATTCATCGCACGACTATCGTTCCGAAAGGGCGCGGGCCGTTCCTCGGCGCCCATGCCTTTATCGACGGCGCGGTGGACGCGCTGAAGCTCGACGGGCTGGCTGATGTCAAAGACTGGCGGCTCGAGAAAGAGCTGTATTGGTGCGAGGTCTTTAATGGTGGGGGGTATGCAGCGCGTGGCCTTCCATCGCCATACATCTGGGGCGGCACAAACGTCCAAAAGCCGGGGAAATATGTGCGGGACGGCGAATTTGCTCCCAGCATCATGGACATTCAGCCCGGATGCGCGCCGCTGCTCGCATCCATCGCGCAGATTGATCAGACCGTGAGCCTTAAGAGGGAAACATGACGCCGCGCAGGCGCTGGTATCTCATCTGGCTCGCATGGGTGCTCTGCATCGCCTTGTCATTCGCGCTTCTTGAAGCTGCGTCATGGCATGGCGGTACTACGTTGTCGCGTTCAGTGTGGGAGCTGAGCATTCATTTCCCGCTCATCATCTATCTGGCGGGGATGCTGTCGGGCGGATTGGCAGTGCACTTCTGGTGGCACTGGAGCCCGCCGGGTTCAATATCGGAGGGGTAAATGAACACGCAAGCGAACCTGAGTTTGCTTCGGCAGATACTAACGGTACTCGGCGGTTTGCTTGCCGGCTACGGCATCGGCAACCCGGATCAATGGGGACATGTCGTCAATGACGTTATGGTCATCATTCCGGCCGCCGTTAGCCTGGGGAGTATCGTCTGGTCGGTTTACGCCCACTACAAGCAAGTAAAAGTGCCCGAACATACAACGGTCGATTCAGCCGATGGCCCGTTGCCTGCGGGCGTCGCTGTGAAACTCGGAGCAGTGGAGGCTAAGTCATGAACGCTACCCCAGAACAAATCGCTGCGGCCAAGGTCGCACTGAAACATCTTGCGGAGAGTAAAATCGCCGCACTGCCATCCTTTGCCCAGTTCCAGGCACGCCAGGCGCTTAGCGACGCGCTGCTTGGCGAATTTGCTACTGTCGCGGTCAATGCCGCTCTGGCGGCTAAATAGGAGACTTCTACATGGCACTAGCACTTAGCGGCATCTTCTCGGACATCGGCAACCTTGCCGGCTCGGTCAGCGGCCAAGACATCGTGCAGAGCATTCTTGCGGGCGCCGCCGGCACCGTCGTTATCTCGGGCCTCAAGAGCCAGGGCGGCCAAGATGCGATTGATCCGCTGCACCTGTTCCACCATAACCCACCTACTGGCGGGCCGCCGGCAACCGGCGTCGTGCAGGGTAATGTGATCACCATGTCGAAGTTCATGGCGCTCACGCCGGACCAGCAGAAAATGTTCGTGGCGCTGAATTATACCGTTGTCCCTGGTTGATGGGAGCGCTCGTCGCTCTCGCCTTTCCGGCGATACCTCTAATCCATGGGCTGCTGGCGGGAACCATAGCCGTCAGCAGCCTTTCTTTTATGCAGATGGCGACACTGGCCGATGCCGGTGTGACCGCCGTTAAGATCGGCCGAAAGATCGTCATGATCGAGCACAACTTAAAACGGCATCGAACCTTCGGGCCAAGCGCGCCCGCGACGCTCTGTTTCCATGGCGCGCCATCGGCGCGGGCCGCCCGCTTCTGTTAATTAAGATGGACATCAACTCGTGGATACACTTTGGTATTTTCCTCGTGGCTATCGCGGGGGCGGCCGGGGCGGTGGTAAAATTTATCGGCAGCAAGGTTGATGAACGCTCCGACAAAATAGACTTTCAGTTCAGCAAGATTGATTTAAAATTTGACGAGGTACATCGACAAGTGAACGAGAAGTTCGGCCAAGTCACCATTCAGATCGACCGTCTCAAGGACCTTGGGAACGATCGGCATATTGCCAATATTGAGCGCCTAGCCAGGCTAGAAGGCCAGATTTCGGCACTCCCGCAAAAAGTAAACCCGCAGAATGGGGATAAGCGCGGCTAGGGGGCTGCTCCTATAGAGCGTGGATGATTAGCGCGAAGGCGCCGCCGAGACAGATGCCGATAACTAGCCCGGCTGCAAATCCCGCCACTTCTGGAAGTTGGAAGATTGAAAGCATCGGGGCTAGTCCCTCAATGCCGTCTTAGCAATCCAGGATGCCTCCTCCTGGCGACAGCCGGGGAGTTCATAAATCTCCCGGAGTGCCGCCCGCAGCTTGGCGTTCTCGGCCTCTAACCTCTCGACTTTTGCAAGCACCGCGTCGATCAGATCATCCTTGACCGTACGATCCACGGGGGTGCTCCTACTGCCGTCCTAGTGCCGACATTAGCGCGTCGATTTTTGTCTCAAGCCGATCCATTTGTTGCAAAACAAACCATTGCTCTGGCGTATAACGATTACCAGCCTCGTCCTCCAGAAAGAGCCGCCCCGGCCCAGGGCCGGCATACAGCATGATTTCTTCGACGACCGGAAGCGACATGGGGGCTAATCCTTCAGATGTTAGGGCCATGGAGTTTTGCGGGCCAGCGTTATTTCTTTGCGAAGTGTCTTTTTCTCCGCTTTCGTTTGCGGCACGACTTTGCGGCCCAGATTTTGCGGGGTTTTGTCGCGGCCCAAAATGTCCCGAACCACAGAGTTGATGGCCGCGAAAGCGTCGTCCTCCAACATCTGTCGCGCTACGCCGTAGAAAATCGCGGCCCACGAGCTAGTGGACGCCGCCATCACCGCATGACGAAGCTGGTCTATTTCAGATTCCATTCTTTCAAGTACCGGCCGCAAATCGTCATGGTATTCACGTGTCTCTCCCGGCGTTGCCTGCCCGGTTTTGATCCGAAGCCTCAGAAATGCTGCCCTTGAGCGCAATGCAAAGACTTGTTTGTTTGCAATTTGAAACGCATCCAAAACGCTATTGTAGTACTCCTCCGGCTTCTGCGCCCATTCAGGAATGTCGCGGATAATGCCTCTCGCAGATGGCCGGGTTGCAGCTGAGCCGACACGCTCAATATGATCGGTCTTTTCCTGCGTTGCCTTGTACATAAACGGGGCTACTCCGACAATGCGGCGCGACCAGCGTCGGTGATGCGCCATTTGATGGATGTGTGCGGCATAGCTATTGAGCCAAGCCCTCGTTTTGAACGCACCAACCCCCTGTTCTCAAGCGAGTTAAGTGTTCCCATGTGCATATCCGGATATGCACTTCGCTCCCCGTCGCGGAGGACGATTAGATGCTGGCGCTGCTTGCTCGATAGCTTCATGGGGGCTACCGTGACAGGTTAGCGAGCGCCGTTTCGGCTTCCTCGCGTGTGGCGTGAATGGAATGAGGCATCCAGCCAAGACAGCCGCAGGCGCCTTCGACCTGGAAGCGCCACGGCAGAGCGCAATCAAGCGCAAGTGGCTCTAGTTCTCTGATGCGGTACATCATGACGTGCCTAATTTCCACACCCTATATACACCCGCTCTTGACGCTGTGCAAGAGCTGTTTTATATCGTGTGAACAATGGTGGAATATAGAGGCGTCATTCAGCCACTGCCGAACCTGCCGGAACCGGAGCAGCGGGCGGCGCTAAAGGGATTCAAACTAGGGGAACTCTACGTCCTTGGCCGAGATTGCACGCAAGACGACATTATCGCTCAGCAGCGGGGCAACCGCGTCGTGGTCGCGCCCTGGGCGGCTGTGTTGGCGCGGCAGAAGGGCAAAAAGGATGCCCGGTTCTCTAGCTTGCTCGCCTTCGTGGTCGAACTGCACGCCAAGGGCGGCCACATTATCGAGGCGGCAACCGGCCTCAGATCGAACAAACCTGCGGACTGGCGCAAGATGCGAGAGGAAGCCGAGCGGATGCTCGGCCGGATTGCTCAGGGTGCGCGATCCGCGACCAATGCTCGTCGGGGCAGTATCGGCTACGAGCATACCGATCAGGACATCCAGGCTATGTTGCGAATCATGGATAGCAGGCGCTACCCGAATGACCGCACGCGCATGGACGCTATCAAGCGCATCGGTGTGCGGCCGGTCCCTAGACGGACATGGTTGCTCACTAAGTTGAAACTCATTGCTCGCGATCGCGGGCTGGCATAGCAGGAGCGGTAATGGGTCACCCGGCATACGAGGCGAGGCGTGAGGCGGAGCGACTGGAGGCGGAACAAGATGCTGCCATCGCCATCGCCGCCAAAGCTGCATGGGAGGCGTTTGCCGACCTGATGAC
>Ga0207670_10000227_pt1 | contig 36201 bp, 23 predicted proteins | sample KBSS23HmetaG_FD_184339 | JGI IMG/M metagenome (GOLD analysis project Ga0207670, IMG submission 184339) | Switchgrass rhizosphere microbial communities from Kellogg Biological Station, Michigan, USA - KBS S2-3H metaG (SPAdes) (version 2) | ecosystem: Host-associated > Plants > Roots >... | reverse complement strand
AGAACATGTCGGTCGTGATGTAACCCTCGAGCCCGCGCTTGGCGCGCAGCCGCGTGGCCAGCATCGAGACCACCGAGATGCCCGAGATGAACGCGCCGGCGTAGACGAACCAGCCGAACAGCGGGCTCACCCAGTTGGGCGTCAGGCACATGATGAAGTCCCACGCCATCACCGAGAAGAACACCACGAACGTCAGCACGATCTGCGGCGACAGGTGCGCCGCCTCGTGCGAGGCGTACTCCTCTTCGGCGTCGTCGCCGCGCCACTCCCCCACGACGCTCTCGTACAGCCCCTTGAGCTTCGGATCGACGTGCGGCATCAGGAGCTTGAGATCGGGCCGGAGCGACGTGCGCACGAGCTTCATCGCCAGCCAGGTGAACAACGCCAGGCCACCCAGCGTGCGGACGTAGAGAAACGGCACGTTCAGGAACGGCGCCTGCCGCGGCTCGACGTGGTGCGTCCACGGCAGGTAGGTCCAGATGCCGGCCACGAGCAGGAGCACCATGGTGCCGATGCCGAACGGCAGGTAGCTCGCGAGCGACTCGCCGATGCGCATGATCGGACCGCCCCAGCGGCCGTTGCACAGCCGGATCGCGGCCGCGAGCACGACGCCGCCCTGGGCGATGCCGAGGAAGTACATGGTGTTGATGGCCCACGCACCCCATGCCCGCAGCGGGTTCGTGATCACCAGGTACGCGAACGCGGCCACCCCCAGCACCATGAGCACGATGAAGATGTTCCGCTTCTTCGGGTCGCGGGTGCCCGGCAGGCGATTGGCGATGTCCCTGAGGATCGTGTCGTCGCTCATCGCGGGCTCGTCTTCTGCATGTAGCGGATGTAGTGGACGAGGCTCCAGGCGTCGCGCGAGCTCAGCAGGTTGCCGTAGCTCGGCATGATGGCGCCGCCGTGGCGCATGTACATGTACATGAAGCCGTCGGTACGTCCGCGCGTGCCCTCGGCGAGCAGGTCGGGCGGCGGCACGAACTTGGCGGCGACCGGTCCGTCACCGGCCATCGTCTTGCCGTGGCACGTCCAGCACACCGTGTGGAACAGGCTGTCGCCGTGGGCGATCGAGGCGTCCGTCGAGGGCGGCGCCAGGATCTTCTTCTCCACCGCGTCGTACGGCGTCGCGGCGGCGGCGTAGGGGTCGGCGCCGATCGTGGGCACGCTCAACGAATCGGGCACGGCGCCCCAGACCACGGGGCCGTTCTCGGACCAGATCATGCGCTGCGGGTCGGGCGTCACGCTCTGGCGCATGTCGCGGATCGGGTAATACGCCAGGTGGGTGACGCTCTTCTTGAGATCGTTGCAGCCCTGCTGCACCGACATCGACCACAGCGCGAGCAGGCCGAGCACGGCGAGGGGCTTAAGCATGGACCTGCACCTCCTCGGCGCCGTGGCCCCTCATCGCCTGCTCCACGGGGGCCGACTCGCTGGGCAGGCACGGCACCCAGATGCCGATCCGGTCCTCCTGGAAGCGCGGGTCGTACGGCGCGGCGGGGCGGATCTCGGGCAGTCGCGCCAGCGCGAGCATGCCGAGCAGGTTCGAGAGCCCCGCGGCGAGGATCATGCTCTCGTAGCCGAGGATCGTGAACGGCGGAATGCTGAAGAGCTCCTTGCCGCCGATCACCATGGGCCACGTGTAGATCGTGTACCAGCACAGCGCGAAGCCGCCGGTGCAGCCGAGGAAGCCACCCACGAACGTCACCCAGCGCACGATCGACGGCCCTTCGTCCAGAGCCGCCACGATGTCGTGGTGCGGGACCGGCGAGAACACCTGAAGTCTCTTGTGCCCGGCCTGGCGCAGCGCGGTCACGGCCTTCGCCGCGTCGTCCACGAAGTAGTAGATCCCCATCACGCCGTAGAACTTGGGCGGCGGGGGGAACAGCAGCTTCTGGATCGTGCCGATCACCGGTGGCCCCCGTTCCCGCGGCGCGGCACCGGCAGCGTCTCCTTGATCTCGGCGATCGAGAACGCGGGCAGCACGCGCACGAACACGAGGAAGAACATGAAGAACCACGCGAACGAGCCGACGATGAGCGCGATCTCGGTGATGCTGATGGTGTAGTGGAACCAGTTCGCGGGGTTGAACGCGCGGTTCAACGACGTGACGATGATCACGAAGCGCTCGAACCACATGCCGACGTTCACGAACAGGCAGAGGATGAACATCGCGGTCATGTTGCGGCGGAAGCCCTTGAACCACAGCAGCAGCGGGAAGATCACGTTGCACGAGAACATGGTCCAGAACGCGGGCCACAGGTAGCCGGTGGCGCGGAACCAGAACAGGTCCGCTTCGGCCTTGTTGGGACCGAACCAGGCCATGAAGAACTCGGTCAGGTACGAGTAGCCGACCATCGTCGAGGTGAGCAGCACCAGCTTCGCGAGCTTCTCCATGTGGTCGAGCGTGACGATGTGCTCGAGCTTGAACGCCTTGCGGATGGGGATCAGCAGGTTGATCACCATCGCGACGCCCGAGAAGATCGCGCCGGCCACGAAGTAGGGCGCGAACAGCGTCGAGTGCCAGCCGGGCACCTGCGCCATCGCGAAGTCCCACGACACGACCGAGTGCACCGAGAACACGAGCGGCGTGGCGAGCGCGGCGAAGAACAGGTAGGCGCCGTAGAAGTGCTTCCACTGGTAGTTGGCACCGGTCCAGCCGAACGACAGCAGCGTGTAGATGAACTTCATCAACGGGTGCTTGGCCCGGTCGCGCACGGCGGCCACATCGGGGATCAGGCCGACCAGGAAGAAGATGCTCGAGACCGTGAGGTACGTGTTCACGGCGAACACGTCCCACTCGAGCGGGGAGCGCACGTTGGTCCAGATGCCGCGCTGGTTCGGGTACGGGAACAGCCAGTAGTCGAACCACGGGCGGCCGGTGTGGATGGCTGGGAACATCGCCGCGGTGAGCACGCCGAACACGGTCATGGCCTCGGCGACGCGGTAGACGGCGCGCCGGAAGTGCGAGCGGAACAGGAACAGCACCGCGGAGACCAGCGTGCCGCAGTGCGCGATGCCGACCCAGAACACGAAGTTCGTGATGTCCACGGCCCACATCACCGGGCGGAAGAAGCCCGACACGCCCCAGCCGTGCACGATGAGGTTGCGCACCGCGCCCAGCGCCACCGCGAGCACGGCGAGGTCGAAGATGAACGCCGCCCACCAGATCTTGCCCGGCGGGCTGATGAGCTTCAGGACGTCGTCATTCAGCGACGCCTGGGTGATCGGTCGTTTCTCGGGGTCGTCGTGCACGGGAGCCGCTGCGCGCGGAGCGGGCGGCGTCAGCGTCTGGCTCACGCCTCACCCCCGGCCGTGTCGCGCGTCACCTTCTGCAGGTAGGTGACGCCCGGCTTCGTGTACAGCTCCTCGAACACCCAGTAGCGGCGCTCGCCGAAGCTCTTCTCGTGCACGGCGCTCTCGGGGTCGGCGAGGTCGCCGAACGTGATCGCCCGCGTCGGGCAGCTCTGCGCGCACGCGGTCTGGATCTCGCCGTCGCGCACCGCGCGGGATTCATCCTTGGCGTTCCCCTTGCCCTCGAGGATGCGCTGGATGCACATCGTGCACTTCTCCATCACGCCCTTCGAGCGCACGGTCACGTCGGGATTCAACTGCCAGTTCAGCGGCTCGGGGAACGCGAACGTGGTCTTCTCCGGCGCGGAGTAGTCGAACCAGTTGAACGCGCGCACCTTGTACGGGCAGTTGTTGGAGCAGTAGCGCGTGCCGACGCAGCGGTTGTAGACCTGCGCGTTCAACCCCTCGGGGCTGTGGTAGGTGGCGTACACGGGGCACACCATCTCGCACGGCGCGTCGCCGCAGTGCTGGCACATCATGGGCACGAAGCGCACGTCGTTCGCGCCGGGCGCCACCTTCTCCTCGAAGCGGTCGATGCGGATCCACTGCATCTCGCGGCCGCGACGCACGAGGTCGGGGCCGACGATCGGGATGTTGTTCTCGGCGTTGCACGCCACGACGCACGCGGCGCAGCCGGTGCACGAGTTCAGGTCGACGGTCATGGCCCAGCGATGCTTGGCGCCGGGGTAGCTGCCCACGTTCACCGGGTCGTCGCCGGGGTGGCGGCCCTTCAACTTCGGTTCGAACGCGGTGATCGCGTGCGCGGGCGGCTTCCAGCCCTCGGGACGCGCCTTGGGCTCGGTGTACTTGCCGGGCCGCGTCATGCTCTCGTGCACGTCGTGAACGCCCTCGCCGGCGGGGTAATGGGCGGCCGACGGAGCTTCTTCTTCACCGGCTCCGGCTTCGCCTCCGCCGGAGTGCCCGGCCGCGGCCTTCCCACCGAGCAGCGCCGCGAGCGGCACGATCTGGGCGATGTGGCGGTCGTGCTGGTCCTTCTCCGCCTGCTGGACGTAGAGCTCCATCGCGGCCGTGCCGCGCGAGAGCTTGGCGTTGGCACCCTGGTAGGCCACCGCGCCCGCGGCCTCGTCCATCGACTTGGGCAGCAGCCGCACGGCGTTGACGCCGCGGCCTTTCGCGTAGCGGCCGTACGACGTGTGCCCCTGGCCCAGCGCGATCGCCACCGTGTCCTTGCGGATGCCGCCGTAGATGTAGGCGGGCACTTCGACGTTGCCGGCGCTGGTCTCGACGCGCAGCGGCTCGCCCTGCTTGACCCCCAGCTTCTGCGCGGTCTCGGGGTGGATCTCGGCCCACGAGCCCCACACCGTCTTGCTGGTCATGTCCGGCAGTTCCTGGAGCCACGGCCGGTTCGCACCGCGCCCGTCGTAGAAGTTGTTCGACGGCGTGAGCAGCAGCGCGTACTCGCCGGGGCCGAACCGCTCGGAGGCGGCGAACGAGGGCGTGCCCGTCCACCTCACCGCGGTCGCGGGGACGTCCTCGAACACGCCGCCGGCCTGCAGCGACTCGGTCCAGAAAGTCTCGAAGTCGCGGCCCTTCCCGAAGCGCGCGTGGAGCGCCTTCCAGCGGCCCTGCAGGTAGTCGTGGTAGCTGTCGGGCCAGGACTTTCCACCGCCCCCGGCCTTGCCCACGGCGATCAGCACGTCGCCGAGCGAGCGCGAGTCGAACATCGGCAGCTTCTTCATCGCCGGCTGCTGCAGCGCGTACACGCCGCGCGCGCTCCAGGCGTCGCCGAAGCTCTCGAGCGGGTGCGAGATGGGCAGGATCACGTCGCACAGCTCTGTCGTCTCGTCGCGCGCCGTCGACAGCGCCACCTTGAACGGCACCTTCAGGAACGCGTCCTTGACCGGCGCCCAGTCGGGGGCCGCGTACGCCGGGTTCGCGCCGTGGACGAGCAGGACGTCACAGTTGCCGGCCGCCATCGACGCCAGTTCGACCGAGAACTGCGCGAACGTGGCAAGCCCGGAGACGTCGAGCACGCGGTCGAAGCGCACGGTGCGCCCGGTGTTGCCGGCGACGTGGTTCAGCACGTTCACCGCGGCCGCGAGTGCCGTGCCGTTCGTGCCCTGCGTGGCGATGCCGCCGGCCACGGCGAGGCTCGGCGAACGCTGGGCGAAGAGCCGCGCGAGCCGCGTCAGCGTCTCGGCGGGCACGTCGGTGAGCGCCGCGACTTTCTCGGGCGTCCAGTCGGCGAGTGCGCCCTTCAACGCCGCGCGCTCCGCCGCGGCGGGGCCAAGGCCCTCGTTGACGATGACGTTCGCCATTCCGAGCGCGACGGCGAACTCGGTGCCGGACTTCGCGGCCACCCACTCGTCGGCGTTCGCACCGGTGCTCGAGAGCCGCGGCTCCACGGTGACGAAGTGCCCGCCGCCGTCGTCGCGTTGCGCTCTCATCGCCGCGAACCCGCGCGCCTGCGAGACGGGTGACAGCAGCGTCTCCAGGAGGTCGGCGCCGAACGCGACCAGGCAGCGCGCTGCGCCCACGTCGAGCCGCGGCACGGCGTCGATGCCGAACGTGGCGCGGTTCGCCGCGCGCAGCGCCTCGAAGCCGAACGGCTCCCACATCACGTGCTTCGCACCCACGCTCGATCCCAACTCGCCGGCGAGCGCGCGCATCGAGCCGGTCTCGAGCCCGGTGAGGAGCGTGGTGCGGTTCTTCGCCGCCGCGATCTTGCCGCCCACGAGCGCCACCGCCTCGTCCCAGGTGACGGCCTTCCAACCGGCGCCTTCCTTCACGAGCGGCGTCTTGATGCGGTCGGGGTCGTAGAGGCCCTGCAGGCCCGCCTGGCCGCGCGCGCACAGTCCGCCCTCGTTCAACGGGTGAGCCGGGTTGCCCTCGAGCTTGATCGCGCGCCCCTCGCGCGTGCGCACGATCAGGCCGCAGCCCGCGGGACACTCGCGGCACGTGCTCGCGTAGAAGTACGGCACGCCGGGGAGGATGTCCTCGGGCGCCACCAGGTACGGGATCAGCTTCTCGGCGGGCGGCTTCGCGCACCCGGCAGTGACGCCGGCCACGCCGATGCCCACGAGCTTCAGGAAGTCGCGTCGATCGAACGCCACCTGGTCGTCGCTCATCAGTGGTGGCAGACCAGGCAGTCCATCGTCGCCGGGAAGTTCGGGTTGGTCAGGTTCTTCCGGTGGCAGCCCACGCACCAGCCCATCTTGAGCGAGCTGAACTGGTAGACGCGGTCCATGTCCTGCACCGGGCCGTGGCATTCCTGGCAGGCGAAACCCGCGCGCACGTGACGCTTGTGGTTGAACTTCACGTGGTCCGGCAGGTAGTGGACCTTTTCCCACGGGATCTGTTCACCGCGGTCGGCATAGCCGGTGAGCTTCACGATCTCCGGCCTGTCCGTGAGCACGAACTTGTGGCATCCCATGCACGTGCTCACCGCGGGGATGTTGGCCCATTGCGAGTTCGCCGCGCCGTAGTGGCAGTACTTGCAGTCCATCTGGTTCGTGCCGGCGTGGATCTTGTGGCTGAAATTGATGGGCTGCACCGGGCCCTTGGTGTCTCCCAGACGCACATTGAAGGATTGGGAGAGCGCCACGCTGGCGGCGGCGAGTGTGATGCAGACGATGACGGCAGCGAGGAGCTTGGTCATGGCCGCCGCGCAACCTATCGGCGCCACATCGAAGTGTCAAACCCCTCGTGAAACAATTCGCAATCCAAGCTGAACCCTCTCGGCCCCAAGGGACTGAACAACTCCTGAACGCTGGCGGTCTCCGGAGTCCTCACGGGCGCTTCACGGCCTCGGGCAGCTTGAGCCACTGCCCCTTCATGAGCTGCTCGTCCAGCTCGACGCCGTTCACGATCGCGGCCTCCTCCACCGGCACGAGCCCGCCGCTCAACTGCCCGTAGATGCTGCGGAAATCGCCGTTCGCTGGCGCTGCCTGCACGCGGATGCGCGCCGGCTGCACCATGCCGCGGCGCGGATCGCTCAGCACGGTCATCGAGCGGATCGCGGCGAGGATCGCGCGCTCGTTGGCGTCCCCGGGCGAGCCGCCGCGACCCAGCACCTGCAGCATGAGGTCGGGGGTCACGCGCACGAACCCGGCGATCAGCCCCTCCTGCCCGCCCTGGCCGTTGGGCACGGTGATGGAGCCGATCCACGCCGGCCAGGTCCCGAGCGACTCCGGCGCGCCCCGCGAGCCCGAGATCTTGCCGTCGGTCGTGAGCCCGACCAGGTAATCGCCCGGCGACTTGCCCGTGGCGTCGCGCGCGAGCGTCATCTGCATCATGCCGCGCTGGTCCTGCGACACGCCGGTGAGCGCCGTGTGCGTGTGCTGCGTCTGCCAGCCGGGCGGGAAGCTCATCTCGAGTCCCAGCACGGGGTGGTAGAAACGCGAGCCCTCGAACCAGCCGTAGCGCGGGTTCTCGCCGTAGACGAGCGTGCGCAGGTGGTCCAGGTACACGCGCTGGCGGACGTTCAAGTTCGTGCGCCCGGCCACGGCCTTCGCCGCCAGATCGCTCGTCCGCACCTCGCGCTGACCCGGATCGGGGTGCGTGCTCATGTAGCTCGGCAGCGACTGCCCCGCGCGCTCGGCGATGCGCTTGAGCGTGCGGTAGGTGCCCGGGATCTCGCGCGGGTCGTAGCCCGAGCCGGCGGCGTAGCGAACGCCCAGCTCGTCCGCCTGCGTCTCGTCGTCGCGCGAGTACTTGAGCATGAGCAGGCCCAGGGCCTGCTCGGCGGTGCTGCCGTAGCGGCGGAACGACGGCGAGACGGCCGAGGCGATCCCCAGCCCCAGCCCCGCGAGCTCCTGCTGCGTGATCTGCTTCGCCGAGTGCCGCGCGGTGACGTGACCGATCTCGTGCCCCAGCACGCCCGCGAGCTGCGCCTCGCTCTGCATGTGCGCCAGCAGCCCGCGGGTCACGTAGATGTAGCCGCCGGGCATGGCGAACGCGTTCACGACCGGGTCGTCGAGCACGGTGAAGCGCCACGGCATCGTGGGCTGCTCCGAGGCGGCGGCCACCTTGCGGCCGACGCTGTCCACGTACGCGGCGAGCACCGGGTCCTCGTAGAGGCCGTACTCGGCGATCGCCGCGCTGTAGCCCTCGCGGCCCATCGCCGCTTCCTGAGCCGGCGTCACCAGCGTGAACTCCTTCTTGCCGGTGGCCGGGTTCACGGCGCATCCCGCGGCGAGCCACGCGAGCGCGCCGGCTGCGGCGAGGGCCAGCGCAGTGCCGGCTGCGACGTGGACCTTCCTGCTCGATCCCTGCATGGTTCGTGTCCTCCGTGAACGACCCACCGCGCCTTCCGCTCCCAGCTTCTTAATAGCGCGGGACGCTGCTGTCCACCTCGCGCGACCAGGAATCGATCCCGCCGGCGAGATTCCTGAGCCGCGTGAACCCCAGCTCGCGCAGGATCTCGAGCGCGCGCTGGCTGCGGATGCCCTTGTGGCAGGTGAGCACGAGCAGGCGCTCACGCGGCAGCTCGCCGGCGCGCGCGGGCACGGTGCGCAGCGGCACGTGCAGCGCGTTCGGGAACCGGGCGATCGCCAGCTCGTGCGGCTCGCGCACGTCGACCAGCACGAGGTCCTCGCCGCGGGCCAGCCGGTCCGCGAGCTCGCGCGCCGTGATCTGGTCCGAAGCGCCCTCGTGCGGCTTCACGCCGCACAGCGCGTCGTAGTCCTGGAGCTCGCGGATGCTCGGCTCGTCGCCGCAGATGGGACAGCGCGGGTCCTTTCGCAGCCGCATCTCGCGGAACCGCATCTCGAGCGCGTCGTAGAGCAGCAGCCGGCCCACGAGCGTGTCGCCGGCGCCGAGCAGCAGCTTGATCGTCTCCGTGGCCTGGATCGAGCCGATGACGCCGGGGAGCACGCCCAGCACGCCGGCCTCGGCGCAGCTCGGGACCACGCCCGGCGGCGGCGGCTCGGGGAACAGGCAGCGATAACAGGGCCCGACCCGCGCGTCGAACACGCTCGCCTGGCCCTCGAAGCGCAGGATGCTGCCGTAGACGTTGGGTTTTCCCTCGAGCACGCAGGCGTCGTTCACCAGGTAGCGCGTGGCGAAGTTGTCGGTGCCGTCCACGATCACGTCGTACTTGCGCACGATCTCGAGCGCGTTCGAGCGATGGAGGTAGGCCTCGTGCGGCACCACGGTGACGTGCGGGTTCAGGTCCACGAGCCGCGCCGTGATCGAGCCCAGCTTGGACTTGCCCACGGCCGACGTGCCGTGCGCGATCTGGCGCTGGAGGTTCGACTCCTCGACGGCATCGAAGTCGACGATGCCGATCGTGCCCACGCCCGCGGCGGCGAGGTAGAGCGCGAGCGGCGAGCCCAGGCCCCCGGCGCCCACCACGAGCACGCTGCCGGCCTTGAGCCGCCTCTGCCCCGACTCGCCCACCTCGGCGAGCGTCAGGTGGCGGCCGTAGCGGCGGAGCTCGGGCAGCGAGAGCTCGGGGAGCGATGCTTCGACGGGTCTCACGGAGGCTCCACACGTAGGTGAACGCGGCAGCCCGAGCGTAGGTCGCGCGCCAAGGGGCGGCAAGTGTAGGGTGTCGTGCCGTGAGCGCCCCGACCCGCACCGACCCTTCGCTGGCGACGCTGGCCGCGAACACCATCCGGTTCCTCGCCGTGGACGCGGTCGAGAAGGCTCGCTCGGGCCACCCGGGCATGCCCATGGGCATGGCGGACGCGGCGTACGTACTGTGGTCGCGCTTCCTCCGTCACGACCCCTCGGATCCGGCGTGGCCGGGCCGCGACCGCTTCGTCCTCTCCGCGGGCCACGGCTCGATGCTCCTCTACTCACTGCTCCACCTCTCCGGCTACGACCTGCCGCTGGACGAGCTCAAGCGCTTCCGCCAGCTCGGCAGCCGCACGCCGGGCCATCCCGAGTACGGGCTCACGCCCGGGGTCGAGACCACGACGGGCCCGCTGGGGCAGGGCCTCGCGAACGCCGTGGGCATGGCGCTCGCCTCGCGCATGGAAGACGCGCACTTCGGCGCTCCCGGCGCCGCCGGTGCCGACCGCGGCGGCTTCTCGCCGGGTACCCACCGCGTGTTCGCGATCGCCGGCGACGGCTGCCTGATGGAGGGCATCTCGCACGAGGCCGCCTCGCTCGCGGGCCATCTCCAGCTCGGCAACCTGGTCGTGATGTACGACGACAACCGCATCACGATCGACGGCTCGACCAGCATCGCCTGGAGCGACGACACCGCGAAGCGCTTCGAGGCGTATGGCTGGCAGGTGCTGCGCGCCGATGCGCACGACCGCGACACGGTCGCGACCGCGCTCGAGCAGGCCACGGCGCAGTCCGCGCGGCCGACGCTCATCATCTGCCGCAGCCACATCGGCTACGGCGCGCCGCACAAGCAGGACACGTCGCACGCGCACGGCGAACCGCTCGGGCCCGAGGAGACACTCGCCGCCAAGCGCGCCCTCGGCTGGCCCGAGTCGCCGGCGTTCTTGATCCCCGAAGAAGTGCTGGCGCACTTCGCCGAGTTGCGGGCGCGATGGGCCCGCGAGCGCGCGGAGTGGGACGCGGCGTTGGCGCGCTGGCGTGCGGCCGATCCGGCGCGCGCCGAGCGCTGGACGAGCTTCCGCGAGCGCCGGCTGCCGACCGGGTTGCTCGAGCGGCTGTGCGAGGGCGCGCCGACGAACGCGGCCGCGACGCGCGCGCACGGCGCGGCGGTGATGCAGAAGGCGGCCGCACTGCTGCCGGGTCTCGTGGGCGGGAGCGCCGATCTCGAAACCAGCAACAAGACGCACCTCACGGGCTCGCCCGACGTGACCGCGAAGGACTTCTCCGGCAGGAATCTCCACTTCGGCGTGCGCGAGCACGCCATGACCGCGATCGGGAACGGGCTCGCGCTCTCGGGCGGCTGGCTGCCGTTCACCGCGTCGTTCCTCACGTTCACCGACTACGCGCGGCCGGCGATCCGTCTCGCAGCACTGATGAAGCTGCGCGTGATCTTCGTCTACACGCACGACAGCATCTTCCTCGGCGAGGACGGCCCCACCCACCAGTCGGTCGAACACCTCGCGGCATTGCGGGTGATCCCGAACCTGCTCGTCATCCGCCCCGCCGACGGCCTCGAAACCGCGGCCGCCTGGGGACTGGCGCTCGAGCGCGCCGACGGCCCGACGCTGCTGGCGCTCAGCCGCCAGACGCTGCCGGCGCTGTCGCGGCCGGCGACATTTTCAGCCGCCGACCTGCGGCGTGGGGCGTCGCTGCTGCGAGAGAGCGACGCGCGCGATGCGATCACGCTCATCGCCACCGGCTCCGAAGTGGGTGTCGCGGTGGACACCGCCGAGAGGCTCGCCACGGCGGGGCTCGCGGCGCGCGTGGTGAGCATGCCGGCGCCCCAGTTGTTCGCGCGGCAGGACGAGGCGTGGCGCCACCGCCTGCTGCCGCCGGGTGGCCGGCGCGTGAGCATCGAAGCGGGCGTCACCGACGGCTGGCGCGCGCTCGTGGGCGGGCGCGGGCTTGCGATCGGCGTCGACCGCTACGGCGAGTCGGCACCCGCCGAGGCGCTCGCCGCGCACTTCGGGCTCACGGGTGAGGCGGTGGCGAAGCGGGTGCGGGAGTGGGCAGCCCGAGCTTGACCGTGTGCGTGCCGTGCGCCGCGGGCAGCAGCCGCGCGGCGAGCCAGTCGGCGATCAGCCCCAGCGTCTCGCGCGGCACCTCGCTCGAGGGCAGCTTCGAATAGCCCGCGGGATCGCCGCTCGGGTCGGGCAGGAACAGGTGGTTCGTCGCCGGGAGCTTCTTCGCGGTCACATCGCGGTTGCCCGCGGCCTTGAACGCGGCGGCCAGCTCGTCCACCTGCTCGACGCTCACCTGGCGGTCGGTCTCGCCCTGGAGCAGCAGCACGCGCGGCTTGGCGACCTTTCGCGCCGCCGGCAGCGGGTCATAGCCGATGAAGTAGCCGAACCATGGATCACTCGTCGCGAGCGAGTCGATGCCCTTTCGCGCCACGGCCATCGCCGAATCGAACGCCGCGCCCGAGAGATGCTTCCTGATCGCCCACTCGTTCTGGTAGGCGAGGATACGACGACCGTTCCACGCCGGGCCCGCGAGCAGCACGAGCGCTGCGAGCGTGGGCTCACGCAGTGCCACCATGGGCGCGATCAGGCCGCCCTCGCTGTGGCCGAGCAGCGCAAGGCGCGTCGCGTCGATGCCGGGCTGGCGCCGGAGCCACGCCAGCGCGTCCTGCACGTCGTCGCCGAAATCGACCGACGTGCTGCCCGCGAATCGACCGCCCGACTCCCCCGTGCCGCGGTCGTCGAGCCGCAGCACCGCGATGCCGCGCCGCGAGAGCGTGTCGGCGATCTGCCGGAAGAGCCGGTAGCCGCGCACGATCGGCAGCCGCTCGTCGCGCTCTTGAGCCCCCGAGCCGGTGATCGTGATCACGCACGGTGATTTCACGGCGGTCTTACCGAGGGGCCGCGTCAGCGTGCCGGCCAGCTCGAACCCGCCGCGCGTGCGCACGCGAACGGATTCCGCCGTGTACGGCGCCCCCGGCGGCGCCGAGTAATCGGGAGGCGCCACCGCGAGCAGCGCCGACGGCAGCGACTCCACGCGCACGAAGCTCACACCCTGCGCCGGCACCACGCCGGAGACGATGTGGCCGAGCGCATCGAGCTTCAAATGGAACTCCGCCGCACCGTACGCGAGCTGCACCGAGTCGCGGCCGCTGAAGCGGAGCGCGGCGTCGATCGTCCGGCCGCCCGAGACGGCGAACACCGGGACGCTGGCACTCGGCGGCGAGCTGGCACCCGCGCGCTTCACGATCAGCTCGAGCATGAACATGCTCGGGTTCAGGTACGGCATCGCGCCCGGCTTGCTCGCGAGGCGCTGGAGGCCTCCCGGCGTCACGTCGGCGATGACGCTGTCCGCGCGCCACGCGAGCGTTGCGTGCTGGGTCGGCGGGGCACTTGGCGCGGCCGAAGCGGGACGCACCGAGTTCTCCATGCGCTGCACGCGGCCATCGGGCGCGAACTCGAGCACGTAGTCGATGCGCAGGCTCGCGGGCAGGAAGAGCAGCGTGCCCTCGGCGCCGGCGGCGGTGCGCGTGAACCGCTCGAGCCCGATCGTGTCGCGGCCCACGGTCATCACGAACGCACCCGAGTCGCCGGCGGGGCGCGCGGCCACGGGCAGCGCCGCGAGCACGAGCAGCGCCACGACCAGGCCCCGAACCCGCGAGATGAGCGAGGCGAAGCCGAGCGACGTGCCAGAGGCGGCGAAGCCCCGAACTCCTGAGGTGAGCGAGGCGAAGCCGAGCGACATCACAACGTCCATCCTCCTGGTTTGCTCCCGGGCGCGTTGCGCGTGATTCCGCGCGCACGCACTATGCCGCGACTCTCACCCGGACGCACCCACGGAGGCTGCCGGCATGCGATTCCCGCGGTCCAGCGGGCTGCTGCTCCACCCCACCGCGCTCGCGGGCCCTTCCGCGTGCGGCGATTTGGGAAGTGCCGCGCACGCGTTCGTGGACTTCCTCACCGACGCGGGACAGTCGCTGTGGCAGGTGCTGCCGCTCGGGCCCACCGGCTTCGGGGATTCGCCCTACCAGTGCTTCTCGGCGTTCGCCGGCAACCCGCTCCTGGTGTCGGGCGCGCGGCTCCACGAACAGGGACTGCTCGCGGCAGACCTGCTGGCGCGCCTGCCCGCGCGCCGCGGGCCCGGCTCCGACTTCGGCGCCGCGTACGAGGGCTCGCGCGCGATCGCCACCGGCCTCGCCGCCGCGATCGCCCGGCATGCGCGGGAGCGCGACGCGTTCGAGGCCTACCGCACGCGCACGCCCTGGCTCGCCGACTACGCCGCGTTCATGGCGCTGCGCGATGCGCACGGCGGCCGGCCGTGGCAGGAGTGGCCCGAACCGCTTCGACGGCGCGACACAAGTGCGTTGGCGGAGGCGCGGCGCTCGCTCGCAGCCGCGATCCGCGAGCACGAGCTCATGCAGTGGGCGTTCGACGTGCAGTGGCGCGAGCTGCGCGCGCACGCGCGCGCGCGCGGCGTGGCGCTGTTCGGCGATGCGCCGATCTTCGTGGCGCTCGACAGCGCCGACGTGTGGGCGCACCCGGAGCTGTTCGAGCTGGACGCCGACGAGCGACCCACCGGCGTCGCCGGCGTGCCGCCCGACTACTTCAGCGCCACCGGGCAGCTGTGGGGGAACCCGCTCTATCGCTGGGAGGCGCACGCCGCCGACGGCTTCGCCTGGTGGGGCGCGCGGCTGGAGTCGCTGCTCGCGTGGGTGGACCGCGTGCGGCTCGACCACTTCATCGGCTTCGTGCGCTACTGGGAGGTGCCGCCGCACGCGCCCGATGCGCGCGGCGGCCGCTGGCAACCGGGTCCCGGCGAGGCGCTGTTTCTTTCTCTCGTGCACCGTCTTGGCACACTTCCGCTCGTTGCGGAGGACCTTGGGGAGACCGGGGAGGACGTGGCCGAGGTGCGCGACGAGCTGGGCCTGCCCGGCATGTGCGTGCTCCAGTTCGCGTTCGACGGCGATCGCGACAACCCGTTCCTGCCGCGCAACCACGTCGCGAACAGCGTCGCCTACACCGGCACGCACGATAACGACACCACGCACGGCTGGTGGGCCGGGCTCACCGACGACGAGCGCCGCGCCGTGCGCGCCGAGCTGGGGCCGTCCTCGGGCGACATCGCGTGGGACCTGATCGCGGCCGGCATGGCCTCGCCCGCTGACACGTTCGTGACCCCGGTCCAGGACGTGCTCTCGCTCGGGCGCGAAGCCCGGTTCAACACGCCGGGATGCGCGAGCGGCAACTGGACGTGGCGGCTCGCCGACGGCCAGTTGACGCCCGCGCACGCCGACCGGCTGCGAAGCCTGGCCACGACGCACGGCCGCAAGTAGCGCGCGCTTGCACGGGGAACCAGCGCGTCCGATGCTGGATGCCGGTCGCAGCCCTCCAGCCCACCCGAGGTGACCCCGATGCCCAGCCGTGCGCAGCAACTTCTCGAACTGGGCCAGAGCGTGTGGCTCGACTTCATCCGCCGCGGCCACCTGCTCTCGGGTGAGTTCGACCGCGATGTCCGCGAGGCGGGCGTCGTCGGCGTGACCAGCAATCCGACCATCTTCCAGCAGGCGATCTCCGGGTCCACCGACTACGACGCGGCGCTCACCGAGGGCATCGCGCGCGGCCTCGAGGGCGAGCCGCTGTTCGAGGCGGTGGCGATCGAGGACATCCGGCTCGCGTGCGACAAGCTGAAGCCGGTGTACGAGCGCTCGCAGGGGCTCGATGGGCGCGTGAGCCTGGAGGTGAGCCCGCGGCTCGCCCGCGACACCGCCGGGACGATCGCCGCCGCCCGCCGCCTCCACGCTGCCGTGGCGCGCGAGAACGTCATGATCAAGATCCCGGCCACGCGCGAAGGGCTGGCCGCGATCACCGCCACGCTCGCCGCCGGCGTGAGCGTGAACGTGACGCTCATCTTCACGCTCGCGCGCTACCGCGAGGTGATGGACGCCTGGCTCGCGGGGCTCGAACAGGCGAAGCCGGGCGACATCCCGGCGCTCCGCTCCGTGGCGTCGTTCTTCGTCTCGCGCGTGGACACCAAGGTGGACGGCGCCATCGAGCGCCGGGTCGCCACACTGCCCCCGGGTGCCACCGAGCGCGCCGAGCTGGAGTCGCTGCGAGGCCGGGCGGCGGTGGCGAACGCGCGGCTCGCGTACGCCGAGTTCGAGGCCGTGATCGCGGGCGCGCGCTATCGCGCGCTTGAGAAGCGCGGCGCGCACCCGCAGCGGCCGCTGTGGGCCTCGACCAGCACCAAGAACAAGGCGTACCGCGACGTGCTCTACGTCGAGGAGCTGATCGGCCCCGACACGGTGAACACGCTGCCGCCGGCGACGCTGGCCGCGTTCAACGACCACGGCCGCGTCGAGCCGCGCATCCGCCACGACCTGGCCGGCGCGCGCGCGGTGTTCACCCGGCTCACCGAGCTCGGCGTCCCGGTGGAAGCGCTGATCGGCGAGCTCGAGGGCGAGGGCGTTCAGGCGTTCGCCAAGTCGTTCGACGACCTGCTCGGCGCGCTCGAGACGCGCCGCCGCGAGCTGCTCGCCCAGCGCGGCCAGGCTCGATGAGCGGCACCTCGCTCGAGCCCGGAGCGTTCGCGGCCCGGATCGCCGAGCGCACGCAGGCGATGCGCCGCGCGCGCGTGGCGGAGCGCCTGCTCGCGGCGGACGACTCGCTCTGGGGCGACGACGCCGGCCGCCGCGCCGTGGCGCGGGATCGGCTCGGCTGGGTGCGCTCGGCGTTCGCGATGCGCGAGCGCGCAGCCGAGTTCCGCACGTTCGCGCGCGACGCGGTCGCGCGCGGCATGAAGCGCGCCCTACTGCTCGGCATGGGCGGCTCGAGCCTGGCGCCCGAGGTGCTCGCGCGCGTGCGCGGTGTGCAGCCCCAGGGGCTGCCGCTCACGGTGCTGGACGACACGTCGCCCGAGGCGGTGCGTGCCGTGGCCGCCGCGCACGAGCCCGCGACCACGCTGGTGCTGGTGGCGAGCAAGTCGGGCGGCACGGTGGAGGTGGCCTCGTTCGAACGCGCGTTCTTCTCACGAGCTCAGTCCGCCCTCGGCGGCAATGCGGGGGCGAACTTCGTCGCCATCACCGATCCGGGCACCGCGCTCGCGACCCAGGCTCGCGAGAAGCGCTACGCGCACGTGTTCACCAATCCAAAAGACATCGGCGGCCGCTACTCCGTGCTCTCCTGCTTCGGCCTCGTCCCCGCTGCCCTTCTCGGGCTCGACCCGGACGAGCTCTGCCGCGCGGCGATCGCCGAGCACGACGCGTTCGCCGGGGCACCCGCCGCAGGCGGGTCGGCCGGGTCCGGGGGCGACGCGCTCGCGATCGGCGCCGCGCTCGGCGAGTTGGCGCTCGCGGGCCGCGACAAGCTGACGTTGGTGCTCGCGCCGCCGCTGGCGGCGCTGGGAGCGTGGATCGAGCAGCTCGTGGCCGAGAGCACCGGCAAGGACGGCCGCGGCATCCTGCCCGTGGACGGCGAGCGCCTCGCAGCACCCGAGACGTACGGGAACGACCGCGTGTTCGTGAGCGTGAGCCTCGGGGCACCGGATGCGGCGACCGCGCGCGCGCTCGGCGCGCTCGAGGCCGCCGGTCACCCGGTGCTCCGCTGGGAGCGCGACTCGACCTTGGGCCTCGGCGCCGAGTTCCTGCGCTGGGAGCTGGTCACGGCGGTGGCCGGCGCGGTGATCGGCGTGGATCCGTTCGACGAGCCGAACGTCGCCGAGGCCAAGGCGGCGACCAAGGCGGTGCTGGAGCAGGTGCGCTCGCAGGGCCGATCCGCCGCGAGCGCGCCGCGCGCCACGGACGGGGCGCTCGAGCTCCATGCCCCGCCGGCCGTGGACCTGGCCGGCGCCGACGTCCGCGCCTGGGCCCGCGCACTCGTGCGGCTGGCTCGCCCGGGCGACTACGCCGCCATCCTCGCATTCCTGCACCGCACCGCTCCACGACAAGAGGCGATCGAACGCGTGCGCCATGCGTGGCGCGCCGCGGCGCGCGTCGCGACCACGGTGGGCTACGGCCCGCGCTACCTCCACTCGACGGGCCAGCTTCACAAGGGCGGGCCCGCCAGCGGCGTGTTCCTGCAGCTCACCGCCGAGGACGGCGACGAGCCGATCCCGGGCGAGGCGTACAGCTTCCGCACGCTGCGAGATGCGCAGGCCGCCGGCGACTTCGACGTGCTCGCGCGTCACGGCCGCCGCGTCGTGCGCGTGCACCTGGGCGGCGACGCGGACGCGGGGCTCGAGAAACTCGCCGAGGCGTTCGAGGGCGCTGCGACCGCGAGCTGACCGCGGTAGGGTACAATCAAATGCTCCGCGCCCCCGCACACCCGAGGCTTCGCTCCATGCGCCTGACCCGCACGCTCCCGCTGCTCACGACACTGGCCGTGCTGGCCGTGGCGGCGACGCCGCTCCAGCCGAAACCCAAGCCCACGGACCCGGCGGCGCGCACGGCGGTGGAGCGTGTGGCCGAGCGCTACAGGACGCTCAAGGCCTACCGGCTGGAGGGCGTGGCGGCGACCACGGTGAGCACCAAGACCGAGCGCAACGAGTCCGGGCGCAGCGTGCGCTTCCTCGCCCGGCGTCCCGACCACTCCGCGAGCGAGGTGCGCGAGTCGCAGTACACGACGCGCGTGGTGGCGAACGGCGAGAGCCTGTGGACCGCGATCCCAGAGCTGGGGCAGTACATCGCCCAGGCGCTGCCGCCGCTGCTCGCGGGCGCCGACAGCGCGGCGCTTCGGAAGCAGCTCGACCCGGCGGCCGACTACGCGCGCCTGCTCGACGGCATCGCGCGCGTCCAGACGCTGAGCCGCGACACGGTCTTGACCGCGCGCGGCGCGGTGAAGTGCGAACGCTACGCGCTCACGCGCGCCGACGCCGACAGCGCGGGACCCGGCATCACCATCCATCCTCGCGTACTGTGGGTGGACCCCGCCACGCGCCTCGTGCTCCTCGACTCGGTGCGGGTCGATCGGGATCACCCGCAGCTCGGGCTCGTCTCGTCGATCTCGATCACGCGCATGGTCGTGGCCGAGGTCGACCCGGCGCTCGGCGCCGACGTGTTCGCGTTCCATCCCGACGACGGTGCGCGGCGCGTGCGCCGCTTCATGCAGCGCTCCCCCGAGCACGAGGCGCTCGAGGGCCAGCCGGCGTCCGACTTCACGCTCGAGACGCTCGCGGACTCGAAGCCGGTGCAACTCTCGTCGCTCAAGGGCCGCGTCGTGCTGCTGGACTTCTGGGCGACGTGGTGCGGGCCGTGCCGCCGCTGGCTGCCGATCGTCGAGAAGGCGCATCGCGACTACGCGGCGAAGGGGCTCTCGGTGTTCGCGGTCAACGAGCGCGAGACCGAGTCCAAGGTGCGCACCTACCTCGGCCAGCAGAAGCTGGACCTGCCCGTGCTCATGGACAGGAGCGGCACGGTCGGGGTCGAGTATCGCGCCACCTCGATCCCGCTCACCGTGGTCGTGGGCCGCGACGGGAACGTGCTGCGGGTCATGGTCGGGCTCCACGACGCGGAAGACCTGAAGGACGTCCTGCACGAGGCAGGGATCGACTAGCGATCGGCCCCCGCCGCGGCGGGGCTCGCGAACCACGCCGCCGCCTGCGCCAGGTCCACGTTGCCGCCGGAGAGGATGACGCCGACGCGCTGCCCCGGCAGCTTCACGCGACCGGTCATGAGCGCCGCCACGGCGAGCGCCCCGGTGGGCTCGACGACGAGCTTCACGCGCTCCCAGAGGAAGCGCATGGCGCGGATCACCTGGGCGTCGTCCGCGGTGACCAGCTCGCTCGCGTAGCGGCGGATGAGCGCCAGCGTCAGGTGCGAGACGCGCTGCGTGCGCGCGCCGTCGCAGATCGTGTCGGGAACGGGCACGCTCTCGAGCTTCCCGCTCGTGAACGACCGCACGGCATCGTCGCCGAGTGCGGGCTCGACGCCGATCACGCGGCAGCCCGTGGCCTGCACGGCCGCGGCGAGGCCGGTGCCCGAGAGGAGCCCCGCCCCACCGACCGGTGCGAGCACGGCGTCGAGCGGGCCCTGCTGCTCGAACAGCTCGGCTGTCGCGGTGCCCTGGCCGGCGACGACGTCGGGATGGTCGAACGGCGCCACGAGGGCGAGCCCGCGCTCGCGCGACGTGCGCAGCGCGAGGTCCTCGCGGCCCTCGCCGAGCTGGTCGTGGAACAGCACCTCGGCGCCGTAGCCCCGCGTCGCCGCGAGCTTCGCCGCGGGCGCGGTGCTCGGCATCACGATCACGCTCGGCACACCGTGGAGCCGCGCCGCGAGCGCCACCGCCTGGGCGTGGTTCCCGGACGAGTAGGCCACGACGCCGCGGCGCCGGACGTCCGCCGGCAGCGCGGCGATCGCGTTCCACGCGCCGCGGAACTTGAACGCGCCCATCCGCTGCAGGTTCTCGCACTTCAGGAACACGCTCGCGCCGCAGGCCTCGTCGAGCTGCCGGGACGTGATCACCGGCGTGACGTGGGCGACACCGGCGAGCCGGGCGCGCGCGGCGGCCAGGCGCCCGGCCATGTCCTCGTGGCTCGGGACACCGTGCTCGAGCGCGTACTCGGCGACCGTCAACCTCCCGCGCCCCCGCCCAGGTCGAGCCCGGGCTTCGTCTGCCGCGCCGGGTCCAGCGCCTGGTCGATCTCCTCCTTGGAGAGCTTCGTCATCTCCGCCGCCAGCTCGCGCACCGGGCGCTTCTCCTTGAAGCTCCGCTTGGCGATCTCGGCGGCCTTGTCGTAGCCGATCAGCGGATTCAACGCGGTCGCCATGCTGGGCGAGATCTCGATGTAGTCGCGGCAGGTCTCGGCATTCGCGACGAGGCCGGCGAGCGCCTTGTCGGCGAACACGCGCGACGCCGCCGCCAGCAGCTGGATGCTCTCGAGCAGGTTCTTCGCCATCATCGGCAACATCACGTTCAGGTCGAGCTGGCCCCACTGCGCGCCGACCGTGATCGCGACGTGGTTGCCCATGACCTGCGCCGCGACCATGGTCACGGCCTCGCACACGACCGGGTTCACCTTGCCGGGCATGATGCTCGAGCCCGGCTGGATCGCGGGCAGCGTCACCTCGGCGAGCCCGCAGCGCGGGCCCGAGTTCATGAGCCGCACGTCGTTCGCGATCTTCATCAGGCTGGCCGCGACCGAGTTCAGGGCGCCGCTCGCCCAGCAGGCGCCGTCCTGGGCGCCCTGGGCCTCGAAGTGGTTCGTGGCCTCGCTGAACGCGGTGCCGGCGAGCTTGCCGATCTCGGCCGCCATGCGCCGGCCGAACTCCGGATGCGTGTTGAGTCCGGTGCCCACCGCGGTGCCGCCGATCGCCAGCTCGCGCAGGTCGGGAAGCGTGGCCTTCACGCGCGCGATGCCGTGCTGCACCTGCGAGGCGTAGCCCGAGAATTCCTGCCCCAGCCGGATCGGCGTGGCGTCCATCAGGTGCGTGCGCCCGGTCTTGATCACGTCGTGGAACGCCTTCGCCTTCTCATCCAGCGCCCTCCACAGTCGGGCGAGGGCCGGGAGCAGGTCGCGCTCGATCTGCACCACGGCCGAGACGTGCAGCGCCGTGGGAATGACATCGTTGCTGCTCTGGCCGAAGTTGACGTGGTCGTTCGGGTGCACCTTGAGCCCGGAGGCGCGCGAGGCCAGCCGCGCCACCACCTCGTTCGCGTTCATGTTCGACGACGTGCCGCTGCCGGTCTGGAACACGTCGATAGGGAACTCGGCGTCCCAGCGCCCCTCGGCCACCTCGTTCGCGGCCTTCTCGATCGCCTCGGCCAGCGGCGGCTCGAGCAGTCCCAGCTCGCGGTTCACGCGCGCGGCCGCGGCCTTGATGAGACCGAGCGTGTGGATGAACGCGGGCGGCAGCGGCCGGCCCGAGATGGGGAAGTTCTCCACCGCCCGCTGGGTCTGCGGGCCCCACAGCGCGTCGGCGGGCACTTTCATCTCGCCGAGGCTGTCCTTCTCGATGCGCACGTCCGGCATGGCGGGTCCTTTCTGAAGACACGGTTCACACGCCGTGTGAATCTATCGCAGCCCTGCGCCGGCATGTAAATTCCCGCGCGAACCGCGGCCGCGAAGAAGCTTCGGCTACGCGTCGAGGATCTCGATCCGGTGCGTGACCGTGAGATCCGGACGCAGGCTGGCCGACACCGAGCAGTACTTCTCGTGCGCAAGCTCGAGCGCGTGCTCGGCCGCCTGGGCGTCGAGCCCGTGCCCGGTCACCCGGTGCACGTACACGATCGAGAGGAAGCGGCGCGGATGCTCCGCCGCGCGTTCGCCGGACATGCGCACCTCGTACGCGGTCACCCGCTGGCGCTTCTTGCGCAGGATCCCGATCACGTCCATGGCGCAGCACGCGGCGATCGAGGCGAACAGCGCCTGGACCGGGTTGGCGGCGGTGGCCCCCGGGCTCGAGTCGAGGACGAGCGTCCGGTCGCCGATCTTCGCGGAGAACCGGAGCCCGTCGCCCTCGACGGTCTCGAGCGTGAGCAGGCCCTCCATCTTCACGAGCCCGAGCTTTGGAGTTCCGCGCCCTCCGGGCGCGGGGCCGCGGGGGCCGGGCCGTCCGGCGGCGGGGCCCCGGGTGCGGCGGGCTCGGCGCCGGACTCGGCGAGCGCCAGGTTCAGCTCGTCGTCGCTCAGGACGACACGGCGGTTCAGGATCTGCGACGTGTCGTGCTCGAACCAGAGGTGCGTGAGGTGGTCGATCCCGACCTCGATCTGCTTCCGGAAGCCCACCATCTTCACCAGGTAGGCGCCCGCCCAGATGAGCCACGCGAGCTTGCCGCTGAGCGGGATGCCGAAGAGGTCGAGCACCGAGCTGTGCTTGCCGAGCGAGATGATGTAGCCGGGGTCGTGGTACACGAACGACCCCGCGGCCCGGCCCTGCGCGCGGCGGACGAGCGATTCGCCCACGTGCATCCCCATGCCGATCGCTGTCTGCGCGAGCTGCGACTGCATCCGGCCGTCGGCCCGCGGCGAGGCGGCGCAGTCGCCGATCACGTACACGTCGTCGAACGGCGTGCCGTCCGGGCGCAGCGCCCGGAGCTCGCCGTCCACGGCCACCCGGCCGTCGGTATGGAAGCGGACCGGGAGCCGGCGCACCAGGTCGGGCGGCGTCACCCCCGCCGTCCACACGCACGTGAACGCCTCGAGCGTGCGGCCGTCGCGCAGGGTCACCGCGTGGGGGTCGACGCGGGTGACGAGCGCGCCCAGGTGCACCCGGACACCGCGCTTGGCGAGGAAGCCCGCCACGTACGCCGAGTGCGCCGGCCGGGCCGCGGGGACCAGCCGGTCGCCGCCCTCGAGGACGGTGACGCTCAGGTGCGAGTCGGAGAGCGTGGGGTAGCGCGGGAGCAGCGTCTCCCGGGACATTTCTATGAGCTCAGCTGCGACCTCTACCCCGGTCACCCCTCCCCCCACGATCACGAACGACAGGAGCCGCCGGCGCTGGGCGTCGGACCGGGCCTGCTCGGCCATCTCGAACAGCTCGACGACGCGGGCGCGCAGCGTCATGGCGTCGACGATGGTCTTGAACGGGCGCGCATGCGCCTGGGCGCCGGGGACGCCGTACCAGTTCGTGACGCTGCCCACGGCGATCACCAGCGTGTCGTACGGCTCGCTCAGGCCGTTGTGCAGCTCGACCCGCCGGCGCTCGAGGTCGATCGCGGTCGCCTTGTTCTTGATGAAGCGGATGCGGCGGTGTCGCGCCATCTCGCGGAGCGGGTAGACGATATGCCGGGTCTCGACCGAGCCCACCGCCACCGCGGGCAGCAGCGGGTTGAACTGGAAGAAGTTCTCCTTGTCGATGAGCAGCGTGTCCCAGTAGCCGCGCGCCGCGCGCGAGCGCGCGATAGAGCGCGCCACGTCGAGCCCGCCGAAACCGCCGCCGAGGATGAGCAGACGATGTCCCGCCATGGTGGCGAGGGTACCCCCCCTGCTAGCCTGCCGCACATGGCCCAGCGGACGCTCACGCCACGCGTCTCCGTGCTGCTCCCGGTTCGCGACGGCGCGCCCTGGCTCCCGAGCGCGCTCGCCTCGCTCGCCCGCCAGACGCTCGCCGAGCACGAGGTGATCGCCATCGACGACGGCTCGACCGACGGCTCGGGCGAGATCCTCGAGCGAGCCGCGCGACGCGACCCCCGGCTCGTGGTCCGGCACACGCCGGCGCGCGGCCTGCCCGCGGCGCTCGAGCTGGCGTTGTCCCTGGCGCGGGCGCCGTGGGTGGCGCGCCAGGACGCCGACGATATTTCACATCGGACGCGCCTTTCTCGACAGCTCGAGTGGCTCGAATGCCACCCCGACATCGACGTACTTGGTACTTGCATCAGGCTTTTCCCGGCGGCGGCTGTAGGTGCAGGCATGCAGCGCTGGGCCGCGTGGCATAACGCGCTTCTCACACACGAGGCCATGCGACGAGAATTGCTGATTGATAGCCCGCTCGCACACGGCACCATGATGGCCCGGCGCGCCGTGCTGGAGGCCGCCGGCGGCTGGCACGAACGCGGCTGGGCCGAGGACCTGGATCTCTGGCTGCGGCTGTTCGCGCGCGGTGCGCGCTTCGAAAAACTGCCATCGGTGCTCTATGGATGGCGGCAGCATCGCTCCAGCGCGACGCGCACGGACCCGCGATATTCGCGGTCGAGGTTCCTGTCGCTCAAGGCCGCGGCGCTGGATGCGGGCCTGCTCCGGGGCGGCCGGCGGGCCACGCTGGTGGGGGTCGGAAGCAGCCTATCGCGTTGGCATGAAACGCTCGGACCACGTATCGAGCGTCGTGTCGAGATGCGGCCGCCGCATGCGCAGACCATACCCATATTGCGCCCGCCGCTGGTCCTCGCGGTCATGGCGCCGGTGGCGCGCGAGCGCTGGCGCACGGCCCTGACGCGCCGGGGACTGCGCGAGCTATCAGACTTCGTGTTCGTGGCTTGACCCAACTCCACGGGAATCCTGATTGACAGCCGCTGCGCCGGACGCTATGCCTGTTACATCACGTTGCCATGCATCATCCCCGCGGATGCATGCACTCATCGACTCGGAGGGAGCATGGCGAAGCGCGTACGGAAGACATACACCGCGCAAAAGCGGTCGGAGATCCTCTCGGCAGCTCAGCGAGAGAACCTGACCGCGAACGACGTGAAGCGGAAGTTCGGCGTCACGCCGGTCACCTACTATTCCTGGCGCAAGAAGGAAGGGTTGGTGGGCCGTCGCGGGCGGCGCCCGAGCCTGCTCACGCAGATCGGCGGTGGCGGCAACATCGCGGTGCAGGTGCGCGCTGGCGTTCAGGCCAAGGTGCGCGCCGTGATGCCGGGGATCGTTCGTGAAGAGGTCACGAACTACCTCAACACCCTGTTCGCATCGAATCGACGTCCCGGTCGTCCGCGCAAGTTGCTCTAGTCGTCGATCCAGCAGGTCATCGGGCGCGAGGTCTGGGGCCTCGCGCCCGTTGTGCTAGCGTGAAGTGGTGACCGCCCACCGGCCTGCGCGTGCATGGCTGCTCGTCTGCGCCGCGTCGCTCGTCGGTTCGCTCGTGCTCGCGTTCTCGTTCCCGCTCGTGGATCCGGACGAGGGCCGCAATGCCGAGGTCGCGGCCGAGATGGCGGCGACCGGCGACGTGGTGATCCCGCACCTCGCGGGTGTTCCCTACCTCGACAAGCCGCCCGGGTTGTTCGCGCTCTCGGCGCTCGCGATCCGCGCGTTCGGTCACACGCCGTTCGCGGCCCGGCTGCCGGCGATCGTCGCGTCACTGGTGACGCTCGCGTTGCTCGCGTATGCGGCGCGAAAGCTCGAGGGCGACGAGCACGCGTGGCGCGCGATGGCGCTGTTCGCTTCCGCGCCACTGGCGGCGGTGCTGGCTGCATATGTCATCTTCGACATGCCGCTCGCCGCGTGCGTGACCGCGGTGTGGACGCTCAACGCGCTCGAGCTGGAGCAGGGCCCGCGGCCCGGCCGGCGCGCGGCCATGGCGCTCGCGGTCGCGGCGGGCCTGCTGCTCAAGGGCCCGGTCATGCTGGCCTGGGCCGTCGGCGGCTCGGCCATCGCGGCGCTCTTCATGCGCGACCGCGCGCCGCTCCGCTGGCTGGCGTGGCCGCCCGGCTGGCTGCTGGCGCTGGGCCCCCCGGCGGCGTGGTTCTGGGTCGCGCTCCAGCGGCACCCGGAGTACGTGCGCTACGCGTTCCTCGAGGAGTCGTGGGAGCGGCTGACGACGCGCTCGTTCGACCGCCAGCAGCCGTGGTGGTTCGTGGCCGCGGTGTTCGCCGGCGGCGCGCTGCCGTGGTCGCTGGTGACGCCGTGGCGTTGGCCCGCCTCGCGCGCCTCGGGTCTCGCCGCCGCGCACGTGCTGTTCGCCGCCGTGTTCTTCACGTTCTCGCACTCGAAGCTCGTCACCTACCTGCTGCCGGCGTTCCCGGCGCTGGCGTGGTGGGCGGCCGAGTGCTGGCGTGCGAACCCGCGGCCGCGCTGGGCGTGGGTCGCGGTCCTGCTCACGACCCCGGTGCTGGTCGCGGCCGGCTGGCCGGCGCTCCAGCGCGAGGCTCGCGACACCTCGGGGGCCGCGCTGGCGCGTGCGCTGGCGGCGGCCGGCGTGGCCGCGGTGCGCTACGAGGACTGCTATAGTCCCGGGACGGACTACCTGCTCGCGCGCCGCTCCACGGTGGTCTCCGCCACCGGCCACCCCCTCACGAGCAACTACGCCGTGCGCTACCGGGACACGCTCCGGAAGCGTGGACAGTGGACGCTCGTGGACTCGCTCGCGCTGGCGCCGGCCGCGGACGCCATCGTGCGCGAGGTCCGACACGCGGGAGAGCCGCCCGCCGGCGCCCATGAGATCTTCCGCGACACTCGTTTCATCGCCTGGCGCCTGGCGGCGCCCTGAGATCGCGTCGAGGAGGTTCCTAGGTCCATGTGCGGCATCGCCGGTCTGGTGGCCCCCGATCTCACCGGGGCGGAGCGCCTGGATCTCGTGCGCGGCATGGTCGCGCGGCTCAGGCACCGCGGGCCCTCGGGCGAAGCGCTCTGGGACGGCGGCACGTGCGCGCTGGGGATCGCCCGGCTGGCGATCGTGGCGCCGCGCGAGCCCGCCCGCGTGTTGGAGAGCGAGACCGGCGACGTGGTCGGGGTGGCGAACGGCGAGCTCTACAACCACCACGCGCTCGAACGCGAGCTGCTCTCGCGCGGCCACCGCTTCAGGCCCGGTCCCGACACCGCGCTCCTGCCGCATCTCTACGAGGAGCGCGGCCAGGACTTTCCCGAAGCGCTCGACGGCATGTTCGCGGTGGCGCTGTGGGACCGCACCACGCGCACGCTGACGCTGGCGCGCGACCGCGCCGGCGAGAAGCCGCTGTTCGTGACGGCGTCCGGGCGACGCTTCGCGTTCGCCTCGGAGCCCGGAGCGCTGCTGTCGCTGCCCTGGGTCGGGCGCGAGCCCTCGCCGGCATCGCTCGCGCGCTACCTGGTCCACGGCTGCTTCGCGGGCGAGGACTCGGCCTACGCCGCGCTCCGGCAGTTGGCGCCTGCGAGCGTGCTCGTGGTCCAGGACGGGCAGGAGCGCACGCGCCGCTACTGGCGGCCCTGGGACGCGCTGGTGCGCGCGCCGGCCTCGACCCCGGCCGACGGTGGGGTCGCGGGCACGCGCGAGGCGCTGATGCGCGCGGTCACCTCGCGCGTGCCTGCCGAGGTCCCGTTCGGCGTGTTCCTGTCGGGCGGGATCGACTCCGGCCTGGTCGCGGTACTCGCGGCCCGTGCCTGGGGTCGGCCGTTTCCCACGTTCAGCCTCAGGCTCGAGCACCGCGGTTACGACGAGTCGCCGCTCGCGCGCCGGGTGGCGCGCTCGATCCGCTCCGAGCACCACGAGGTGGTGATGAGCGAGCGCGAGGGCGAGCGCTCGTTCCACGACTGGGCGGCGGGCATGGACCAGCCGCTCGGCGACCCGAGCGTGCTCCCCACCTGGTGGCTCGCGCGCGAGGCGGCGAAGCACGTGCCGGTCGTGCTCACCGGCGAGGGGGGCGACGAGCTGTTCGCGGGCTATCCCACGTATTTCGGTCACCGGCACGCGGCGCTGGCCGACCGCCTGCCGCAGCCCGTGGCCGACGCGGTGCTGGCGCTCGCGCGCCGGCTGCGCCCGCGCCACCACCACGTCACGATCGCCCACATGATCGAGCGCTTCCTCGGCACGCGCGGGCTGGGGGCGTTCGACCGCCACCTCGCCTGGTTCGGCGCCGTCCGCGCCGGCGAGGCGACGGCGCTGCTCGCGCCGGAGCTGCGTGCGAGTGTGGCCGCCGACGCGCCGTCGTGGCACGCGCGCCACCTCGAACGGGTGTTGAGCGACATGGAGGTGCTGGGGCCCGATCAGGCGTTCCCGCTCGTGGCCTACCAGTTGCTCGACTTCGAGACCTACCTGCCGGGCGACCTGCTCACGAAGGTCGACCGGTGCACGATGGCCCACGGCCTGGAGTCGCGCGCGCCGTTCCTGCAGGCAGCCTTGGTCGAGCACGCGCTCGCGCTCCCCGAGTCGGCGCGGCTGCGCGGGACGACCGGCAAGTGGGTGCTGCGCCGCGTGGCCGAGGAGATGCTCCCGGCCGACCTGGTCCACCGCCGCAAGCGCGGCTTCTCGCCCCCGTTCTCGACGTGGGCGCGCGGTCCGCTGCGGGGTGTCATCGTGGACGCGCTGTCACCGGCGCGCGTGCGCGCGGCCGGCGTGCTCGATGCCGACGCGGTGCAGAAGCTGCTTCGCGGCCACCTGGATGGCCGCGAGGACCGCGGGCGCGCGCTGTGGACCGTGCTCTCGCTCCAGTGCTGGGCCGAGCGCTGGGTCGGCGGGGCGGCCACGGAGGACGTGGGTCCGGCGGTGTCCGAGCCGGAGCGTGCCGCCGCGTCGCTGTCGCGGAACTGACGCCGCGTAATGAAGCGGCTACCTCACGACGACCACACGGGCGATCGCCTCGCGCGTGCCTTCGCTCAGATGCAGCCAGTGAATGCCCGGCGCGAGCCGGGCGTCGGCGAGCGATAGCGACTGTCGGCCCGGGCCAAGCCCGGTCAGCGGACGCGCGTACTCACGGCGTCCGGAGAGGTCGAACAGCTCAAGCTTCGCCGCCCCGCTGCCCGTGAGGCTGAACGCCACCGACAGTTCGCGCGCGAGTGCCGGATTCGGGCGCGCTCCGGCCAGCGCAAACTCCGCCGCCGCGGGTACCTCGACGGACACCTCCCGCGAAAGCACCTCGGCCCCGCGTGTTAACCGGTAGAAGTAACTCGCCCCTGGCTCAGCGGTCAGGTCCTCGTACTCCAGCTCGTCGCGACCGCGCGCGGTCGGTGCGCCGAGCGCCTGCCACGCGTCGCTCGCAGCGACCCGACGTTCGACCCGTACCTCGGCCGCCGCCGCCTCGGCGCCACGCCAGACCAAGTGCACGCGGCCAGCCTCGGCCTCGGCGGTTGCCTCCGCCAGCTTCACCGGCACCACGCCATCGATGCCGTAGCGATTCACCGCGATCACGGACGGGCCGAACGGCACGAGTTGCGTGCGGAATGTTACGTAGACACCTCCCGCGCCGTCAGAGACGATGTCGCCCTCAGTATCATTGTTCACTCGGATGCCTGCCGAGGGCCAGGCTGCATCCACCCCACCTCCCGGCCGGACGTGTTGGAGCATGAGGTTCCCGTTGCTCAGGTCTTGGAACAGCACATAGGCGCCGCCCACACCGTCGCTCACCAGGTGCGAGCGCGTGCAGTAGCCGTAGAGATCGCTGATCTGGATGCCGTTCTGGGTCCAGCCCGGTGCGAACGTCCCATCGCCACGCACGCGCGTCACGCCGATCGTGACGTCGTCCCAAGACACATAAACGCCACCGGCGCCATCCGGCAGCAGCCGCGGCATGTACTGCCAGCCCGGTGCGCCGCTCACGAGCAGGCCATCCACCGACCAGCCCGGGTACGGTTCCCCATCGTGATTGAACCGCAGCAGGCGGATGTCCTCGTACTGGAGGTAGTCCGGGTAGGAGAGCCCGGCCCCATCGCGAGCATCGGCCCAGGCTACGTAGAGCCCGCCCGCACCGTCGGGGCACGTCACCCCCAACTCCTGCGCCCCCGCTGCCTGGCACACGGGCTTCGCCCCCGTTTCCCAGCCCGCCGCGGGCTGGCCGTCCCGGCCCAGGCGCATCATGTACAGGTCCGCGTTGGGCAAGTCTGAGCCGATCGGCGAAAGATACTCGTCGAAGAGCGCGAACACGCCACCCGCGCCATCGGGGGCGATCTCCGCCGTGGACCACGCGCCCTTTGGCCGCCACAGGTACGCGAGGCCTTCCGATCCCCAGAGGGCTTGCGGGCCGGATGGTGTGATGGCGACGGATTGAAACAAGAGCGCGAAGAGGTACGGTTCCCCCCCCGGCTCGTCATAGCTCGTGCACGTCACCAGCGTGTCGGGGCCTACCCACACCATGCGCCCCGGTGCATCATCGCCAACGCGCTCGATCGCCTGGAACCCGTGTCTTGGCCACGTCGGGTCAACGCTCCCGTCCGGCAGCACGCGGGTGAGATAAGTATCCGGCCCGGTCCCGCCAACGCCGAAGTTCCGAAAGTCGAGGATCCCAAGGATGAATGAACCATCCGGGTGGGACAGGCCTGAGAGGGCTCGCTGGTCCTCGAATGCGCGCGCGATCATCAACCCAGTATCCGGCCAACCGGGGGCGACGAGCCCGGTGCTCGTAAGGAGCTGCCCGTACAGGTCGAAGTCATCCTGCCAGCGGCCGTCGGACCAGAACGCCAGGACGGACCCCTGCCTTCCGAGCAGCAAATGGGGCTCGTCCTGCCCTCTGTCGGGCACGGGCGCCACGACGACGCCCCCAGGGGGCCAAGCAACTGCAGGTGCTGCGGACGCCGCGCAAACCAGTGCCATCAACGCTAAGCGATTGAAAACATGGCGCATGGTGGGGGATCCCTAGCGGCCGAGGTCCGCTCCATTCTACGCCCGCGGTTCGATGGCCTCAACAACTCCTTGACCCCCCCCATAACATCCACTACGAGTCCCTCCTCGCCGGGAGACCCGCTCAGGCCGCCGCGAGCCCCGTACACCCCCGAGGAGGCCTGCCATGCGCGAACGGCCGTATCACCGCCGCCCTGCTCACGCTCTCGCCGCTGGTCTGTTGCTTGCCCTGCCATCGCTGCTGGTTGTCGGCGAGGCCGCAGGGTTCCCGACGCATCCCGGCAAGTGGACCACCACCAAGATGGACTGGCACTCGACCGCAGTGAACATGGTCTTGCTCCCCGGCCAGCCGTCCACCTATCACTCTAGGGTCCTGTGGTGGAACCACGATGACCTGTCCTCGATCGCCGGTGGCCTCTGGGGCTGGAGTGCCCCGAGCCCAGACACCGACATCACGGTCAATCAAGGCGTGTTCCCGGTAGCCAGTTTCGTGGACCTGCATCTCGAGGATCCGCCGCTGCACGCCAGCCAACCGAACAATATCTTCTGTGCCGGGCAGACGATGCTCGCGGACAGCAGCAAGCTCCTGATCACCGGCGGCACCGCACTGGGCGAGGGCGGCACGCGTTCAACGCTCATATTCAATTCGTCGTACGACGCGAACGGCGCCTGGGTCGCCGTCGACAGCATGCAGTTCCGGCGGTGGTACAGCGACAACACGCTGCTGCCGACGGGCAAGGTGGTGACGGTTACGGGTAGTTCGTTCAGCCACTTCGCCGTCGTGGGCGGCATTGCAGAGCCGGCCGACACCGCCACACGCATGCTGCAGCGTTACGACGTCTCCTACGACGACGTGTGGGAGCAGCCGAACGTGGTGCCTTCGCAGGTTCCAGATGCGCCCAACCCGCTGCAGCCGTTCTACGACACCGGGGCGGCGGAGATCGGCAGTTCGTCCATGTTCACGTTTGGCGGCAGGAGCGCTTCTGGCCAGCTCCGCCTCAACGCGATCCGAATTCAGCGGGACCGCAACGCGTTCGCGCCCGACTACAGGTTCCAGTGGACGGACCTGGCACAGTCTGGCTCGCTACTTCCGACAGAGCGCGCGGGCAGTGCGGTCGTCTCAGTCAAGAACAGCGGCGACGTGCTCGTGATCGGCGGCAAGAGCAGCGTGGGACCAGAATCCGAAGTCTGGCGCGGAAAGATAGAGAACAACGGAATCACGTGGACGAAGCTTGTAAACCAAGGGCCCAACGCTCTCCCCGCTCTGCACGGCCTCAGCGCCGTCTATGCCGAGGGCGAGGACCGCGTGTTCATCTTCGGCGGCTCCACCACCGGCAGCGACACGCCGACGAACCAAGATGTCTATAGCCTACAGCTCGGTGCGTCGGGCACGAACGAGCTTCATGTCACCCTTGCAAGCGCCACCGGCGAAGTCCCCGGTCCGCGAAGCTATGGCTCCCTCAACTACTTCAAAAACTCGCTCCACCACGTTGGCGGCGATCCCGGCCACCACCGCGCCATGCTGTTCGGTGGGATCACCGTCAACGGCACGTATTCCGACACACTTTCCTCGATGTGGATCCACGGCCCCACGAGCGTCGTCTGGGAACGCGTCACGCCGGACCCCGGGCCCGCACCCGCCGGACGCGCCCGGCACGCCGCGGCGATCGACTACGGCTCGCAGTGGCTGATCGTGAGCGGCGGCGAGAAGACCTCCGGAACCTCAACGAACGAGCTTTGGGCATTCGATCTCACTTGCGGCGCCTCACACAACTGTGCCACGGATGCCAGCAACCATTGGGAGCAGCTCGAGAACCTGCCGCTGCCCGTTCGCGGTCACTGCGGTTTCGTTATCGGCCCCGAGCCCGCGTTCCCGCGCCTGCCGGAGGTGTTCGACCCGACCAAGCCGTCGGGGCAGTTGCAGCAATGGGCGACGCTCAACACGCCGCACTGGCAGGAGTGGTTCTCCTTCGGCTTTGCCGCGCCTCGGGGTCCCGCTGGGGACGAGGTGCGCGTCTTCTACGCCGGGCCCGAAGACCCCTCATCGATGTTGCACCTGAGCGGCACGCCGTACTGGACGTACGTCGGAAGCAATATCGGGGATTGGCGCCCTGGCAGCGCGGTGATGTACCGGCCCGGCAAGGTGATGAAGTGCGGCACCCGCGACACGGGCGGGAACACCCCGGAGTCAGTGCTCGGCCGCACGGCGGTGATCGACCTCAAGGCCCCGTCGCCAGCGTGGACGGTGGCGGCGACCGCGGACTCGATGATCCACCGCCGGAACCACAACCTGGTGATCCTGCCGAACGGCGAGGTGCTGGTGGTGGGCGGCGCGCGGTGGGGCGGCAACGACGACAGCAACGACGACAACTGTGTGAAGAGGCCGCAGATCTGGTACCCGGACACACTTGCGGCCGGGCACTGGTACGGGGAGGAACCCAACGGAATCCCCCTCGATCCGAGCACGGTGCGGCGCCACTACCACACCTCCGCGATCCTTCTGCCCGATGCGCGCGTGCTCGTCGCCGGCGGCAACGAGGCAGTCGAAACAACTCAGCAGACGCTAGCCGACATCTACAGCCCCTACTACCTGTTCAACCCGAACGGCACGACGGCGACGCGGCCGGTCATCGCAAGCGCCCCGATTCGCGTGTCCTATGGCGAACGGTTCTCGGTGTGCATCCATGGAACGGACAACGTGTTGTCGAAGATCTCGCTCATCCGACCCGGCGCCACGACGCATGGCTTCGATCAGAACCAGCGCTTCGTGCCGCTCTCGTTCGACCAGCCCTGGTCGACGCTGCCAAATGGGGACAAGCGCTTCGTGGTCAACGCGCCGGCCGATTCGTTCGACGCGCCACCGGGCGATTACCTGCTATTCGCCCTGAACGAGGCGGGGACGCCGGCGATTGCGCCGTGGATCCAACTCCGGGCAACGGACCTCGACACCGACCCACCGGCCGCGGTCACCACGTTGCACAAGCTCTGCGGTCACGATGGCTGGGCCGACCTGGAGTGGACACCGCCCTACGAGGACATCACGAGTAGCGCCTGCCCGGGGGGGCCGACGGCGGGCAGCGAGGTGCGCTGGAGCCTGAGCACGATTCCCGACGACAACGCCTACAACGCCATCCCGAGTGCGCAGAGAAGCGTCGGGCCGCCGGGAGCCGATCCCTATCTGGGCTACGCCCAGTCCACGAGCGTTCTTGGGCTCACGACCGGGACCCGCTACTACTTCCGCATGAAGACCAAGGACTACGCCTACGCCACCGGAAACTGGTCGGCGATGAGCAACGAGCTGACGTTCGTGCTGCATGACGAAACCTGCGGCGGCTCGGGCGGTGGCGGCGGCTGTTGCCACGAGGAAGGTCTCGCGGCCGACCTTGGTGGCAACGCGTTCATGCAGGTCGGAACAGGTGGCACCAGCACGACCGATCCAACGTTCCTCGAGAACACGCTGCTGGCGAACACCCCGCTGAACACCTCGAGCACCGACTTGCTTCGGCTTCCCCACGGCCCGAAATGGACATCGACCGGGTCGCGCATCCGGCTGAGTCAGTCCGGTGCGCTGTCCACGCGATACACGGGCGTCCGGCTCTTGGGCGTCACCCCGACCGCGGGAGAGGAGTTGTTTGTCGCCGGCCATGACGTCGTGAGCGGGACGCTCATCGATCCGATCCGCGTCTCGCAGGCCGGCGGTCGCGACCTCACCGCGCGTTTCGCCGCCGACTCAGCCTTCGACGGCCGCGACGGCGACACGCTGGTGGTCGAGTTCTCTGTTCGCAGTCCCGGCCGGATAGCGCTCGAAACGAGTCGCTCACAGCTGGTGATCCCGCCAGACCGCACCGGGATCGACATCCAGTGCGAGACCGCGCAAGGCTGGAGCAGCGTGGCACACCACGACCCGCGCGAGCTGGTATCGCAGGCTCTCTACGATGTGGCCTCGCCCGCCCGCGTGCGGCTCGTGTTCCTGGGCGAGCACCGGTTGCATCGCGTCGGGCGCTTCGTTCCCGGTACGGCGCCAACGGTGATGGCGTTAGAACCCACCAGCATCGACCACTCGCGATCTGGCGACGTCTCGACGGCGCTCGGCACGGGTGGGGTCCTGCTCGCCTCGGGCGAGCATGCGCTTGCGGACTTCGCTGCCACACTCGATCAAGCGGCCGGGCTCGAGTGGTTCCTGCAGGTCACCGGCGAGCATGTCCCGGCCTCCGCTGCGGGCACCACGGCCAGCCTGCGCGACGCGGAGAGCGAAACCGCACCGCTCAAGTATGCGTTGGAGCAGAACCGACCGAACCCGTTCGAGAACGAGACTCACGTCGGCTTCGAGCTGCCGGTGCGCTCAGTGGTCAAGCTGGAGGTGTTCGACCTCATGGGCCGGCGCGTGGCGACGCTGGCGAATGCCACGTACGAGCCCGGACGCCACAGCGTCTCCTGGGATCGTCACGGGAACCGGGGGACGCGAGTGCCGGCCGGCGTCTACACCTGCCGCTTCACCGCCGGCCAGCATCAGGAGCAGCGGCAGATGATCGTGTTCCCGTAGCTCGATTCGGGGGCACGGGACTGGTGGAGGGGGCGGCGCCTGCAGGGCAGGCGCCGCCCCCTCTGTTCATCGCGACCGAGTCATTGATTCGAAACCGGCTTCCCTCCGGCCCTGATCGCCTCACGGATCGGCAGCGGCTGAGCGCCGATCTGTGTCGCACAGCCGAACCCCACGAGCACCAGGCTCGAGAGCACGGCGAGCGCAGTCTCGAGCCCGGCGCGGTCGGCGAGCGCGCCGATCGGGTAGAGAAGGATGGCGCCCAGTCCCCAGGCGGCGCCCATCAGCAGGCTGGAGATGATCCCCGAGTGCCGTGGCGACAGTTCCTGGCCCAGCACCACGTTCACCGGCAGCGACGCCTGGAGCGTGAGGTAGGCCACGAACAGCGCCGGCAGGTTGAACGGCGCCGGCAGCAGGAAGAAGAGCGCGTAGAACGGCGCCGAGATCGCGAACGACGCGACCACCACGCGCCGGCCGCCGAAGCGGTCGGCGAACCAGCCGCCGGCCAGGCCGCCGAGCGCGCCGAGCGTGAGGTAGAGCGTGGTGATCCAGCCGCCCCGCGTCACGCTGCCGCCCTGCGCGTGCACCCAGAGCGGCAGGAACGTGGCGAAGCCCGCGGAGACCGCCGAGCGGCAGACGACGGTGAAGTAGATCATCGTCAGCGGGCGGGCGACGGGCTTGAGCTCGGCGAGCGGCGCGCGCTCGCGGCGTGCCGGCGCATGGGGCGCGACGCGGCCGAACCATGCAAACAGCACCAGGCTCAACAGCAGCCCGGGGATGGCGGCGATCCAGGTGTGGTCGAGCCCGAAGCGATTGACGACCGCCGTGGCGTACGCGGGCCCGAGCGCCCAGCCGAGCGTGCCGCCCGTCACCCACCACGACATGGCGAGGCCGCGCTGCGGGCTGGTCGAGCCCGCGAGCGA
>Ga0207670_10000226_pt1 | contig 36665 bp, 45 predicted proteins | sample KBSS23HmetaG_FD_184339 | JGI IMG/M metagenome (GOLD analysis project Ga0207670, IMG submission 184339) | Switchgrass rhizosphere microbial communities from Kellogg Biological Station, Michigan, USA - KBS S2-3H metaG (SPAdes) (version 2) | ecosystem: Host-associated > Plants > Roots >... | reverse complement strand
GGCGCCGTCGACGGCGGCGGCGGCGGCGGCGGCGCCGTCGGCGGCGGCGGCGGCGGCGGCGGCGGCGGCGTAGGCGGCGTAGGCGGCGTAGGCGGCGGCGCCGTCGGCGGCGGCGGCGTAGGCGGCGTAGGCGGCGGCGGCGGCGGCGGCGGCGCCGTCGGCGGCGGCGGCGTAGGCGGCGTAGGCGGCGTAGGCGGCGGCGGCGGCGGCGCCGTCGGCGTCGGCGGCGGCGTATGATTTCCCTGCTCTCGCAGAATTCACCGTCCCCTCGGCTTCGCACCGCTTCGCCGCGCCTTCCAATTTCGCGCGGCGCAAGAATACCGGCACGATCTGGCGGATCGTCTGTTCGCCGAGGCGTGACAGGAAGACTTTGCGGTCAAGCCCGTCCGTGCCGAGCATCGCGAGCCCAAGTTCTCGCAGCCCCTCTGCACGGGCCTTGTCCGTCGACCATTTGGCGTCATTGAGTCGAACCGCGAAACGCGCGGCGGCCGGTAGAACGCAAGGCGACTCCGCAGCGTCGGACAGTTCGCCGCCGCACGCCAGGTTTAGCGCGCCCATGATGCAGGCGTGTTCCTTGGTGCCGAGGCCGGCAGGAAGGCCAGCGGCGATGAGTTCGTTGTATCGGTTCAGGTCGAAATTCGGGGTAGTCATGGTGTCTCTTTCTGTTCGAGTTTCGGTTATCGGTAGATCTCGGCGAACCAGGCGGCGGCCTGCCACCCGAACGCGTCGATGTCGAGCAGGACGAGGCGTTTCGATTCGATGGACAGGGCGCGGAGGCGGCCGAGGGTCGTGTGTTTCTTCATGGGGTCTCGCTTTCTTGTTTCGATTTGTCGCGGGCGGTTTCATCGCGCAGGACGCGCGGATCAATGGTTCTCTCGCCACATTCTTCGCAGAACTTGACGCCTGGATCTCGGCGCCACGCCTTACCGAGCCATCCGTTGCACCACCAACATTTGTCCCATCGAAGCGGCTTCATGTTGACCATTCTGTCATAGCATGGTAGTGACATGTGATGCAAACAAAACCGCTGAAATTGTCGTGTCGAATGGTTGTCCTGGTCCCGAGGCCGATGCGCAAGCGCCTGGTCGAACTGTCGTCTGGAAGTGGCGTTCCGGTCGGCGAACTGATTCGAAGGGCCATCGCGCGGGCGAGTGATTGGGACCTGTGTATGTCGCTGTCGGCGGTCGAGCGCGTCGCCGAGAAGGGCGAGTAGCGTGCAGAACATCGTGTTCGATGTCGGGCTGCTGACGGACGAGACCGTCCTGGGCGCGCCGGCTGAGGCAATCGCGGGATGGTTCTTTGCGCTTGGCCATTGCACGCTTACGAAGTCGGGGGGGCTGATAGCCAAGGACCGAAGTCGCGTGTTCTGGGCGCGAACCATGCCGCCTGGGGTTGACTTCCAGGCCGTCGTCGAGGCCGGGCTTGCGACCGACGACGGGCACGGGAACTGGGTGATCTATGGCTACAACGAGCGGGCCGAGGCGGGCCACACGGCGCAGCAAGCTGGGGGCAAATCAGGCGCCGAAAAACGGTGGGGAAGAACACAGAATGGGTCACCTAATGGGGTACCCATATCTAGGTTACCCAGTGGGTTACCCAATGGGGGCCCCAAGGTAAGACAGTCGGAACGGAAGACAGCAAGACAGTCAGTCAGTCAGCCAGAACGTACGCCAGGCGGACCGTCGGGAAGAACGTCAGTCAGGCAGTACGCCGGTCAGGAAGACAGCGAGTCGGAACGTGAGTCAGACAGCGAGCCAGAGGCTCCGCCGTTCTAGGTCGGCAGTCCGTTCGGCACGTCAGATCCGGACACGCCCGATCGCGCGCGCGCGATCCAAAGTGCGATAGACTGAATCGAGATGCCGAAGTCGTACACGAGCAACAAGGGCTGGACCAAACTCGCCGATGGCACCTGGGTTCCAGACAAAGCCGTGGAGCCACCGAAACCGCCAACCACACCTGCAGTCCTCGGCAAGTACGACGCCTCGCTGGAAGCCTCCCACGCACGCGTCGTGAAGGTCCTCGCCATGGCAAGCCGCCGCCTCGAAGTCACAGCCGAAGCCGGGTCGCTGACCCAGGACGACCTGAAAGACCTTGGCGAGCTGGCGGGCATTTGGCGTACGCTGGAAGCCAACGTCGAACGTCTCGCCGAGAAGGCCATCGACCGGAAAATCAAACAGGAGCTGAAACGACTTGGAAAAACAGAACTGGACACCGATCCAACGGATGGCGACTGAACAGGTCGAGTCGTTCTTGTTGCGGACCGAGAGAAGCCTTGTCGCGCAGATGTACGGACCACGGGACTTTGACGTCGACCTTCCGGGCGGGCTCAAGCTTCACGTGAAGCCGATGCCGATGGCGACTGACGAACTTCTTCGCGAAGAAATCAAGAAAGTGTTGTACGAAAGATGGCTTGACGAGTAGAATCGCAAGCAGGGGTCAACGGCGCGTCCGGCAAGGCACATCAGAAACGGGGTCGGGCGCGTCGCACCCCACTAACGCGAAAACAGGAGACAGCATGCGACAGATTGCAACAGGGGCCGAGGGCACGGGATACGAGATTGTCTTTGCCAGGCGCAACCCAGGTGAGATACCCGAGGGCCTGGCGGTGCTCCGGAAGGCCGTTGACGACGCCAAGGAGCCAGAAGAGCGAGCCAGACGGGTGGAGGCCTTCCAGAAGGTCCACGCTGAGTGGCAAGCCGAATGGGAAGCCAACCCGGGGAGCTACGTGGCCCACCTGGTCGTTGACGGCAAGGTCGTCGGAGAGTGCGACACGGGAAAGACGGCGCGCGATGCTGCGCAGAAGCTTGAGCCGTCGCTGCACAACCTAGGCGCGGCTCCGCTGCGCTGGAGGACCGAGTAGTGTCCCGCTTCGAATTGGAGGCTGCTGTCGAGATGGCCAACGAAGGGCTCGGCTTCGAACCGCTGATGGACGCGCTGAAGACCAACGACGTCAGATTCCGCGAGTGGGGCTGCGTCGGCGTCTCGACGTCAGACGGCCCGGTCGATGTCAAGCGCACCGAGACGGGATGGAAGGTGCAACCATGAGCGAATCCCGCAACAATCCAGCGTCCAGCAACTACCGCGGCCCCGTCGGTCCCAACTACACCGTCGGCTTCAAGGTGATCCACGCGCCAGCCGCTGATTGGGTCGAGCGCAACCGCGAGGCAATCGACGCCGGCAACCCGCCAGAGTGCCCGCCCGAGTCGATGCGCATCGGCGTCATGCTGTGCCTCCTCGAAATCATCAAGAGCCCGCTGAAGATGGTCCCCGACCAGACCATGGTGCGACCGTGCGCCGTCGTGTTCAGCGAGAGCATGGACGCGTTCGCGGTGAACAAGATGACGCCACAGCAGCTTGAAAACATGGACTTCGACGTGGGCGAGGACGGGCGGATTATCCCGCGCGTTGAGAAGCAAGGCGCAATCCCGACGGTCGAAGCGCCCGAAGCCGAGTCGACCACCGAGCCGATCCAGGTCATGGTTACCCCATGACAAAGCACAGCAAGATCAAGTCAGAGCACTTCGACGACCACAAGGGCGCATTCCCCGAGCCGATGACGCCAGCGCGCTGAAACGCCTGTGGAGCGATTTCCGGGCGCAAGTGTAGTAGGTAGAAGGAGCACCAAAAATGAGTCGAGCACGAAGGCTTTGGAGGATGTGGTATCCGACTCTCGGATTCGCCGTAGCTGCGGCCGCAAGCTGGGTAGGGCGGGTCGATCTCCGCGTTTTTCGCGGTTCCGTAGCGTCGTCGCTCTTCAGCGGCCTGTTGACGTTTTCTGCGTTACTTGCGTCGGTGCTCCTTGGTCTCCTGGCGATCATCGCAAGCCTCGACGCCAGACCACTGGTTCAGGAAATCAAGAAGAATGGCCACTATCCTGAGTTGGTCACTGCTGCATATACGCCGCTCCGTTCCTTCATCGTCCTATCGACCGTGACACTGGCTGCGCTGCTCTTCGACAACGCCGACTCCGAGGCCGTGCGTCGTGCCACGGCTTCATTGTCGTTCGCGCTTGCCGCGTCCGGCATCTTGTCTACCTTACGTTTTGCCAGGTTGTTAGTTAGGGTCATGATCGATCCGGCGGACGGTGCACGGCCGACCAAGAACATGCCCGCCGCAGCCAGAGCGCGGGCGGCCAGCGACCGTGAACCGGTGGGGATTGAAGAGCCTCGCTGACCTTCTGCCCGACGGGGCGCGCGTGGTCATCCGACCGATGGACCCGCGCATCCCGTACGAGCAATCATTTGTGGTCGAGGCCACGGTCAAGAGCCGCCACGCCGACCGAACGTGGCCGCATGCTGGGCTCAGTCCGCTCCAGAAAGAGCACCGCGCGGACACGGAGCGCGAGGTTGCGCGAGGCCGCTCGATGGTCGCCGACTTCGTCACTGCGACCCAAGCGCCGGGCACGTCGACGCTGCTCGGCTTCGCGTCGTGGCTTAGTGAACGGGTGGCGATGCTGTACGTGAAGCGCGACTTCCGAGGCTACGGCCTGGGAGGGCTGCTGCTCGGTGGCGACGGGACCAAGGGCGACGTCGCGGTGACGCACGCGTTGCCGTTGCGCGCGAATCGGTGTTGGCAACGTTGGGTTGCGTACCATGGGAGCACTTGACGCCAAGCTTCGCCGGCTCGTTCTGATCCGTGCCGCCGCGGACGCCGAAGAGCGCCGGCACCGCGAGCAACCGTGGTCCATCGAACGCTACGCAGGCTCGCACGTTCGCCAGCTCGAAGTGCTACGGGCCGCGCGCACCGCCCGCCGGATCCTGCTCATGATGGCCCGCCAGGCCGCGAAGTCGTGGACCATCGGCGGCGCCATGATGGACCGTTGTCTCTCGGGCAAGGTCCGCTGTCTTTTCCTCGGGCTCACCGGCGAAGCGGTGCGAGAAAACTTCTGGGTCAGCGTGTGGAAACCGCTATGCGACAGCCTCCCGCCGGGCAGCGTGCGCCACAACGAGATGCGAATGCTGACCGTGTTCGTGAAGACCAAGGCACGCGTCAGCATCGCAGGCGCTGACGACACCGCGCACATCAAACGCTACCTCGGCAACAGGTACGCCGGAAGGTCCATGATCTGCCTCGACGAGTGCCAGGACCAGAAAGCCGCCGTATTGCGCGAGCTCCTGACCAACGTCCTGCCGCCCATGTTGACGCCCGAGACGCTGCTGATGCTGTCTGGCGTGATCCCCGAGGTGCCTGCTGGCCCATGGTGGGAAGAGTCGCTCAAGGACTCGTGGCAAACGTTCTGTTGGGGTCGCGTGCGCCAGGACGACGAGCCGCAGGACGAAACCAGCGTGCCGTGGGAGCATCAAGAGCGCACGGTTCTCGACGACGGCGCGGTGGTTCTGGGCGAAAAAAAGACCGTCTACCTGACCGCGGTGAACACACACACGCCCGAGGCGCCGGCTGTGCTGGTCGCCCACATGCGGGATAACGGGCTCGACCTTCACGACCCGCAGATCCAACGCGATTGGCTGGGCAAGAAGGAATTCGACACGACGGCGCAGGCGTATCGCTACGTGGTCACGAAGAACGGCTACCGCCACGCGCAAGCGTCCTGGGTTGACGAGGTCTGGGCACCCGAACTCTGGGCCAAGCACGAAATCGCGATGCCCGACCGTAAGGGCGTGCTGGTGCTGGCCGCCGACCCGGACCCAGGCATCAACCGCTTCTCGTTCGCGCTGGACCCCGCGGGCACAAGCGACCGGCTCAGCATCGAGGGCGTGGGCTGGGGCAAGGGCGTGCGCCATGTGCAGCACGTTTTCGAGCTGGTGACGCCGAAGGCCAGCGCGTGGACGCAGGGCCAATGGGCCGTGGTTGCGTCGGTTGCCAATCGGCATTACGCTAACGCTCAGTGGCGGTACGATGCTCCCAGCGCAAATGAAATCGACACCTTCAAGCGGGACTATCACCTCCCGGTTATCAAGTGCGCTGTCAAAAGCGATCGACACGGCCAGGTCCGCCGGGCTAACGATTTGCTACATCGCGGGGTCCTCAGGGTCATCATGGGTTCGGGATGGGAAGAGGACATGCTCCGCGCCAAGCGCGACAAAGCTTCCCAGGAACGAGGCCTGTTCGAGTTCGACTCTCACTGGCATCCTGACCCTGCCGAAGCCGGTCGGTACGCACTTCAAGGCTACTTCGAACAACCCGCCGATGCTCCGCCGCCTCCGAAGCCGACGAACCCTTACGAGGAATGGCAACGGACGCTCCAGCAGAAACAGCGCGACTCACGCGCGCGGGCACCGGTCGTGAACATTCGAAGGGGGTTTTGATGCTCGCATGGTTCGACACCGACGTGACCACGCCCGAGGGCGATGAGATTGCCCGCGGCACCGACCTGTCCCGCGCACTGTGGGCCGTCGTTGAAGCGCTGGTATCGTCGCCATGGGAGCAAGGCCGCCGCCGACGCATGGCCGATGACATCGCCCGCTATTCGAGCAAGGGCACGTCCGGCGACGTCGGTTGGTTGTTCGGTGGTCAGCTCTTCGACGGCACCGACACGACCGGAGGCAGCGCGTTCAACCTGTGCTTCGGTAAGGTCAACACGATCCGGAATCGAATCTGCGGCTTCCGTCCTCGTGGCCAGTTCTTGCCTCAGTCCGGCGACCGCAAGGCCGAACAGGGCGCCAAAGACAAAACGGATATGTGCGACGCGTGGATGAAGGCCGAAGGCTGGTACAACATCTGCTCGCTGGCCACGCGCGACCGTCTGACGTGTGACAGTGGCTGGATCAAGTACTACCGATCGGGCAACGGAGAGCACGAACAGGCAAAACCGATGCGCGTGCCTCCGTGGGAGGTTCTCGTAGACCCGATGGAGGCGCTCAACGGAGAACCCGATTGCATCTATCACGTCCGGCTCATGCGAGCGTCGCAGGCCGCGCGCGAGTTTGACCTCCCGCTGGAGATGATTCGCCAGGACGCCGTGAACCTTGCGCTGTACGACATCACGACGGGCACCCTCGGGGAAACGTCGGTGGCAGTCGTCGACGCGTACCATCGAGGTCCCGACGGGCGTCACGTCACGCTGGTGGGCACCTGCGTTGCCGTCGACGAGGACTGGGAGCACGACTCTTTCCCGTTCGACGTCCAGGTGTACGACGAGAGCGAGACGGGATACGGAGTTGTCGGCGTCGGCGTGGTTCGCGTGCTGCGCGAGATCCAAGACGACGTCGACGAGTGGGCCGCCGACATGCGCGAGGCGCATCACATGAATTCGCAGCAGGTGCATCTGATCGAAGATGGACAGCCGGACCCTCAGATCAACAATTCGCGCACCCGGATCCAACGGTACACCGTCGGCGGCGCCAAGCCCGAAGTCGTGAACCCGCCCGCCGTCAACGCGGAAATGTACCGGTTCTTCGAGGCACTCGACAAGCAAGCCGACAAGATGATCGGAATCTCGCCCTTCGCGCAGTCGGGCCAGGGGAAGCCGTCGGTTATTTCCAAGGTCGCGATGCGAGAAGAGTCGGAGCTTCAAACGGACCGACTCGCTCTGGAGTCGCAGAAAAACGAAAACATGGCGGTGAGTGCCGCGAAATGGTGGTGGCTGCTCACGCGCGATATCTGCCGTTCGAATCCCGAGGCCAAGCCCAAATGGAAGAGCATCGACCGGGGCGCCTGGAAAGAAATGGTTTTCGGTGACCTCGATGCCGAGTACGAGGTCACGATCCAACCCACGAGCCTGTTCGGCACCGGCGTGTCAGGGCAGCTCGACAAAGCGGGCGACCTAATCGACAAGGGCTGGCTGTCCCGCGAAGACGCAATGGCCGCGCTCCACATCCCGGACCTGTCGCCCATCGTCGAAGTGCAGTTGTCTGAGCAACGCGCGATGCAAGAAATCGTTGACCGCGTCTTGGAGTCCGGCGACTACACGACGCCGGACCCGTACCTGTGCGACCGGACCAAGCTCAATCAGTACGCGGCAGCGCGGTACCGAATCGCGTTCACCAAACAGATGAACTATCCGAAGGCCAACCTTGCGTTGCTGCGCAAGCTCATCAGAGCGACCACGCCGAAGCCCGCGCCTGCTGCACCGCCCGTGAGCCCCGTGGCGCCCATGGCGGCAACGCCCGGTATCGCGGCCCCCCCGCCCCCAACGGCGCCAGCTGGCGCGCTGGTGGCCCCGCCTGGAATGCCTGGAATGGGCGCGCCGCCCGCTTTGCCACCGATGTAAGGAGATTCCGATGCCGAATACGCCAGCCCAAGACCTTGCCCTGCAACGCGCCCTCGATGAGCGCGTCCACCAAGCCCAGCTGATGCTGGGAAACTTCGGACTTGCGGCGGGCAGGGTGCGCACGCCGATTCAAATTGGAGACGTGTCAACGTTGTCCGGCGTGGCGTCGTTCACGTCGCAGGCGTTCGTAGCCGAGTCGTTCCAAGAAATCACGATGGTCATCGAAGGGTCGGAGACCAATGCCAATTTCGATCCAATCTTGAACTTGATCGGCGCAGGTCCGACGGCCGGCGCGTCGAACATCGTGTATCAGACCTCAGCGGCGCAGGTACTGTCAGACAACACATCATCGATGTTCCTGGCCGTGTTGGACAGCGCAGGACCCATCAGCGTGCAGGGCAGGGTGACGATTTACCCGCTGGTCACTGGCCGCGTTCGCCATTACGAGAGCTGCTGGCACTCGTCAGGGGCGATCAGAAAAAGCACCGGGTGGGGGCAGTGCACCGATACCACCAACGGAATCACCGCCGTCGGTTGGACCGGTTCCACGTCGTTCACCGGCACCGTCCGCGTCTTCGGAATTCCCGCGTAGCACCGAAACCGAAACGACCAATCGAAAGGACCAGGAATGGCAAACCGAGAAGCAGGAGCACCCGTCCCCGTCGCGCCAGCGCCAGCGGCACCGGCCGCGCCGGCCGCGAACGCCGTGCAGCGCAGCGAGCAGGTCGACAAGATCATCGCGTCCACCAAACCGGGCGCCGTCGACGAGAGCCGCGCCGTTGCCGACACGACGGCGGCGGTGAAGGTATACGGGCGGCAGTACAAAACGGATTTCGACGATGGGAGCGTTGATGCTCCGCGCGCCATGCCGACGGTGCAGGACGTTGACGGTGCGATGCCGAGAGACGGCGAAGAGCCGGAGGCGGTGGTCGAGGAGAAGACGCCCGCGCAGCCGTTCAAGCGTTCGGCTGCTCCACTCGACGACGACAAGCCAGCCGAGGCGGCTGCCGAGGCGACGACCGAGGCTCCCGCGGCTGACCCCGCGAAGCCTGCGCTGATGAGCCGCGATGACCGGCGCAAGCTGTTGGCCGACCTGAGTGCCGAGAGCGAGCGCCGCACGAACGAGCAGAAGGTGCACGCCGACAGGCAGCGGGTGGAAAACCTGGAGGCTAAGATCAAAGGGTCGCTGGCCGACCGGCTGTCGGTGGTGTTCCCCGAACTCGCGGGCCAGCCCGAGGCGGCGCGCGACCGGTTGATCGAAATGCTGGTGTCGGGCCAGGTAGACCCCGCGCCGGCAGCCGCTGCGCCGGCGCCGGCCGAGAACGACGCGATCGCAGACCTGCGACGTCAGATCGAAGAGCTGAAGGGAACCTCACCCACCAATCCCGAGAACGTCGCGGGGGCTCGTCTGCGCCACGTCGTATCGACGATGGAGAGCAACGGCGTCGTGTTGCCGTTCTCGAAGCACGAAGGGGATGACGCGATTGCCATGGGCGTCAAGGTCGCGAAGAGCATGTACGCGATGCAGGGGAACAAGGGCCAGGTCGACGGCGCTCGCGTGATGCAGGTCGTAGAAGAGCACTTCGAGGAGAAGTTCGTGGCCAAGTATGGTCAAGCCGCCGCCGACGCGCTGAAAGGCGCGAAGCCTGCGCCTGTGGTCACCGAGACGCCGAAGGTGGAAACGCCGGCCGTCGTCCAGCGCCGCCCGAACGGGCGTAGGGGAACGCACGCAGCCGAGGGCAACGGCGACCATTTGCCGTTGGACATCTCGAAGCGTCACCGGTCCATTATGGCCGAGATCGATGCCTCCGAGGGAACCGTGCGCGCCGGTCCGCGCTGACGCCCGGTTGACAGCCGCCGCGCTTTCGCTACGCTAGTCAGGTAGTCAGGGCTCAAATCGAAGAGCCGCGCCCGCAATCGCATTGTCCTGGGCCGCCCTGAGTGAACCAAAAACTCAAGGAGGATTTCCCATGGCAACCGGTGGAACGATTTCGGCGCTGACGCCGTTCATCAAGCGAACCTACAGCGACTCGTTCGTTGAGACGCTCGCGTGGAAGAAGGGGCCGCTCGGGGCCATGATCCCGAAGGACAAGGCAGACGGCCAGCCCACGTGGGCGATGCGCGTGGGCAACAGCCCTGCGCGTTCTGCGACGTACTCCGTTGCGGCCACGCAGTCTGAGGCCTTCGCGACTCGCGGCGTGCAGCCCACGATTACGCAGCTTCAGAGCGACTACGGCCGGGCGACCATCGCCGGCAACGTCCTCGCCATCACGGGCAACAAGATCGGCGCCTTCTACGGCAAGTTCGTGGCTCAGATCGACGGCATCATGGACGCCGTTACCCAGAGCTTTTCGACCAAGATCTACCGCCGCGGCTTCGGCTGCATCGGGCGCTTGGCCGCCGCTGGAGCGACCCAGACCACGAACCCCCGTCAGTGCGACGTCACCACGACCACGCTAGTTCTGCGCCAGCGCGAGGACATCGTTCACTTCGAAGTGAACCAGCTGCTGAACTTCTCGCTGACCGAGGCCGCCAACCTGCTGCGCACGGGCGTGGTTGACCTGGGCGTGGCGGCGCTGAACACGAACAACGGGACGATGACCATGAAGGGGGTTATCAACACCGTCACCGGCACCATCGGCGGGGACTACATCTTCGCCAAGGGCGACCGTCAGGACAGCGCGACGCCGTCTCGGCTTTGCATCGCCGGCATGGATGACTGGTTGTCGGTCGTCGCCCCGACCCCCGGCGAGTCGTTCTTCGGAATGGACCGCTCCACGGACGGGCGATTGCAGCCTGTGATCGTGGACTGCACCGCGACCGGCGCGTTCGCCGGCATCAACGAAGAGGCCGCGATCATCATCGCCGCTTCCGAGGTCCGTCGCTTCGGCGGCCTGGTTACGCACATCTTCCTGAACGACACCCGCTACCAGAACTTGCTTCTGCTGGCGATGGGTCGCTACCGACCGGCGGTGGCGACGGGGCCCGCGAAGATTTCCTTCAAGGGAATCGAGCTCAACGTGGGGTCCGGTGGTTCGGTTGAGGTCTACCCCGATCCGTTCTGCCCGATGAATCGCATCTACGGCCTGCAGATGGACTCTTGGGAGGTCTCCGTCGGCAAGGACGGACGCATCCCCGGATTCCTCGACTGGGACGGAAACACCATGCTTCGCCAGGCGACTGACGACGGCATCGAGTGCCGCGTTGGTTACTACGCGGAGGTCAAGAACAACGCTCCGATCCACAATTTCGTCGTGACCTACGGCGACGCGTTCGGCGTGTAATCCCACCGCTGGTCAGGCTGCCTTCACGGGCGGCCTGACCGGCACCTCAACCAAAAGGAGATCACATGCCACGCGCAATCACCGTTCCTTTCGCGGGCCTCGTCCAGCCGTTCGCAGGCGGGACATGGTTCTGTGGTCGTGCTGTCACGACCACAAGCGGGACTCTGTCGACGGCGACACAGCCTGGCCTTTGGGCTCGTAGCCCGCTTCTGATCACCAAGACGGCGACCAAGACGGGACGCTACACGATCAACTGCGGGAACCCCTACATGCAGTTCTTGGGCGGGTTCCCTACCCTCATCGGCCCCGACGACGCCACCTGGGGCGCGAAGGCAAAGGGGATCAACTGGTTCTTTCGCGACATGGACATCGACGCGAGCGCCGGCTCTGCATCGGCGTCGGATGGAACGTGCGAGTTGCAGTTCACGAACCCGAGCACGGACGCGACAAATCAGATCGACTCCGAGCTGCCCGACGGGACGATCTTCACCGTCGCCATCCTCGTGGCCAACGGTACCTAACCGATGGCAAGCGATGACGAGCTGGTGATCCGACTGGCCCGCAAGGCCAAGGGGAAAACCACGTCAGGGGACTACGTCAACAAGGGCGACACGCCCAACGATGCCGCCCTCAAGGAAGACATCGACGAGAACCAGACCAATGAACTCGACGGCGTCTTGGATTCCGCTTGCGCGGACATCTACGACGCCATCGTATCCGAAGAGGACAAGGACAAGGCGTGCGACGCGATAAAAGCAGCGTTGCTCGACTTCGTTCACGCCTGCACCAAGGGCAAGGTCGTCTGACCCATGGCCGCCGTCACGGTCGCATCACTGATCGCAGACGCTCAGACCTTGAGCGACATCGGTCTGTCATCGTTCATCAGCCCGGCCGAATGGCTGACGCTAGTGAACGATGCTTACCGCGCTCTGTGGTCGACCGTGATCGGCGCCAACCCTGATTTCCGTGTCTCAAATCAGACGGTCACCATCACGAACACGGCGACGCCACAGGCAGCCCTTCCCGCCGACTACATGGACACGCGGGCCGTGATTCGAGACTACGGCTCACAGTCCGAGGAAATCTTGGAACGCGAGCAGTTCCGCGACGCACGCCAAACCAACAAGCGAAGCTACCGACTCGACGGCGTCAACCTCGTCATCGAGCCGTATCAGATGAGCATCGGCGTCTACACGCACCGGTACAACCCGGACGCGCCGGTGCTCGCTGCGCCCGACTCCACCGATGTTGAACTTGGTCGCTTCTCGGAGTTCCTCAAGCTGCACATTGCGATCAAGGCGCGCATCAAGGACGAGTCTCCATCGGAGAGCCTGATGGACCTGCTTTGGGGACAGCCAGGCCGCAAGCGCGGCGCCGTCGACGACGTTCGCGAATGGGCAGCCGGCAAACGAAGCGCCGACCCCGACAAACCCGAAGACGTGAGACCTCGCCGTAACCGCGGCTGGCCTTCGCGTTGGCCCGCATAGGAGAAAACGATGGCACTCACGATTTCGACAGCTTCCAAGAACCTCGGCCTCAACGCCCAGTTCGACGTGCTCAATGCCGGCTACCTGCGCATCTACTCGGGCACCCGGCCGGCCACGCCCGACACTGCGCTGTCTGGCAACACATTGCTCGCCGAGTTGACCTTTGGCGCGACTGCCTTTGCGGCGGCCACGGGCGGCACGAAGACGGCGAACGCAATCGGCAGCGACACGAGTGCAGACAACACCGGCACGGCGACGTTCTTCCGTGCGTTCAAGAGCGATGGGACCACGGCGGTAGTGGATGGAACGGTTGGCACGTCGGGAACGGATGCGATCATCAACTCCACTTCGATCGTTGCGGCGACCACCGTTGCGTGCACGTCGATGGTGCTGACCGCGGGCGGGTAACAGCCAATGGCGACGCTCGTCGCATACTGGAAGCTCGACGAGGCGTCGGGGACCACGGCGGCCGACAGCGCCGGATCGTCGCCGCTCACGCTGAACGGAGGCGGGTTTACACGCATCTCGCCGCCTGCCGCGATCACGTTCACTGACACGAACGCGCTCCTGTTCGACGGGAGCAACAGCTTTACAGCCGGCGCGGCCACGGGCTTGCCGAACGTCAACGCGGCACTCTCGCTCTCGCTGTGGGTGAAGTTCACAGGCACGGGAGGCACCCAGCAGCTGTTGGTTCTCACCGACAGTGTATTGACGGGCTTCCTGCAGATCGCAGAGCGCGGAGCGTTGCTCCGCGCTGAGAGGGGCGGCTCAAACGCTATATCCGACGGTCCCTCGGTTCCGACCGATGGCCTTTGGCATCACATCGCCTACACCCAGGACCCGACTGGCGGTGTTACGACTATCTTCTATTTCGACGGTACCGCCTACCCAATGACGGGGGCGACGCTGGACAGCGTCGCGACCGACTATGTCGCGATGTCCACATGGTACCCGTTCGGCGGGCCCTTGGAGCCGCTAGACGGCGCGCTCGACGACGTCCGCGTCTACTCCGGAATCCTGACATCGGGAGAGGTTGCGACGCTGGCGGCCGGGAATGAGTTGGGCGGCGGCAACGCGATGACCGTCGCGGGGACGGCGCCGGTTGCCACATCAGCCGTCTCGCTGGCGTCCACTGATTCGCTCACGGTTGCCGCCACGGTCCCTGTCGCCACTTCGGCGATCGCACTCGGCAGCACGGACAACCTCGCGATCGCTGGGGTCGTTCCGGTTGCCACCATGGCCGCCGCGCTCGTCAGCCCGGACTATGTGATCACCGTTGCCGCGACGGTTCCGGTGGCTACCAGCGCGACGGCCCTCGCGTCCACAGACGTGATGACGGTGGCTGGCGTGGCGCCTGTCGCGACGTCGTCAGCCTCCGTGGCGTCGACGGATTCCCTGGCCATCGCGGCGACCGTTCCCGTCGCGACGATGGCGGCCACGCTCACGGCCGGGCAGAACAACGTCACGGTCGATGCCACGGTGCCGCCTCCGACGTGCGCGGCGGCGCTGACGTCAACCGACTCCCTGGCGGTCGTCGCGTCGGTGCCCGTGGCGACGATGTCGGCGGCGATGAAGGCCGATCTGGTGATGACGATTGCTGCTATCGTTCCCGTTTCAACGATGGCGTGCACGCTGGCGGGACCTGTTCCGATTCCGACGCGCCCCGACGTGAGCGGGTTCCTCAAGAGGGTCTACCGCTGATGGCAAACGACCGAGGACAGCCGACTTCGACCGATGTCAACGACATCGAGAAGATGCTCAAGCGGGCGGGGCTGCCCGAGATTCTTCCCGAATTAGCCCCCAAGCTTCGCGCCATCACGGTCGCGACCGTCGCCCAGCTGCGAACCATCCCCGGCGACCTGAGCGGCAACCGCGGCCCCTCGAGCTGCATCCTGAACGGCACGGCGGCCCCTGGAGATGGCGGCTTCGGCCTGTTCTACTGGCACGACACGTTGCAGGCAGCGAACGGCGCCGCCTTCGACGACAACGGAGTGACCTACGTACAGGTGATGGGCCCCAACAGCCAGTTCAAGACGCCCGGCGCGTGGGTGCGTCAGCCGAACAGCGGTCGCCTCCTGCGTTCGACGGTGCTGACCGGCACGTCGCTGGCGGTATTCGCAGGCACCAAGAACTACCGTTTGCGTCTATGGGGCGGCGGCGGCGGCGGTGGGGGGGTGATCAGTGCGGCGTGTGCTGCGGCGGGCGGCGGCGGTTCTGGCTCGTACGCCGAGCGCTTCGGCAGCCCCATCGCAGAGGCGTACACGTTTGCCCTTGGCGCAGGCGGCACAGGTGGTTCGACGGCCGGTGGTAACGGTGGCAACGGTGGAGATTCGATATTCAGCGCTGGCGGCGTGACCGTGACCGCTCCGGGTGGCAGCGGCGGAAAGGGTGACAACGCCGGAACGGTGGGGGCCACCAGTCGCGCGCGGGCAGGAGGTGCTGGCGGCATCCAGTCCACCAATGGAACGACAAACGGAGCCGGAAGCCCCGGTGCGCCGGCAATCATGGTCCGGATCAACTTCGTCGATATCATGGCAACGTCTGGCGCGGGCGGCAGTTCCGCGCTGGGCGGCGGCGGCATAGGATACGAACGGTCGGTCACGTCGACGGCGGCCGGAAGCCCAGCGGCGGGCCCCGCCGCGGGCGGCGGCGGGGCCATCGATGACGGAACCGCCGCGCGAGCGGGCGGGGCTGGCGGGGCTGGTCATGGCATCCTGGAAGAGTACTCATAAAGTGTTGTACATTTATTCAAATGCGCGTAGGATTGACTTCGGAGGTTCCCATGACGCGCGCGATTCTTCTGATCTTGGTAGCGGTGGTAGGATGTGGAGTCGAGAAGGAGACTGACGAAATGCCAGGCGGAATCCCATCCACCGTTGTGACTTGGCCCTTGACGGGCGGCCTCGACACGTCGAAGTCGCCGCTGCTGCAGCAGCCTGGGACGCATCTCACGTTGGACGACGTGACACAGGAACGGCTCGGCGAGTGGCGCAACCGGTACGGGTTCACGCAGAGCGCGCTGGACACGACGGTGTACGGCGTGGCGCCCCTGATGGGCAAGCTGGGCGATGCGGGAATGTTCGCGCTCAACGATCAGATGGAATTGTACATGCCATCCCTTGGGTCAAATCGGTGGCAGAACGCCAGTCCGCCGAACATCGCAGACGACATCACGCGCGTCCCGGTAATGGCGACGGACAATCCCGTGATCGGGTTCGCGCAAGCAGGGAACATGTACCTCGTCGCATCGCTTGATAGCGTCGCGCCCGCCGTCGCACTGTTCGACGTACAGGGTAAAACGCTCGCGAAGGTTTCACTGTCACCGGGTCTCTACATCCGTGCTCGGTGCGCTGCCACAGCCGGCAAGCTCGTCGCGTACCTCGCGAGCACGGCGGGCAACCTCGTTACCTATGTTTTCGACGTCTCGACCGGCGTAGTCACCGGGCCGACCACGATCAAGGCAGGTGCGCACGCAACGGCGCCATTCCTCGACGCGCTCTGGGACGGATCATCAGCGACCATCACGGTGGTTGTTCGCATGGCGGCGGGCGACGCCGTGCGGTTCATGGAGCACGACCCTTCGACGGGCGCACTTGCGACTGATGTTGCGCTTGCGGCCATCGTAGGCAATTCGTGCGTGTCCCTGAACCAGGACTATAGCAACAGTGGGACGCGCTTCGTGACTGTCTCGGACTCGACGGGTCCGACGACGCGAATGCTGCGCGTGACCAGCGCGGGGGTGATTTCGCAGAACGATCTACTCGCGGCGGCGACGTCAACCGCGATGACCGGGGTTGGATACAACGCTGGTCTTTACTACGACGTCGTCTATCAGACGAACGACGCGCTACGAACGATCTTCATCTCCGGTCGCACCGGCGCAGGCATCTCGGCACCTTCCCAGGTCGCCGCCATGGGCGCCGCCGCCGACGGAATCACGCAGTCGATCGACGGGCAGGCATGGTCGCACGATGGACTGACGATGCAGTTCATCATCGGCGTGCACAGCACGTTGACGACGGACCCGCAAGACTCATGGATCAACGTGGCCAACCCGCTCGCGGGCATAGGGTTCAGGTCGCAATCACGAATTGCACCACTTCAGGCGCAAGCCATCATGATCAACGCGGCTGCAACGCAATCGGCGCTGTTCCAGCGCCCGGCGATTTCTTCCCACTCGTCGGCGTTCGCGCTTCCGGTCCTCGCGTCGTATGCGCTGGTCGCTGGCGTTGCGTCGCGACGATACTCGATCGACGTGTTTGCCCAGCAGGTCCTTGCGTCGTCCGACATCGCCACACGGGTAAACAAGGGTCCTCCCGTCCAGTACAAGCAAACATCGTTCGTCGCTGGAAATTCGGCGTCGTTCGTCGACGAGGGCACGATCGTCCCCATTGGGACATCTCGACCTCCGGGCGCGCCATACACGATCACGCAGGGCGCGGCGGGGGCGCTGACGCTGCTCGCGACGTATCAATATCTTTGGCTCATGGAGTGCGTTGACAGCGATGGCAACGTGTGGCGGTCGCCTCCGAGCATTCCGAAATCGGTGACGATGACCGGGGCTAACAACCAGAACACCGTTCAGTTCACGGCGGCGCCAGACTTTCAACTATCCAACAACGCCCGCGTGAAGCTCTATCGGACATCGGCGAACGGAAGCGTTTTTCGCCTCGTATACATGCAGTCCCTTGCTGGCTTCAGCGCCGTGGCATTCTCGGCCGTCGACACGCAGTCCGACGGCGCGATCGCGGCCTCCGAAATCCTCTACACCACCGGGGAAGTATCCACCGCAATCACGCCGCGCGCGTCTCATCTGATGACCGCGAAAGATCGGCTGTGGCTGGTGAACGCCGATTTCCGAACCGAGCTTTGGTATTCGAAGAACCTTCGGCCCGGTCGTCAGCCTGAATTCACGAATCAGCACCTGATCGACATCGACGACAACTACGGCGACATCACCGGGCTGTCGACGATCGACGACAGCCTTGTGGTGTTCAAGCGGAATGCGATTTACTTCGTCACTGGCGACGGGTTCGACGACGGTGGAGGCGGAACCAACGTGACCGCGATTCTCGCGAGTGGTGATATCGGTTCGATCCCCGGTTCGCCGATTGTCCAAGCGGGAGATGCGATCTACTTCGTGAGCGACCGAGGAATTTATTCGGTCAGCGCGAGCGGAACCGTTTCGTTCGTTGGTCGCGACGTCGATCGGTACATTAACCAGCCGCAGGTTCAGACGCCCGAGCGAATCTGGGATGGCGTTTGGGTGCCGTCGAAGAACGAAGTTCGCTTTGTCACCGACAACTACATCCTCGTCTATTCGAAGAAGTTCGCGACCGAGGCAAGTCTGGGCGTGGCGGCGGCGGGAGCGTACTGGTGCCGGTGGAAATTCGCGAACGGGCGGCGCGCGCTGGTAATCAACAATCAGATGGTCGTGATCAAGAGCGACGGGACCGTGTGGCGTGAGGGCAGCTCTTCGCAGCTCACCGACCAGGGCGCGGCCATCGCGGGTGTGATTCGATCGGCTTGGATCTCACCTGCCGGAATCGGCGGTTGGCTGCGCTTGCGCAAGGTCCGCGCGTGGGGCCTGCGGACCTCGGGCGGCGGCAACGTCACGCCGTCGATCACGGTCTACTTCGACAACAACGACGCGACCACCGAGACATTCACCGCGCCGGCTGCCATCGCCGGGACCACGACACCTATCGTCGCCCAGGCCGAGCCACGGCAGCGCCGCTGCACGTCGTTCTCAACGCAGTTTAACTTTCCGAGCGGCGATAACACGTTCAGACTGGACCAGTGGGAAGCGAGCGTGGCGGTCAAGCCAGGGCCTCCCAAGCAGGTCGGCGGGTCGGAGCGCTGGCGGTAGGCACGGGTGTTGCGTCATCCGACGTATGCTCTACGCGATTCTCCCAGTCCTGGTGCTCGTAATTGGCCTGCTACTGTGGGCGCTTGCAACCAACCCAATCGTCAAAGAGGCGGGACGATTGATGTTTGCAACGGGGCTTTTCGTCTCGGTGTGGATGTTTTCCCATGCCACCGTGCGCCTGCCTTGACGCCATGACCAGTAACGTTTGTTACGATATCCACCCGCCTCCGCCGCGTCACTTCCGCGAGACGGCGGTAGCGGACCGGGTCGCCAGGTTCGGCGGATACCTGTTCGTACAGACCGACGCTGGGTGGCGCGTCGTGGGCGCCGTGGCGCCGTCCAGCGACGAGGACGAGGAAGAGGAATAGCGACCGTTTGACGGCGCAGCCGTTTCGTGGCCTACTTACTTGGCCCGCCGAAGCGAAGTGACCTCGGGCAAGGTGACTTTGTATGGCTGTGACCTCAACGGTCAAGAACCCGGACGGGACGACCACCCAGACCACTGACCAGGGCGCCACGGTCATTCTCGGCGCTGACGGAAAGCCGATCAGCGCAACTGACAAGGACGGAAACAGCTTCCTCGACAAGCTGGGCGCGCCCAACGCCGGGGTAACCAACCTCGTCAAGGATACGGTCAAAGAGGTTCGCAACGTCGTCCAGGGGGCTCCCCCCGTCGATCCGATGTCCACAGGGGCCGGTAAGACGGCACAGGCCGTGGGTCAGACCGCGATCGACCGGTCGAACAACTTCCAGCCCGCTGCCGCGCCCCAAGCCGGCCACGATCCAGCGGCACAGGCCGAACTGGATGCCGCGAAACAGCGGCTAGCGATAGTTCAGAACCCGCCGCCTGGTGCGCAGCCAGATCTTCCTCCGCCGGGGATGAGCCAACAGCAGTACGTCGCGCAGCTCCAAGCCGCGGTCAACGCCGCGCAGTCCAAGGTCGACAATTCGATCGACCCTCGCCTGCTGGTCAATCCGACGTACGCCGCCGCATCGCCGACGGTCACCGCGCCCACGATTTCAGCGCCGACGGTGGGCGCTGCCGCGCCGACACAGGTCGCGCAAGTCGATCCGAATTCTCTCCCAACGGTGAGCGGCGGAAACTACAGCTACAACCCGTACCTCATCGACCCGTCGTCTATTCCCAACGCCGTTGCTGGAAGTGCTGGCGGCGCCTCGGTCTCGGCGAAGATGATCGACCCGACCGGGCTCAACATCGACAAGGGCGCCGTTCCCGATATCGACATCAGCGGAACCGTCGGGCGAAAGGCGCAGCTCGAGGCCCTTGACCTGAATCGCACCGCGGCCCTTGGCCTCGCGCCCAGCGCGGCGCAAATCTTGATGCAGCAGGGGATCGACAGCGCCGTCGGAAGCGCCTACGGGCTCGCGGCATCGACCCAAGGGCGCAATCCAGGCGAGGCGCTACGGCAGGGCGTGACGACCGCGGCGGATCTCACGGGCAAGTCGGTGGCGCAGTCGGCGGCCCTTCGTGCGACCGAGATGGCAGAAGCGCGCGGTCAGTTCGGGACGCTGGCGAGCCAAATCGCGGCTGGTGACATTCAGGTCGCGCAGTCGAACCAGACGAAGAACCTGCAAGTCGAAATCACGAACCTGAACGCAAAGATCGATGTCCTGAAAGCGAATCAGCAGGCAGATCTCCAGGCGGGCATCGCAACCGCTTCGAACGCGACCGCAGCCAGCATCGCGACGCTTCAGGCGCAGACGCAGGTTTCTATCGCGAACCTAAACAAGTCGGTAGCGGTGGACATCGCGAATCAGACTGCGAGCAACGACGCGAGCAAGAGCGCGGCGGCAAACGCCCTGGCGGCAGCGACCACCGACGCGGTCAACAAGGTCAATGTCATCTCGCAGAACCTGCAAAACGCGCAGTCCGCGAACAATCAGACCGCGGCGAACCAGCTTGCAGTGCAGCTTGAGCAGGCGCGCGAAAGCCTGATTTCGGCCCAGGCAAATCAGACTGCATTGCTTGACGCGAGCAAGACGAACGCGACGAACGCGACGAACGTCAACATCGCGAACGCCAGTAACGCGAACGGAGCCGCGCAGTTCAACTCGAACACGATCCGAGGCGTCCAGTCGACCAATCAGGCGGCCGGGCTGAGCGAGCAGCAGATCAACAACGTGATGCAACTTGGGCTCTCCGGCCAGGCGTTCAACGCGGCGGCGCTCGGGTTGCAGACGCAAGCGCAGTACCAGGCCGCGAAGGCCGCCTATGACGCTGGCTTCGCGCAGTTCCTGATCGCAGGCGGCAAGGTTGCGGCGGCAGGGGCAACGGGCGGGGCAAGCATGGCGGTTCCGACGGGCGGGAGCGGCATCACCTACGGCGCCAACGGCTCTCCGATCATCGCGTGACCCATGGCTGAACTCACGATCAACACCGCGCCCGCCGTCTCGACCTGGGAAAACCGCGTCTCGACGGCGCTCCCCGGTTCACGCGACGAGGTCACGCACGCGCTGGCGCCTGAACAGCTGGCGGTCGGCGAGGACCAGCAACGGCTACTCGACGAACAGAAGCGAATCGAAGAGCAGCATGCGCTAGCGACCCAGGCTGAGAACACCGTCAAGGCTGAGACGTCGCAGCAGATGGCGGCCGCGGCCCTTCAGAAAGAGAAGGACCACGAGGCCGCGATCGTGTCGAGCGACAAGCAAATCGACGAGTGGCGCACGCGAATGCGCTCCGCGAATGATGCCTATCAGTCGGCGCCGCTCCCGTCGCTGTTCAAGTCTGGCGAGACCGGACGCAACGTCCTGAAGGGGATCGGGCTGCTACTCGGGGCGATCGGAGACGCTCGGCTGACCACGGCGACGATGCTGTCAGGTCACGCGCCGTCGGGCCGCTCTTCGGTGGACGAGATGATTCAAGCCGATTTCGCGTCCCAGCGCGAGGCGATCGAAAAGCTCAAAGACAATGCCGTGATGGCGGCGGCCGGGCTGAAGGACGCGAAAGAAGGCCGCGCGCTGTTGCTGGCGAACCTCGAAACGAAGCAAGCCGCGGTGTACGACCGCATCGCGAAGATTTCAGCAGCTCGTCTCGACGCCATCAAGGACAAGGGCGCACCGAACCAGCCCGGAACCGACGCGGCGACGCTGGGCAAGGACTCGCGCATCGCCGAGTGGCAGGACAAGGCGCTGGAGAAACGCGCCGCCGCGGTGGCTCCGCTAACCGAGTCCATCACGAAGAAGTTCGGCGGGACCGCAGAGCGCACGACGCGGGCCCCGACGCAAGCGTCGGGCGGCGGCGGTGTCGAGGCGGATAAGAACGCGGCGAACTTCAACCTACTGCGCGAGCATTCGGAGTGGCTCGCCGACAACATGGCGAAGCTCACGCCCGCCGACGTTGAGGCGATCAACCGCGCCCGCAGCCAGGACACGCTGATGCAGGGGAACAAGTACGTCGGAGCGGCGGCTGGGACATTGGCCATCGACACGCAGGCCGGAATGTCTTCGCTCGGGAAAGAGTACCTCGATCGAGCAAGCCGCGCCGAGGATGCGATCGGGCGCCTCAAGTCAGGTGGCGCGATCAACGGCGACGAAGATACGCGGTTTTCGCGGTGGGTAACCCCCGTCGTCAGCGACAAGCCACAAGATCGATCCATGCGCGCCAAGAACATGCGCAAGGACGTCGAAACTATCGGCGGCTTCATGGACCGCGCGCCGCGCAACACCGTTTCGCGGCCCGAGGGACCCGCGGCGCCTACTCCGAAGGTGGAGACCGACAAGGACCGCGCGATCCGATTGCTGCGCGCGAACCCTGCGCTTCCCGGTGCCGCCACGATCAAATCCAAGCTTGGAATCACTGACGCCGAATTGCGAGGGGCTCCCTGATGGCCGATCCGACCACAGACGAATGGTCCGAACTCGTCAAGCGTGTTGCTGGCGTTTCGCCCGATGCGACAGGAACGAAGGAACCGCCGAAGCCCAGCAAGAGTGAAGTATCGGCGCGTGGGTTCCTTCAGGGCGCGACGTCGAATTGGGGCGACGAGGCGGCGGCGCGCGTCGACCAGGGCATCAGCAAGATTCCCGGCCTTCGGTCCATCCTGCCACAGGACGAACGGTTCCCCCCGCTGACCGACCCGGACGTCACCTACGAACAGCGACGCGACGCGTACCGTGACGCCAACCGGGTTGCTCGGGCAGACGACCCGGCGCGGTTCGGCGCCTACGAGGTGGGCGGCGCGCTGCTGCAACAGGGCGTGCTCTCAAAGACGCCGCTCGCGCCGTTGGTCAACCCAGCCGGGGCGCGCACGGGGGCCGCCTCCGGTGGCGTCCAGGGGGCGATTGCGGGCGCCGGGGCATCGGAGGGCACGACCATCGGCGACGTCGCCAAGGACGCTGGCAAGGGCTCTGCGGCGGGCATCGTGTTCGGCGGCCTGGGAGGGTTCCTCGGAAACGAGGTCCCCAAGGGTGTGCCTGCGCCAACCACGCTCCAGAAGCTCGGGTCCATGGCATCGGGCGGCGCCAAGAAGGAAATCGCGGAATTCCGCACCGCCATCGGCGCCGTGTCGAAGGTCTACCCCAAGGTATCGAAGGCGTTCGGGGACCCGGACGCCGTAATCGCGGCCACCGCCCAGCCGAAGGCCGAATTGATGGCCAAGCGGGATGCGCTGTATGCGGCGGCGGACGATGCAGCGGCGAAGGGGTCGGCCGTTCCTCGCGCCGTGGACGAAACGCTCGACACGACCGTCGCCACGCCGAATACGCCCATGTCGGAGATGGTCCCGCGGGCAACGGGCGGCGTTGACCCGTCGCTTGGAGCCTCCGGGCGCGCGGCACTGCCGGATGACACCGCGACCCTCGGCCAGACGCAACGGATAGACACCCGCGCCGTCCAGACGCCTGGGCCGCCCCTGGCTTCGATGCCCGAGGCGGGCGGCGGCGTCCCTGTCGCGCCGATGCTGGACAAGCTGCACGCGCTGGAAGGGCTCGCCAAGAGCGCGAAGGGGCCGGGCGGTGTCGAACAGCCCGCCGTCGCCAAGCTGATCGCCCAATTCCAGGCGAACGCGGGCGACGCGTCGACGGTCCCCGCGGTTCAGGTTCGCAAGTTCATGACCGACTACCTAGCGCCCGACAAGCTCCCGACGGCGCAGACGTCAACGGAAATGGCCAAGCGCGAGGCGTACAACATCCTCCGCGACGAGCTTCACGGCCACGTCGAAGCGAACCTTGGGCCGGCGCAGCGGGCCGAACTGGAGAAGACCAACCAGCTTTTGACCGGCCTGATCCACATCGAAGATATTGCGGTCGCGGCGCAGAAAAAGGCGCTGGTCACGGCTCCGAAGCCCGAGAAGGCCATGGGCGAGAAGGAGAAAATCAGCGAATACTTCGCACGCGCGCCTGTCGCTGGCACCGCGGCGAGAACCATCGCCGGGGGTTTGAAACAGATTTCGCCCGCGCTGTCGCGCCCGGTCATTGATCGGCTGTCCGGCCAGCACCGTGAAACGCTCGACACCATCGCAGGCGCCGCGAAGGCTGGCGACCGTGATACCGTATCGAAAACCCTCATGCAGACGATTTTCGGTGACTGAAGGTGGCGAAATCATGGCTCAAGGAAGCGCCAGAAAAAGCACCCGCGCTCCCACCGCGCGTGTCGCTGGAGATTCTGATCGCTCACGAACAGGAACTCGAAGCGGCGGGGCATCCCGATCCGGCGATGGCCTACATCAGGGAGCATGCCGCCGCGATCGAACTCGACAGTTGGGGCAACCCGTTGCCGCTGTCCGACGGAGAGCAGGACTCCGTCGATTGGATGACGTGGCTTCTCGCGGCGCCGTTGCAGCGCCTGGATCAGCTTGTGCGCTCGGGAACCATCACAGACGACGATGCGATCGCGGTGCAGTCGGTGTTTCCCGAGGCGTACGCAAGCTTGACGCAGTCTGCGTCGTTCGACCTGATCAAGGCGGGGCCCCCGATCGAAGCGTGGGCAGAGTGCGCGCTTTCCGTGCTGTTTCAGCAGCCGATCGAAGCGGTGTATTCTGGACAGCAACAGGACGCCGGAGAATCGAAACCACAGCAAAGTTCCAAGCCGTCGACGGATGGCGCAACGCAAGCCGACCGACGTGATCCGTCGCTGAGGGGATGACCAATGCCAATTACCACAGACAACTTCCAGAACCAGTCGATCGGAATGGGCTTTCAGGCGAACGCGGGCGTTATCCGCCTGTTCAGCGCCCAGGCCCTCGCGGTCGCGACCGTCGTTTCAGCCCCAATCGACATGAGCGCGCTCAACGCCAGTTCTGACCTGTCGATGGAATACAACGCGACGGGTACCCCGACGGGCGTGTTCACCTGGGAGGTCAGCAACGCTTACGACCCCGGTCAGAACCCGGGCGCTACGTTCGTGACGGTACCCGACGCTGACACCAAGCCGTCGTTGGTGGCCGGAGCGCTGGCGGGCGCCGCAAAGCAGTACATCGGGAGCTTCCTGCGCCAGGGAATCCCCTCGGCGAAGTGGGCGCGCCTGCGCTACGTCGGCTCGGGCGGCTCGGGCGTGCTCGACGTCTGGATCTACCTGCGAGGCGTGGCGAGGTGAGCGCGCCGTTGCGAGTCGTGGACCCGCGCGGCGCGCCGGAGCCGACGGTGAACCTTAAGCCCGACATGACGTGGTGGCAAAAGACGCTGGCCGGCATCGCGGCCATGTTCGCCACCGCGTTCATGTCCTTCGTGGGCTCGCATTGGGGTGGCGTTACGAACGACCAGCTAACGAAGGCCCTGGGCGACCAGGAACAGCGCCTGGGGAAGCGCATCGACGACGTGGGCGCGAAGCTGGCGAAGGACGGCGACGAGATGAAGCGTTACGTCGATGCGAAGACCACGACCATCGCGTCGCCAAAGAAGCCCAAAAAAACCCCTGTCAAACCTACAGACTCGACCCCATGATCGAGGAAACGAGGAGACGTGAATGATAATTCCATCGACGGGGCCGGGGGTGGTGTCTGGGACGGAATTTGGCGAGGCAAGGCCAGCAGTCTCCGAAGAAATCTCGCAAACGTCGCCGGCAAAGCGGCAAGAATCGCGACTCTTGTCGCAGAGGGCGCACGCCTTGTCGATCGCCTTCCAGACGCGGATCGACAGGTGGAAGTCCTTGGCATCGCAGACGAGCTAGAGAGCCTCGGCGGCGTAGCAATCGACACGGCCAAGGTACTGCGCGCGGAGGCCGGAAGCGCCTCGCCATCCCACCGAGGCTTCTGGGCGAGGCTATTCGGTGACTGATATCCCACCCGATGACGAAATCGAGTTGGACGCGTCGGAACTGATCCCGCCTCCCGAGCTTGACCCGTTCGGCGATGACGAGCCGACGTTGCGTGACCTGCGCCGACTGTGCCCTGGCTGCGCTGGCGAACAGTTCCGCCTGGGCGAGGACGAGCAGCCCCCGGCGTCACACGCGCAGGCCTGGCGCCGCGGGCCGCTGCGCAACGGGAAGCCCGTGTACGAAGAAGGCGGCTGCCGGGGTAACTGGACGTGGTACTGGTGCCAGCGGCACGAGGATTACGGCCACGTTGGCGCGCTTGTGATCGTCAGCAAGCCCGGGGAGGGCGGCATGCTCGTGTTTTTCTTCCCGGACCGTCGCATCGAGGCGCGGCCGGTGGCTACCGATCGGCGGCGCAAGTGAACCTCGCCCACGGTGAACTGGCCCGCATGCAGCTACTTACCGCCGAGACGCGCGATCGAGTCTGGTGCGTGATCGATGACATGGCCGCGCGCGGCTTCGACGTCTACGTGGGAAGCACGGCGCGCACCGCTGCCGAGGTCGCCAAGGCGGTGGCAACCGGGCACTCGTCAGCTGACCAAAAGCACTCCTGGCACGAACTGGGCCGCGCGGCCGACCTTCGCCAGCGCAAGGCAGACGGCGGCCCCAGCTTCGACCAAGGACCAGCGTCCGAACCGTTCTGGCGCGCGCTGTACGCGGCGGCAACGGCCCACGGGCTGCGGTCGCTGGCGTACCGGCCCGACGGCTCGAAGCTGCTCATCCAAGGGACCAAGGGACCAATCTGGGACAGCGGGCACGTCGAATGGCGCCAGCCGTACGCAACGCTCGCCGAGGCGATTGCCGCCGAAGGGACATCATGACCAGCGAACAACTGTCCACCGTCGAAGGAATCGTCGTCACGCTGGCCAACGGCGCGGCCTACCTTTACCCGCCTGCCGCGCCGCTTGTGACCGCGATTCGCATGCTCCTCGAGGCAGCCGAGGAACACGGCATCCTTCCGACCGAGGTCCCGTCGGAGCAGCTCGCGGCGATTGCGGCAGGCATGGCGGCAGCGCGGGCGAGTGCGATTACTTCGGACAGGGCTCGGCGCAAGTAGCCGACGCCAGCGCCCATTGGACAGCCTCGCTGAACGGCGACAGCTCGAACTCGACGCGTGGGTTGTCCTTGTCCCACGCGATGCGCGAACCGTCGAAGCACTCGATCAATCGGTCATTCGCCACCAGCCCTGCGCGCTCTACGACGTCGCACAGGGCCTTTAGGTAGTTCCCAAGGTCGCCGGTGCGGCGCTCCCGGTAGAACGTCGCCCTGAGCCAGACGGGGGCCTTCGCGGGCATGATTCCATCGCGCCAGTCCTTGCGGAACATGATCTGTTCGATCGCCGACTTTTCCCATGACACGTAGGGCGCCGACTGCGCAACGAACGGCCGCCCGGTCTTTCCGCGAAAGATGCGCTGGTGATTGGACTTGGTGACCGGGGCGCCACGGATTGTGAAAATCACTTCCGCGCCTCCGCCCGCGCCTTCCAAATCTCCGCATCGTGCTCAGCTGCGTTCGCCCGTGCGACCAGGGCGGCGTTCTGGGCAATCCGGTACTCGTCCTGCTCTAGCGGCGCCGCCATCCTCCGCGAATCCTCGGCCGCGCTGTCTTCCAGGCTTTTGATCCTGGCGTCGCGGGTGACAACACGGGAGTGCACCTCGGACAGTTCGCGCGACAGACGTTCGATGGTCGCGTCTCGATTGGCCGTCTCGGACGCGCGCCACCGACGGGCCTCGTCCCGTTCCTTCTCGGCGGTCGCGAGCCGCGCTTCGAGGGCGTCGGCTTCGTCGGCCATCTTCAATTGGTCTTGCCACGTTGGTGCAACAGGCCCCGGGTAGCACGATGCGGCGGCGCGTATCCGCTGCCCCAGCGTCCCCTTCGCCGGTTCGGCCGGGGGATGCGCAGGGCCATTCACGGGCGGCGCTTTCGCGTCAAGCGGCTCGTTCATCAGCGCGCGCGAGTCTTTGTGCGGCTTGAACTGGTCCACTCGTGGCTTCGCTGCCTCGACCGCTCCGAGAATACGTGCCTTCGCGACGACATTGCACTCGGCTGCGGCATAGTTTTCGCCGCACCCGGCAGCTTCGCATGCTTCGCACATCGGTCCTGAGAAGCGCATCGAGTCCCCGCCACACGGGCAGCACTCGCAGTCCGACGGTTCATGCGCGCACAGGTAGCCGCTTCGACAACAGCCATTCACGGGCGGCGGGGGCTGGGTGGGCAGTTCCGGCTTGCGCGCCCGGGCCAGAGAGAAGAGGGCTGACCGATGGTGTTCCGGCTTGTCAGAGCCGAACAGCCTATTCGCGTGGCTCAACTGCTGAATCTGAAAGTCTATCGGCAGCCCCGTCATCTGCTGACCCAGCAGCGAAAATGCCTTCGTGATCGCGACCCACTTCGGATTGTCGTGCGTGCGATCGGGGTCGCCGTAGCCGTCCGCCTCGTATCGCTCGTCCCGCAGGAGCAAGCGAACGTCGACGTCGCGCCACGAAGGCTTTCCGCTGCCCGCCATCGACGATCCGACGTGATACGGAATCTCGCCGAAGGCATCGCGGACAATCTGCCCGAAGTCTTGCAGGTACAGCGACGCCGGCATGCCGATACCTGGCGACGTCTTTCCCGTCGCCTCACCCTGCCGCACGGGGGGCGCAGCGGGCGGGGAGGCTGGCTCTTGTCCCCAGATAGGGCGGTAACCGTTGGTGCCGACGTCCGTCGCGACCGGCGCGCGCCTGCGGGCCAGGTCGGCGAGGAACCATTTCATGTCCGCGCGTCGCTGCTGAGAGACCCCCGCGTAGATAAATGCGGCCTCCAGTTGATCCAGCGTGAACGTATCACTCATGGGTTGCACCATCCGACAAGCACGATTCCCCAGATCAAGCCGACGAACAAAAGCGCCTCGCCGAGTTCGCCCCACGTCATTTCCGCACCGACGGCAGAAGGTTCGACAACTGAACCGCCGCGTTCTGGTACGCCGCTCGCGCCATCGGATCGGAAGCGCCAGCCGCGAGCCTTCGGCATTCTTCGACACATCGATTCTTCATGTTCGTCTCTCCGTTCTTTTCGATCTCGTCGATGACGAGTGGAATGCTTCGGTCAAGGGTTCGCTTCGCGGTCCGACGTTGGCGGGCGTTCATGACGCATTGCCTAAAACGGTATGGAGTCGTCGTCGATCGGCGGCGCGGCTTCCGACGGAGCCGAATCGCGAGGAGCCGCGTTGCCGTCTTTCGAACCAAGCATCACCATTTTGTCGACGGTTATCACCGTTTTGTAGTGCTTCACGCCGTCCTTTTCCCACGTCTCTTGACCGATGCGACCTTCGACGTAGACCGACGAGCCTTTCTTGAGGTACTGCGCGCAAATCTCGCCCGTCTTGCCCCACGCTTTGATGTTGTGCCATTCGGTCTTCTCTTGCTTCTGGCCGGCCTTATCCTTCCACTTCTCGGTGGTGGCGATTGAGAATTCACACACGTTGGTGGACCCGACGTTTTTGTTGACCGGGTCCTTGCCTAGATTCCCGATCAACATTGCCTTGTTCAGAGATGCCATTAGTCGTTTCCTCCCATTTCCTCGAACGAATACATTCCACTGGTCGCGTCTGGGTACACCTGGCGCGCCAGCTTCGACGACGCGCGGGCGACGCACATGTCCTCAGGGTTCTTCGCCCACCCGCCGCCAGGGCGAACCAGCCCGGCTGCTTGCGCCATCTCGACGGTGAATGTGCGCCGCTCTTCCTTCGGCGACCCCTTGCGCTTCGTGACCGCGGTTGCCCCCTTCGGCGACACGTCCTCAAGGTAGAAGTATTCGCAGTCGGGCGACCGCTTCGCCATGCCGACGAGCGTCTGTGCGGGAATCGTCAGTTTGCCGCTGATTTCCTGCAACAGCATCATCGCCGCCGTCGGAGACAAGCCGAGATCCTTCCCGCGCAGGAACACGGTCACGAGCTTTTCGGGCGTCGTGAACGTTCCTGAGTACCGCGAAGTGATCATCATCTGCGCCAGCAGTTTCAGTCCGTACATCCCAGTCGGCTGGAGATTCTCGTCGAACTGCCCGTAGGCAATCGCCTGCTTGTCGACGGTCGCCAGTGCCGTCGAACCTTGACCCGCCGCCGCAGGAGGCACGGTAGCCGCTGGCGCGGGGGCCGATAGCTCCGGGGCGGCGGGGTTCGGTTTCTCTTCCACCGAGGGCCTAGACGGGCTCGGGATAGAATCTTGCACGCCCGGTCCGGGCGAAATCATGTCCTCGAAATCAACGTCTGTCGTCGTCAATGGTTGGATCTCCCTGTACTCGTACAGTTGTTCGATCTTGATCGGGGCGTCGTATCGAAGCGAGACCAGCTTTGCGGCAAGGCGGACGTCGGCTTCGGCTGCAAGCAGGGCTCCGTGCATTGCCAGCGGGTGTTTTCCGTCGGCGGTGCGCCAGAACGGATTCGTCGCCACGTCCGGCATGTTCTTCGCGGCTTCATAGATCTTGTCGATGCCGCCGAAGGTGTTGATCAGGAGCGCCGCCGTGGTCACGCCGATGCCCTCGGCGCCCTTGATGTTGTCGCTCTTGTCCCCGCAGAGCGCGAGAAGCGCCGAGAACTGCGAAGGCGTGACGCCGAACTTGGCAACGATTTCGTCGATGCCGCGAGTGACCCACGGATCGTAGGCCGTCGATACAATGGAACACGCCGAGGAGACGAGCTGCGACAGGTCTTTGTCGGGCGATACGATCGTGACCTTGTGACCGGCGAGCGTCAGCGCATCGGCGGCAGTCGCAATCACGTCGTCAGCCTCGAACCCGTCCGCCTCCCACAGCAACCGCGCGTCCTTGCGCAGGCGTTCCTTCAGGTCGTCGAAGGCCGAGAAGAACGAGCGCGGCTTTTTCTCGCGCTGGGCCTTGTACTCAGGCGAGATGTCCTTGCGCCAGTTAGTCTTTGAATCACAGCAGATTGCTACGTAGGCACCGGGAACGACGTCCGCGGCCTTCGCCACGGAGCGAAGAACGATTTCGTGGACCTTCGATATCGGGTCGGTTTCTGGGACCACCGAATAGGCTTGGTGGTAGAGGGCGGACAGGTCGATCAGGGTGACGGGGCGGGAAATGTCTGGCGTCATCGAAGGATCTTCCCTTCTCGCGCGTCCGTTCCGTTGTTCCCGTCGCAGTCCACCCCCCGTGCAACGTCCATGGCGGCATTCAGCTGCACCGTTGCGTTGATCAACGCCGACACGGATTCGGTCGGCATGATGTATTCGAGAGCCGCAAGTGCCTTGCGCGCTTCGGCGACTACCTCTGGGCGGCTCGCCTTGTATTCGATGAACACTTCGCGCGCCTGAATCCGAAGCGCGCCGTGCACGACCGAAGTCGAGTCGTAGTGCGCGACTTCCTGGAGCAAGGCCATCGCGATTTTCAGCCTGTCAGCGTCGGTCAATTTGGTTGGCATGAAGAGACGATAACCCAGCCGATGGAAATGTACAACAATTATTTTCTGGTTTCTTTTGCCGTGCAAGATCCGATGAACGCGCGCACGGCATCCGCGATCGACATGCCAAATAGGTTCGCGTACGTCTGGACCTTGGCCATCATTTCAGGCGACACCCGAAGTTCGATCCGCTCGGTCAGTCGTGGGGCGATTTCTTTTTGCTTGCGTTCCATGGCGAAAACTGTACAACAAAACATTATGGCAAGCAAACCGAAACGCCCGCCCCGCCGTTGTGGCCTGTGCGGAGCCGAGCGGACCAACACCGCCACCCACCCGAATGGAGCTACCGATGGCAAAAAAGAACACGAAAAAATCAGAGACGCCCGAGAAGCCGGCAAGGACAAGACGAAGCGAGCTTGAGCTGGTCGTCGCCGCGCTGGCCCGTGTGGTCGACGGTGACCGGAAGGCCGCGGAGGCGACCAGGAAGCGCGCGGCGCTATTCGGCGCGCAGATTCAGAAGCTGATCGGATGGGGCAAGGCCGAGCTGGCGATGAGCCCGGATGAGGCGTACGACCTCGCGACGGAGCTTCAGCGCGAAGGGTTCGAGCCTCCGAAGGGAGCGACTGCGCGCGGGTTCGCGACAGGCGATCCGGTGCAGATTCGCGAGAAGTTCGCGGCGGAATACGCGGCGGTCTATCCATCTGATGTCCTCGGGTCGATGATCTACAGCCTCGTCGACAAGGTTACCGGAACCGTGATTTGCATGTCTGCGCTCGGCGACCAAGTCTTGACCCGCGCAGCGCACATCGAACGGCGCACCGCGGACGTCCTGCCCGAGTAGTTGACCGAAAACCCAAGCAAGGAAAATCAGATGAAGCCGACCATTGGAAGAATCGTTCACTATCACTCCTACGGAACGCCCGGCGGTGAGTTCAAGCCCGCGCCGCGCGCCGCGGTCATCGCCGACATCCACGACGACGAAGAAATCAGCGTGGTCGTGCTGAACCCATCCGGCCTGTTTTTCAACAAGGCCAAGCACGCGCCGGACGACAAGCCCACGCCTGGCCACTGGAATTGGCCGCCGCGGGAGTAGCAAGACAGCGCGCGGCCTGGGGCCTCGTCGGGTTCGATTCTCGACGCGCGCACGATGGAACCAAAATGGGAATTGCACATGGGCGATTGCCTCGACCCTGTCACCGGGATGGCATCGCTCGCGGACAAGTCGGTTGACCACGTCATCACGGACCCGCCGTATGGGGCGAGGACGCACGAAGGTCAGCGCGTGAACAGCAACGACAACCGAGGCAAGGGAACGATCGCCAGAAATGGCCTAGGTTATGGCCATTTGTCGTCGGAGATGCTCGAGCAGGTGACCAAGCAATTCTCACGCGTCCGTCGCAAGTGGATCTTCGCGATGACGTCCCACGATCTGTTCCAGTGCTGGGAGTCGCAGCTAGACGGCTACACGTTTGCGCCCGTGCCGATCGTGTTGACAGGGATGACCGTGCGAATGGCGGGCGACGGGCCGTCGAGCTGGACGGTGTGGTCGGTTGTGAATCGTCCGATCGGACTGAAGGATGGGACCAAGCCAGGCGCCTACGTCGGATCGCCTGGCGCGGGGCCGGCGCGCGGCGCCGGGGTCGTCAAGGGCAGCAAGCCCGATTGGCTGATGGAGAAGATCATCGGCGACTATACGACGCGCGGCGAAACGATCCTTGACCCGTTCTCCGGAAGCGGAACGACCGGTGTCGCCGCAATTCGCCTCGGTCGCAACTTCATCGGCTGGGAGCGCGACCCGAAGTATCACGCGATCGCGCTGCGACGACTGAAGAACGCACGCGAACAGATGACGATCGGTGGGACGTAATGCAAACAGCACTATTCACGCCTCCCGCCCGTGCCGTTGACGCCGGATGGAGCCGACGAAAATACCAGATCGATTGCGCCGATGCCGTCTTTCATCAGTGGGAGAAGGTCCGCGCAACGGTCGTCATCATGGCGACTGGTACGGGGAAGACGCGCACGGCGGCCCTCGGCGTGATTGCTCGCATCCTGCGCGAGAACCCGCGCGCTCGCGTCTTGGCCGTGGCGCATCTCAACACGTTGACAAAAGCGCTTCGCGAAGAGTTGTTCAAGATGCTCGGTGAGCCAATCGCGCTGGAGCAAGGCAAACACCACTGGACGTCGGAACGCGTGTGCGTCGCGAGCATCCCGACGCTCTACAACGACAAGCGTCTTTCTTTCATCGCACCAACGGTCACGCACGTAATATATGACGAGACGCATCACGCGAGCGGAACGAAGAACACGAAGGTCCTCGACTCGATGCCGAAGGCAAAGATCCTCGGCCTCACCGCGACGCCACGACGACACGACAACGTGTCTCTCCGGTCGGCGGGCTTCGAGTCGGCGGCGTACGAATATCCGATCTCAACCATCGTTCGACCGTCTGGCCTTGCCGTCGAAGGAGCGATTCAACAGGGCTATCTCGTCCCGGTCCTGATGGCGCCCGCGCGCATCGCGGGGCTTGAATTCGGTCACCTGAAGCGCAAGGACTTCACCGACGGAATCGTTGGTGAGATCATCGGAGGCGCTTCGATTCTTCGGTCCATCTGCGAAAGTGTGATCCGATTGGCTGAGACCCGCGTGACGATTTCTTTCTGGCCGACGGTCAAGGTGGCCTACCTCGCCGCGGCGTTGTTCAACGAGCTGCGACCTGGGTATGCGCGGGCCATCGATTGCAAGATGGACGGGAACAACGGGGACGTGGCGTTGCGCCTGAAAAACCAGGCGATCGACGATTTCAAAGCCGGCAAGTTTCAGCACGCCTGCAACGTCGGTGTGCTGGCTGAGGGCTTCGACTACCCGGCAATTTCCTGCGTCGTGAATGCGGCGCCGACGGAGAGTCTGCCCGCGTACCTTCAGCGCATCGGCAGAGGGACGCGCAACGTCTGCAAGGTCGACGAGTATGAGACGGCAGCGGAGCGACGGGCGGCGATTGCAGCATCGGAAAAGCCGAACCTGTTGATCATCGATGTGGTCGGGAGCCACGGAAAGTTCAACTTGGTGAATGCGATCGATGCGCTGGGCGGCGACGTTGACTCTGAGGAAGCGGAGGCCGCCGAGAAGGCAGCGGAAGCGGGTAAGCTGTCCGTTGATGAAGCCGTTATCCTAGGAAAGGCCGAGGTTGCGCGGAGACGGAAGGAGCACGCCGAGAAGCTGGCCCGAGCGAAGCCGGTTGAAATCACGTTCGGCGACAAGGTCAATCCGTTCGAGGTTTTCGGGATGCCCACGCCGACGGTGCAGCCTGGCGCCGCGCCGATGCCACCAGCCACACCGGAACTGCTCAAGTACCTGAAGGATGCGGGCATCGACGTGCCGGCCGAGACGCCGCACGACGTTGCCCTGGGGTTGCGGCGCCAGGTGGACATGCGGAAGCGAAAGCACCTCGCGAGCTTCAAGCAGATCAAATTGCTGGCCAAGATCGACGTCAACGCGCGTTCGATGTACTCGAAGAACGCGGGCAAGATCATCGACCATTTCATGCAAGATGCAGTCGCGGCCGGGCGCAACGAATGGAACTGGCGTCAGCCGCGCGACGGTGAGATCGCAAGCATTCTGAATCCACAACGCGAACCAGGGAGCGACGACGAATGAAACCGGAACCACGGCACGCGAAGTTCGACAAGTGGAGCTACGGCATTGCGATGTGCGGCGTGCGCGGTGACGTCGCATTCGCCAAGGGGCTCAGCAGCATCACTTGCGATCTGTGCCGCGAGAAGGTGGACGCCATGATCGCGAAGCGCGTGGCATCGGGTCTCCAGCGCGCACCGGGCGGCAAGTGACGACCGCTCCAGCGTGGGCGGTGTTCGAGGCGCGAGGGCTGGTCAAGAGGGGCGAAGAGTGGGACGGAAAGTGCCCGGCGCACGAGGACAACAAGTCGAGCCTGGGGATCAAGGTCGCCGACGGTGGCGTGATGCTGGTCAAGTGCCTGGCAAGCTGCGCCACTGTTGACGTGCTGGAGGCCGTCGGGCTCAAGATGCGCGACCTGTGGCCGCCGACCGAGCGCATGAACACACCGCGCCAACCGCCGGCGCAAGTCGTTGCGCGCTACGACTACCGCGACGAGTCAGGCACGCTGCTGTACCAGGTGGAGCGGACCGACCCCAAGGGGTTTCGCCAGCGCAAGCCAGATGGCCAGGGCTGGACGTATTCGCTCGGGGACGTGCGACGGGTGCTGTACCGGCTGCCTGAGCTTCTGGCGAAGCCTGGGAGGCCCTGCATCCTTGTCGAAGGGGAGAAGGACGTTCACTCCTGGGAGCGGCTGGGGATGCTGGCGACGTGCTGCGCGGGGGGGGCGGGAGCTTGGCGGCCGGAGTACAAAGACAGCCTGCAAGGTCGGACGGTGATCATAATCCCGGACAACGACGAGCCGGGGCGTCAGTTCGCTGCCATGGCCAAGACGTGGCTGGTGCGCGGGCTGATCGTGCTGTTGCCTGGCCTGGAGCTTCACGGCGACAGCTCGGATTGGATCACGGCGGGCGGGACAGCCAAGCAGCTCGCAGAACTGGCCCGAGCAAGGGCCCGGGCCGAGATTGCGAACGCGGGTGAGATCTTGAAGTCGCTAGGCGGCTGATCGAAGTTCGACCAGCAACAGCGCCAGGTTCCGCGCGTCGCGGTCGCATCGGTCGATCGTGTCAAGCGTTTTGCGCTTGGGCCACTGGCGCGCCTCCATCGACGCGGCTTCGCTTCGGCGTCGGCACGCGGAGATGGCAAACCACAGGGCGAGGCGGGTGGAGGGGCTCATGGCAGCCACCGGATCGCGCGGACCTTGATTCCAACGTTCAGATACTTGCCGGCGAAGAACATGAAGAAATATTCCCACGGCGTAGGCGTCCATGGGCTTTGATGCGTCGGGCTCACGCGCGCACCTCAGCCTTCATGTCGGTGAGGATTTTGGTCGCGATGTTGGCGCTCAAGATCAGCGTTTCGTCGCCGTACTTCTTTCGGTAGTCGGCGTAGGCGGCGTCGTAGGCGTCGGTGGGGGGGGCGCCGTCGGCGGCGGCGGCGGCGGCGGCGCCGTCGGCGGCGGCGGCGGCGGCGGCGGCGGCGGCGTAGGCGGCGTAGGCGGCGTAGGCGGCGGCGCCGTCGGCGGCGGCGGCGTAGGCGGCGGAGGCGGCGGCGGCGGCGGCGGCG
>Ga0207670_10000221_pt1 | contig 37094 bp, 42 predicted proteins | sample KBSS23HmetaG_FD_184339 | JGI IMG/M metagenome (GOLD analysis project Ga0207670, IMG submission 184339) | Switchgrass rhizosphere microbial communities from Kellogg Biological Station, Michigan, USA - KBS S2-3H metaG (SPAdes) (version 2) | ecosystem: Host-associated > Plants > Roots >... | reverse complement strand
TGGTATCCGTGGTGACGGCCGTGCCCGCGCCCGACTTGGCAGCAGTCGCTTTCTTGTCGAGACCGCGCGAGATGGTCAGAGCGTGGCCGGAATTGTAGACGTTGGCGCGGGTATACAGATCGGTCTCACCGACCGCGACTTTCACGTCGGCCTCATCGATGTCACGCGTTGCACGCATCGTGACAGCGTTGCCGTTCAGCTTGGTGACGATGAAGCCGCCGGACTTCAGGAAGTACGCGCAGCGCAGCGCACGTTCGAACATGCTGAGAGTTGCGCTGATAGCCTTCGCCATGGTCTCGGCCTCTGCGACTTTCTGATATTGAGCCATGGACTTCGCGGACTTCGCCTTGGGCGCGGCCTTATGAGCCTTCACCTTGTCAGCGAACGCAGTCGAGTGCGCGGCCAGCGCGGTGGACATAGCCTCACGGCGGCTGTTCTTCTTCGCGCCCTTACCCGACAAGATGTCGGCAATGTTGAACGTCTCGGGAGCGTGGTAGATCGCGACAGCAAGCTTCAACTCGCGACCGACCGATGAAGTAGTGTCATTCAGGAAGCCGTTGATTTCTTTGTTGAACTCAACCGACACCGACGATGCATTGTGCGTAGTCATGATGTAGTTCCTTCTCTACTTGTGAAGCCGCAGAGCCACGCGGGGTGCGGCGGTTGGTGATCACCAACCATCTGTAGTGTCTCATATGCTACACTAATTGTCAAGTCTACACATATACACATCACATACTCACAATACATACTCACGACAGCACATCGGCACTACATACGTATGCACTGTACTGTGCTGCGATGCAGCGAGAGTTCACACGTATGCATCGTACGTGGTGGACGTGTGACAGCGTATGACAATGCAGAGGGTTCATGCCGCGCGGCCCAAACTTCTAGCGTCCAAACTTCACACATGTACACACGACGCAGCAGCGCGTGACGTATGCATGTGCATCTACCCTCTCCGCCGTTCACATGTATGCACGGCGCTGCAATGTGCAACACGATGGGCGAAACCACTCCCCCGTCAAGGGAAAAGCCGGGGGTCCAACGCGGTACGCGGTGGTATAATGATCAGTGAGCCTCCCACAACGTGTGTACATTACAGAAACACTTGCGTACACGGTCGTCACACCTCTGCGCATCGCGCCGGAACCCCAGACAAGTACTCACTACCCCCCGTATGTATTGATGACGGGGGGATGAATACTATGAAGGAGGTCGGGGTATACTATTTGCAGTTTGGAGGGGGAAGGATGGTCGCGCTCACTCCGTTCGCGCGTTCACTTATAGGTGTCGCCTGCATCCTTCTCGATAACAGCAGCGAGTTCCTTCACCTTATATTCCATCAATCGAGCTGACATACGTTGTGCGTAGTCGCGTGCTTCATCACACAGTTCGACTGTTCGTTCATCAAGTCGCTGCTCTGCCATCGCACGTATCTCCGCAATGACTGAACATATGGGCCGATGCCGTGAGAGATATGACAAGTGACCGCCCCCGCTCTTGTTGTCCCTTCGGGAAGGAAGACGATAGTCTACATACGATATCCCTTACTTGTCAAGAGGGAAAATGATCGTCATACGGCTCTGGCCCAATCGTTCTCACGGCTCTGGCCCAACGATGGAACGCATGGACAACAGAACGGAACGCGCGTATGGTCGCGTCGTCTGAGCTGGATTTGTTCCACTCATTATATATAGGCACTCAGGAGCCACGAGATGACGACCGAAGTTCGCATCAATCCCACGTCGCACGACGTACTGCTCACCGTTCAGGACTACGACTCTCGTACGAAGAGTTGGGGACCGACGAGTACTATGCTGTTGGAGAAGGGTGCGGTCTACACGCATCATGTCCACAGCGACCGTCGCATGTTCATCGAGGAAGTGTTCGACGTGGAGTCGAAGCGTCAGCAAGGTGTCGGTGTCATCTTCGACGCGGACGATGCTGGCGAGGTCGCTGCCGATGCACAGCGCAAGGCAGACAACGAAGCGCAGCACGAACATCTGAAGACTGCTGCCGCGACGAAGAAGGGAAAGTGATATGCCCGCATGGTCTGGACTTTGGAACCAAGTTTACAGCGAGGACTATCCCGGCTCCGCTGTCCGCATCACTCCGAACATGCGTCGGCGTCTGCGGCGTGCAGCGAAGGGAATGGGATCGCTCGCACAGCGTGAAATCCTTCGCGCTCTCACAGGTGCCGGTGTCGGTGGTGCTGCACTCAAGACGCACACACAGATCGACGCACCGAGCCTTGTCAATCCGTCACTCGGTGGTGTTCGTACCATCAATACGATCACCGACATCAACCGCGTGACGACAGCAGCCGATCAGACAGCAATTCTGTTGGAGTTGGCGAACGTCCACACGCCGACATTCCCGACTGAGAAGTCGGGCAACAGTGGTGGCGGAAAGCTCGGTTTCTGATGGGAACGTTTGACGATATCATTCGTCAGGAGATCGCCGCGAGAGGCAATGCTCGATTGGGCAATGTCAATCGCGGTGATCCTTCTCAAGAAGCGCGTGACGCAGCCGCACGTCGCATCAATGTAAGGGAGAGGGGTGTGCAGAGTACCGCACTTCCTTCGCCGTTCTCTCAGAATGACATCAGTGCAAACAATGGTCAGTCTGAGAACCTCCCACGCAATGCTCCCATTCCTGTTGCTCGTCCACTCGATACGGCAGTCGATGAGCAGGCAGAAGGTGAGGGTGTTCCACTTCCACAAGCACGTCCCAATCCGAATGCGATGGAGATGGGTGACGCGAATGTCATGCAAGCAGTGCTCGGCGGAAAGAACATGCAGCTCGCAGGTGTTCCCGACAATGTAGGGAACATGATGCCCAATCCAATGCCGGCGACTAATGGTGTCGTCATCAACGGAGGCGGCAACGACAACTCGGCAGCGTACGTTGCGCTGCTTGCTTCGATTGGTGGTGTCGCCGGTGCAGCGCAGTTGTATCGGCGCTGGCAATTAGGAGACGCAGATGCTGCCCGCACATTTGCAGCAGTCGGTATCGATCCCAATGACTTCAGCATGTTTGCACAGCAGGCTTCTGCTGCCGATCGACGTGCGGCAATGGGACCAATTGCCAGCAACGGTAACCAACCGACTGGTGAGAGAGCATCAGCAAGAGTTGCGTCGGCTGCTGCGCCTGTCGCGCCGGGAGCGGTTGAAACGCCGTACGTCCCGATAGACCCCGGAATGACACCGGAAGAAGAAGCGTTGATACGTGCGGATGCTGCTGCGCGTGGTGGCCCTTCCAATCCTCCGGGTAAAGGTGAAGACGCGGGCAAGGGTGATCGCGCTCCAAAGAAAGGAAAGTCTGCAATGGACGATGCAATCGACAGCACGATGACTCCGGAAGAGAAGATGATGATGCCCGCGCAAGGCAATCCGGTTGATGTGACGGAGACGCCACGCTATCGGAAGCCTCGAACATCGTCGGATGATATGATCCGCAACGCAGTCAAGTTGCGGCCCAAGGTGAAGGTGAAGCGCTAATGGCAATCGTCCCGAACAAAGATGGGATCGGAGGTTCTGATCCTAGATTGGCAACTCCACGTGGATCACAGAATAGCTTTGTGATCACGCCTTCTGACTCCGTGGATTTTGTGATTGAGCCTCGTGAAATCGTATGTGGCGGTGCAGGTAACGTCGCAGTTGTGAAGAACGATGGCTCTGTTACGAATTACACTGTTGTCGCGGGGCAGACAATCGTACAAGTGTGTCGACGCGTGAATGCGACGGGTACGACTGCAACTCCTCTGGTAGGTACGGTCTAATGAAACTCGGTGTCGGTTTGGGGAATGACGTTCGTCGTGGAGTTGGCGTTCCGTGGCTATCTCCTCAAACCGACTTCGACACTCTCGGAGGTCTTTGGCTCAAATATGGTGATTTGGTTGATGGTTCTGTTGCGACATTCACCTCTCACGAAGGAATGGCGCAGGTTCTATCTCAGGCAACAGGCACCTCTCAGCCTCTTAAGAGTGCAACAGATATTCTCTTTGATGGTGGCGATAGTTTGTCGCGTAGTGCTGCTGGAAACACTGCGAAGTTTGTTCGTCGAGGGCTTCTTCCTGATAGTTCGTTCGGTATGTCTTCGAATGGTGCAGGAAAAGGTTGGACTATCACAGGTTTGACACGCATTCCCGGCACAACTCAGTTCTGGTGCGGTAATCACGGTGATACTAGTGCTGCACACGACAATAGCGGACCTTGGGCACCTTCGTTAATACGTATTAACTGGCCTTCTACACAAGCAAACCCTACAATCCTTCAAGAGATTGCCATTGCTCCTTTGATTGCAGGGGCACAGAGCATCCAAGGCGTGACGTGGGACAAGTCGAACAGCACACTTCTGTTTGCAATAGCGACAGGACCGGCAATTGGTGTATATCGCATCAATCCCAACACAGGCACTCTAATTGGTAGCCCTCTTACAACGACTTGGGCACCGAACGGATTAGCCCGCGTTGATGCGACAGACAAACTATGGGTGTCAGAAGAGGCTTCGGTCGGTACTAATATCGAAAGCCGCTCTCTATCGACCGGCTCGGTAGTCAATGCTGCTGCGCTAACAGGTGTCTCAAATCCTGACATGCTTTTCTATGATGATGTAACCAGTGGATTGATGTTGTCGAACGGGTCGAATGGTACTGCTGGTCAAATCCGTTGTTATTCGATGAGTGGCACAAGTGGTGCGTTTGTTTACGTCGGCGACATAATACTAGACAGTCACTCAGATTGTGTTGAAGGTATTGTAGTTGAGGGACGCAAATTATATGTAGCCAGCGATCCATTCTATCACGGTGGCGCAGATGGCACCAATCAGATTTGCGAATACAACATCATCCCTCCATTCGCGATGGATTTGTCTGTACATCTGCGTGCTCAAGTTGTGTCCATTCCTTCTGGCGCGGATGCTTATATTGAATGCGCGTCGAGCAACGGCACGGACGGTCCACTGAGTGCGCCGGGAAGTGGATTTGGTATTTATGATGCTACAGCTACAACGCTGACTGCTGCTATAGGCGATGGCACACATTCCAATCTAATCAGCGGCGTCACAGTCCCCAATTTGACGGCCGCGTTCCGCAATATCAGCCTAGTTGCAAGCAAGACCAACAATCTGATGTCTCTTTTCGTTGATGGAGCGCAAGTTGGGACGCAATCGCTTGCTACACATGTGGGAGGTATACCGTTAGCTGGATTGCTCAACTTGGGCGTAGGTAATAACGTAGCGCGCCTTTTCAACGGACGACAAAAGGACGCACTGATTTACGCCGGTATCAGCAACAGGGTTTACAATGAGTCCTATTTATCTGGGTTGTAATGATGGATGAGTTTGCTGTCCATTTAATCAGACTAGCTGATGGCACGTTGATTGATCCCAAGACGCGGGAACCGATCAACATGCCGCAAGTACTACCTCGTGGGCAGAAGGCCCCTGATCCTGAACCCGAACAGGATGATGACGACGCACTTAATGTCGTGGCGACATCTCGTCGTTCCATTATGGATTTGAAGTTGCCGCCAAAGCAGATGGCGTTCGTCAACAACATACTGGTGTACACACTTTTCGGACTCCCTGTGGATGAGATTGCGATGCAGTGCTCCTGTTCGCAGGAGACGGTACTGATGGTTCGTGGTCTCGAAGAATATAAGCGAGTCTACGATGCTCTTGTTGACGCTCTACGTGCTGCTTATGCTGGTTCTGTACAAGGAATACTCGCCGCCGCCGCACCGAACGCGGCGAGGAAGATGGTCAAGAAAATGAAAGACAAGTCGGGTGATATTGCACTCGCTGCTGTCAAGGATGTGTTGGACCGCACAGGTCATCGTCCCGCAGATCGTGTCGAGCATGTTCACTCACTTGCTGATGGAGAGCTGCGCATTCGTGTGATCAAGCAATCGGACAATTCCATTCCGACACTGGACTTGACCGCGAATGCGTGACTTCATCATTGAAGAGAACAGCGTCCATACTGACTTCCTCGATAGTCGAGCGAAGATACAAATCTTTGGTGGTGGCTTCGGTAACGGCAAGACCTCCACTGCGTGCGTGAAGGCAATCCAACTGGTCGAGGACTATCCCGGCTGCAATGGGTTGATCGCACGCGCTACGTTCCCGAAGTTGAACGATACAATCCGTAAGGAGTTCAAGAAGTGGTGTCCTCCGAAGATGATCGTGTCGTTTCCGGAGAGCAAGAACAGCGACAACACCGCGAAATTCACCAACGGATCGCAGATCAACTTCCGGTACATCCAACAGCAGGGTAAGGGGAAGGATCAGTCCACTTCGAACCTACTGTCTGCGACGTACGATTGGATCATCATCGATCAGATGGAAGATCCGGAGATAACGTACAAGGATTTCCTCGATCTTCTCGGTCGTCTGCGCGGCAGCACCATCTATCGTGGACTTGATCCCACAATGCCGAAGTCCGGACCTCGTTGGTTGATCATGACGGTCAATCCGACAGGTAATTGGTTCTTCAAGCGCATCGTACAGCCGATACAGATATACAAGAAGACTGGACGCATCGTTCCCGATCTTCTGTGCCGTCGTAATCCCACGACACACGAGCCGATACTCGATGAAGACGGCAAGCCTGATATCTTCGTGGAGATACACGAGGCGTCCACGTATGCGAACGCGCGCAATCTCGGAACTGACTTCATCGAGATGTTGGAAAGCTCGTACACTGGACAGATGAAGGATAGGTTCCTGCTCGGTAAGTGGGCGTCGTATGAAGGGCTCGTGTATCCGGCGTTCTCGGAAGAGACCAATATCATCACTAATCAGATGATGGAGGAATATCTCGGCAACTTGAGCGCTCGCTTCGGCTACCGACCGAACTTCATTGAGGGATATGACTATGGACTCGCTGCGCCGTCTTGCTATCTGCTTGGCTTCGTTGATCCACTCGGAATTGTTCATGTCATTGACGGTTTCTATGGACCCGGAATGCGCACGCCTGATCAAGGAAAGCAGATCAAGAGCATCCGCGCAAAGTACGGCGTCCCGAACAAGGAGATTTACGCTGATCCGTCGATCTTCCGTCGCATCTCGTTGACAACTGGCACAGTCGGACCTTCGATTGCTCAGATGTTCTACGATGAGAGCAAGGTCGAGATGATCCGTGGTAACAACGACATCATCAACGGCATCACGAAGGTTACGGGATACTTGGAAGTCCAGAAGAACGTCGTCAATCCGTACACAGGTGAGACGACATCACCGATGATCTTCTTCTCGGACCATTTGGACTTTGTACAGGACGAGTTTGGTTCATATATGTGGAAGAAAGAGGCAGACGGCACCTCACTCGACGAACCTGTAGACAAGAACGATCACGCGATGGACACGATCAAGTACATGTTGTCTGATCGACCGGAAGTCGGATCACTTGTCCTCGAATTGCACCGCATACCTGCATACATGTTGTGGCATGAGCAGGAGACGTTCAATGAACCTCGCTACGCGCGATACGGGAGCTGACGATGGCGAAGAATTCAATGAAGAATATTGACGACAGCATCGCGCAGGCAGATGGCGAAGGCTCGGCAGTGCCGTTGCAGGATGGTACGACGGAAGATACCGCTCCGATCTATCAGATGATCGGTGAGAGTCGCATCCCGACATCGAAGTTCGCTGGAAACTTGTGGAGGTCTCGGTACGACACCGCGATTGCCAAGCTCAAGGCTTCTGGTTCTTGGGATGCGTGGGACGAAACAGTTCGCTACTACAAGAACGATCAGACGGGTAAGCGGGATCGCAGCAATCCGAACCGCACTCCCGCACGCTCTGCGATCGAAATCACTGGTGGCGAGTTCACCAACACCGAGAACATCGTGTTCGCGATCGTCAGCGCACTCGTGCCGTCGATTTACGCGAAGAACCCCGATGTCACAGTCCACAGCAATAAGTCCGGAGATGAGGAAGCGTACTTCACTACATGCGCGCAGAAGCTACTGCGGACGTTGATGCAGAAGCGTACGTCTCCCGGTGTCAATCTGAAGCCCAAGATGCGTGTGTCAGTGGTGCGTACCACACTCACGAATATCTCGTACATCGAGGTCGGATACACCAAACGTGAAGCCAGCTCTGCCGCAGTGATGGACGAGATTACTCGTGTCTCCGGAGAGCTTGCGAACGCGAAGTCTCAGAAGGAAATCCGTGATCTTGAGGGCCAATTGCAGGCTCTCGATGAGAAAGTTGACTTGTTGTCAGCTCCGGGACCGTGGACGAAGGCTCTACACCCGAAAGATGTCATCATGGACCCTGATGGCATGTTGGTGGACGGCACTGACAGCAAGTGGATCATGATTGCTGACATCTTCGAGACCTCATTCCTCAATGCAGTGTTCCGCAAGAAGGATGAGAACGGAAATTACACGTCGCTGTACAAGCCGACGCACGTTTTGAAGGCCGATGGGACCGGAAAGCGCGACATCGCAGGCCATGATGAGGAAATCACCAACTTCCGCATCGTTCAGGGTAGCGAGTACAACTTCGCGGACTATGGTTACTCGGACGAGAACACATTCAACCGTGCTTGCCGCACAAAAGTGTGGAAAGTGTGGGACAAGATCACTCGTCGTGTGCTGTGGTACGCTGACAATGACTGGAAGTGGCCGATTTGGGTATGGGATGACCCATATGGGTTCGAAGACTTCTTCCCGATTGCACCGCTCGCCTTCCACACCGATCCGGAGGACATGTATGCGCGTGGCGAAGCTTCCTACTACCTTGATCAACAAGATGAGATCAATCGGATCAACTCACAAGTCGCAAAGATGCGGTACAGAGTGTCGAACCAGCTCGTCTACAACAAGCGAGCGGTCGAAGACGAGAAGGACATCCTATCACTCGTTAATCCATCATCGGATACTAAACTGATCGGTGTGAAAGTTCCGGAAGGAATGAAACTCGGAGACATGCTCGATGCGCCGCCCATTCCGGCTGTCGATTTCGCGCAGCTATTTGATAAGCGAAACCTCTTCGAGGCTGTGGATCGTGTATCAGGTGTGTCGTCAGTCCTCCGTGGTGTCGAATATCGTACGAACACTACGAACAAGGCTATCGACAGCTACGAGAGTAGCACAGGTATGCGTCTCGATGAGAAGATTGATGCGATCGAAGAGACGATCGGACGCGTCGGATACATGATGCTACTCTTGTGCTTGACGAACATGACACCAGAGGAAGTCGGTGCGCTGATTGGGCCAGAACACGTACAGTACTGGCCGGGACCGATGGATATGCGTGAAGCGCAGCGGAAGTTCTCGCTCACTGTCGTCGGTGGTTCGTCACTCAAGCCGACTTCGAAGGTTCGTAAGGAACAAGCGAAGGAACTCGGCCAAATCCTCGGTCAATTCGGTGCGAACAACCCCGCAGTCATCCTCGTTCTGTTCAAGATGCTGCAACGTGCGTACAGCGATGAGATGGTGATCGAGCCGCAGGACTGGCAGATGATCATGCAGTTCTTGCAGCAGCAGATTATGCCGCAAGGCGCACCAACTCCGGAAGGTGGAAGACCTCCGGAAGCTGGACAGCAGCAACCCGCTCCGGGTGGACAACCGGGAGCACCAATCGACGTAGGCAGTGTCGTCGGAGTTATCGATCAACTGTTTGCGAAGATGCCACCTGACGTGCGACACGCCGTTGGTGCAGACATAGCCAAGGGTATCCCTGTGAAGGACATCCTTGGTAAACTTCAACAGACGGCGCAACAGCAGCAGCAACAGCGCCCTCAATAACACCCATTCGGAGTACTGAAAATGCCTCGTGATCCTATGGACCTGATCGATGACGCACTCAAGGGCGACGACACCGACTACGGAGATGGAACTTCCTCCGGTGGTGCAGGTGATAATGACACTGGTGGAACAGAAGCGGGGGAAGGAGGCGATGGAACTGATGCAGTCGGTAAAGGGACCGGAGCTGATCCCGATAAGCGCGGCGATACATCACCTCCTGCAACGCGGACTAATCAGAGTGATGAGGGACGAGGAAAAGCGCAGCAAGGCACTGCGCCAACAAATAACAAGGCTCAACAGGGAATTCCGGGGCAGCGTCAGCGCGTCGGCTCTCAGTTCGCTGACGGCAAAGGTAATATCGTAGACAAGGACGGCAAGATCATTGCCAAGTCCGGTGCGGAAGCGCGCTTCTGGCAGGAAGCATCACGCGCGACTGCACAGGTCAACAACCTGAACCAGCAAATCCAGCGCACGCAGGCTCGTATTCAAGAGTTGGAGCGTACACACGCGCAAGCACAGCAGATTGCACAAATTCCACAGCGCCTCGGCATCAATGAGCAAGACTTCAATGAAGGTATGACGATAATGGCGAAGTGGCGCTCCGACCCTGTGTGGGTGGCGCGAGAAGTTGTTGCAAGAGCGATGAGTTTGGGGCATAAAGTAACCGACATCCTCGGCAAGGAAGTCGGTGAAAGCGTCGATACTCGCGCCTTGTCGATGATGGTGGATCGGGCAACTGCTCCACTTACGCGGCAGCAACAAGAAGCTGCTGCGGCCACGGAACGAACCACCGCTGCTGAACGCGCGATGAATGAGTTCCTGAGTACACACGAACACGCGGAGATACACGGCGACGCTATCGCTCATTTGATGGGCAAAGGTGCTACCGCAGAGCGTGCGTACTTTGATCTCCAGAGGTTTGCATATCAGAACAATCTGGACTTCACACAACCACTTGGACCGCAGATTGACGCGTTGAATGCGCAGCCTGCCCAACGATCCACCGAACAGCCTCGCCGTCCTATGGCGAATGGTAATGGTCGCGGAAGTGAGCAGCAGATGACAACGCAACCAGCGCAAGCATCCGCACAAGATAGTTGGGGTGACATCCTCAACCGGGTGATGCGCGACCAAGGATAGAGGTTCAGATGGCCGTTCTCAATACGGTGCTTCACTCGGTTCTTTCGCAGAGCCGTAAGAAGCTGATCATGGCCTCGTTGCAGTCCCACGCTTTGATGGCGTGGGCATTTGCAACGAAGCGCGTCGAAACGGAGGATGGTGGCCGCAACGTCACCAACCCCATCACGCTCGGTCGCAATCCGAACGTGACTTCAACTGAGTACTTCAACACGATCCCCGTCGCTCAGACTGACGAGTTCAACACGTTGGAATATACGTGGTCGCGCGTCGTCGGTACGGTCATCATCTCCGATCAGGAAGAGGATGAGAACAAGGGCGACAACATGATCTTCAAGCTGCTCAAGGCGAAGCTTGAAGTTCTGGAAGAGAGCATCAAGGACAAGTTTGGTGAGTATCTGTACGGTGCAGGCTCCGGTCTGGACCCGCTCGGACTCGCTGCACTGATCCCCGATGATCCGACGACGGGTACTATCGGTAACCTGTCTCGCGCTGAGACGCAGCTCCGTACGTCCTCGTACGACTTCGCCTCTACACTCGATGCGACGAACATCGAAGAAGCCATCGATGACGTTCTTCTCGACCTCACGATGGGAACCGACAAGCCCGACATCATCCTCGCGGGGCGCAACTTCATCCGCGCGTACCGTGCAGCAGTCCGTGACAAGCTGGTCGTCAATCTCTCCGATCTGAAGAAGAACGGCGTTGACGGCATGGTTGACCTCGGCTTCGGTGGCGTTGCACACGACGGCATTCCCATCGTGTACGACGAGAACTGCGCTGTCAACAAGGCGTACTTCATCAACTCCAAGTACCTGCGTCTCCACATCCTTAAGGGTGTGAACATGAAGGTCAAGGAGCTGAACTCGCCTTGGAACATGGATGCGATCGGTCGTCGTATCCAGTGGCAGGGCCAATGGTGCATGTGGAAGATGTTCCGCACGCACGCCGTCGTGAAGATGTAAGGAGACACACATGCCGCGTGCATCAGTTAGCGCAGCGACCGCTCCCGCCACAATGGGCGCGTATGCGGCTTTCGCTCCGCAACAGAAGGTCAAGCCGGCGTTCGTCGTGCAGAAGTTGGAAGGCGTTGTGAAGCGCTTCATCCACATGTTCGACAAGTCGCAGAACAAAATCCTCAAGAAGGAAATCGAGGAGGATGCAGGCTATCTTGTGACCTTCGCGAAGGGCCACTCCATCCGGTGCCGTGACGAGGCGCACTTGAAAGAGATCGGTGCCGGTCTCGATCTTGTGCCAATCATCAACAACGACGGTCAAGTCGTCGGCTCCATCCCCAATTCCAGCATCACGCGCAGCATGATGGTGGACGAGGAAGAGGACAAGTAATATGACGACGCATAACACTCACGACGTTGCACAGTACTTCCCGCGCCGCGCGAATATGCGCGTGCCGAACATGAAGTTCCACTCCGAAGTCGACACCAATGGTACGTTCCGTGCAGAACTCGGAGCACCAGTGGCGGCGGCTGCGGCTGGTATCTGGTCGGCACTGTCCATCAACACGGCGCTCACCAAGTCGTCGGCATCACTGATCGCAAACCGCGACAACATGGGGCGCTACGGTCGTAACGTCACCATCGTTCTCTCGGGTGCGGGTACGCCGACTGTCACGATCTTCGGTCTCGATTATCTCGGGCAACCGATGTCGGAGCAGTTCACTGGTAACGGCACGACGCCAGTTGTCGGTCTCAAGGCGTTCAAGGAAGTCACCGCGATTTCCTCGACTCTTGTGGCTGCAACGACGATCAACGTCGGTTACGGTGACAAACTTGGTCTACCGTTCGCTACGATCACGCTGGTCAAAGAGATCATGGATCAGGTCGTGGCGTCTGCCGGAACTTTCGTTGCTGCTGTGCTCACTGCGCAGACTGCGACGAGTGGTGATCCTCGCGGCACGTATGTTCCCGCCTCCGTTGCCAACGGATCGCGTGACTACATTCTGCAAGGTGTGGCCGTCGAAGGCGACTTTCACGGACTTCCGCACTTCACGAGCTGAACTCTTGGCCGGTATCGTGGCTGTGTGAGAAGTGACGGGATCGTGTGGGTTAGCAGCCTGCGCGATCCCGTTCTCATAGGAGGAACGTGATGGCACTCCCGATGCAGACCATCGTGGACGACGTAACGCGTGAGCTGCGTCTGATGTCGGGCAGTGATGTCCAGATACATCTGCAAGACAGCATCGTCGCAAACATCAACCGCATCTATCGAACGTTGAATAAGAGGTTCCTGTTCAAGGATTACCTCGCATACAATTCATTTCTGTTGGACGGGACCACCGGTCTCCCAACAACTGCCGTACCGGCGACACTTGACAAGTACAGCAAGCTAGTCGCGGTCTTCCGGCAGAACGACACCGTTCCACTCCCCTTCGCCGCTGGTATTGTCAACTCAGCGAAGGGTCGGAGGTACACCGTGTATCCGAGTGGCGAGTCGCACATCTTCAAAGTGTTGCCAGCCATCGCAGACACGGTGGTTGTGATCAACAAGACGTACTCGGACACTGATTATACCATCCTGTCCACAGATGTACCCTTCGACCGCGATGTTCTCGCTATCGGAGCTGCGTCAATGCTGTCTGCGAAGATGGGATTGAACGACAAGCTCACCGATACGCTGGAGAAGCAGTTCGCGAACCTTGTCGAGACGCTGAAACTCGATCAGTTGGAGGATGCGTACCCGACGAACCTTACTCGCACCTCATACCCGACTGAGTGGTACGTCGATGAGTAGGACGCAGCTCCAAGAGACCACACTGAGAGACTTCGGTGGTGGTTGGGACTTGACTGACAGCGATAAGGCGTTGTCGGCACGCTTCCAGACTGTCTCTGACAACATCATCCGGGGTACTGATGGTCATTGGGCCAAACGGTACGGCACGCGTCTCGCAATCGACCTCAAACAAGGCGTCGAGACTGTCGTTCCTGCTGCGGCTGTTACCGTCTCGTACACCAATGCACAATCGACATTCAAGATCACGAAGGCTGCCCACGGATACACGTCCGGACAGCACATCAAAATCACCGACTGGCCCGCGAGCATTAATCAGTGGGATCAGGAGGAAATGGTCGGCAAGACCTTCGGCATTGTCGTCAATGATGCGAACAACTTCACGATCTACACGCGTATTGTAGCGGATGCGACGGTCGTTGGTGGTGGTCCATTCAACATTGGGTGGATACACGACACCCACGTAGGCGGTGGCAACGCAATCTTCGGTCGTTACTTCAGCACCGCTTTCATCGTGTTCTTCGATAGTGGTGAAGTCGTCGCCTGTGTTCCCGGTTTCAGTGGATCGATTGGTACTGGCGTCATCATCTGGAGTTACAAGCTCGCAGCAGCGCTGACACTTGCTCCGTGGACATCATGTGATCGAATATCGGCAGAGATTGTGCGCGGCAAGATGATTGCTGTGAATGGACGAGCGAATGACAAGCCAATCGCTATTCAGTCCAACTTCGTCACCAACTATATGATCGACGCGTCTACGTTGTCGAATGGTGCGATCCCGCGCGCAGACTTCGTGATTGCTGCATCCAACTACATCGTCCTCGTCAGCACGGAGTACGGCACCACAAAGTTGGAGATTGGTGCGAAGAATACGGTGATGACTGCCTCACGTGAAGTGTCTCCTGCGGACGCAGTTGAGATTGACGTGGGAATGTTGACACAGACTGTGGATCCTGTGATCTACGCAGCGAATGTGATCCGGTCGAAGATATTCCTCGCCTTCACTGATCGCTCAATGTTGGGGATACTCGGTATCTACAACGCATCACTGCACGAGCCAGACTTCAACGACAACATCGCTGAGTTTGGATCGTTCGCGCACGCAGCCACCATCTCTCTCGGGAATGACTTGTTCACTCCGGGGTACAATGGTGTCAACTCGTTGCAGCAGAGCACGCAGTCAGCAGAGTATCAACCGCAGACCATCTCGGATTTGATCCATCCTGCGATGTTGAAGCACTTCCGTAGGCTATCGACATCTGCATTGCTGAACAAGTGCTTCGCAGTGTGGGACAACGCCTCTCGTTCATACATGTTGTTCCTTCCGAAGTACGAACCGAACCCTGATCCGAGTGATCCGAACTACATCAGCTTGTCCAGCATCGATGACCCGATCTTGGTCACGAGCGCGTTGCAGCCGTATGGCCTCGCTCTCGTGTTCTTCCGTGATCACTACTTCGATGAGGGTGACTACATATATATCAGCAATGTCACCGGCATCACTGGAGTTCCAGCCGCGTCGTTCAATGGACTGCGGCGCATTCGTGCTGTGCCCGACAAAGACTACATGCTAATCGAGGTTGGTCCGTACGAACCCGGTATCAACGCATCCTTCGGCGGACCTCCGAACGCAGTACACTTCGATCCGTACAACGATGGATCGATCGGTTACATATATGAATACAATCCGAAGCTGAAGATCAAGCGGTGGACGAGGTTCACTGGCCTCAACTTCGCGTGGGGTGCGCGCTCGCAGCTCGGTCATGTGTACTTCGGGGCCAGTAACGGGAAGATTTACCAGTACGGTAACCCCAACTTCCCCATTGCAGCCGATGAAGTGGACAACTACGACACGAAGACGTGGGCGAACAGCACCACGTATGCAGTCGGTTACCGCATCTGGGATACTGTCAACAACAACACCATCTATGAGTGTCAGATCGCGCACACGTCAGATGCTACGAGCACATTCGAGCAGTTCCGAGACGCCAATCCGTATCACTGGCTCCCGTACCAAGGCAAGGCTATCAGTTTCGCTCTTGAGACTGCGTGGTCGGATTTCGGTACGCGTCGTGGTGAGAAGCAGATCGAGTTGGTAGGCTTCGATACCATTGGATCGGCCTCGTTCACGTTCTCAATCTTCGCGAATGACTTCTACCGTGATCCTGTCACAATGCTGCTCACGCCGAACCGTCAGATGGACTTCGTGGCACGAGATGGTGGTGGTTGGGGGCAAGGTGATCAAGTGTTTGCTGGTGGTCGTAATACGAAGTATGAACTGTTGCATTCGATGCCAGTAACAGGTAAGTTGTTCAAACTTCGGTTCGAAGGTTCGTCAATCCACCCGCTACAAATGAATGCGGTGTCACTACACTACCATGTGACGAAGGTGATGACGTAATGACCTCGACTGCCGCAGTCAAGTCCAGAACTTCATCGATCGGTCTCGGCCTGTTGAACTTCGCGTACCCCAATTGGGGTGATGACGCGAACTACAACATGATGATCATCGATGCGTCCATCTCGTTGCTCGGTGTGACGGGGATCGTCGGTGTCTGGCAGAATTCTACGGCGTACACGGTTGGACAGCGAGTGGTGGACAGCACGTCACTCGCTATCTACCAGTGCGCCGTCAACCATACCTCGGCAGCGTCACCGACTACGTTCGCTGCTGATCGTGTAGCCAATCCGACGTTCTGGACTGCGGTGCTGACATCGCAGCAGGTGACGAATTCGGGATCGGCAACTGACAATGCCGTGGCGCGGTTCGACCTCGCGACCGGCAAGGTTATTCAGACGAGCCTTGTGGAGCTGGATGACAGTGGGAATATCTCTCCGTTCACCAATGATGTTGGCGGTCTCGGTAAGTCTGGCAAGGCATGGGGTGATTTGTTCCTCGCCAATGCCGCTGTCATCAACTTCAACGCTGGCAACTACACACTGACGCACGCAGCGGGCATCCTGACTGCGAGCGGCAACTTCACTGTCAGCGGCAATCTGATTGTCACTGGCACTGCGACGGTGACGGCTGCACCACTCACGCTCACTGGCGGACAGATCGTATTCCCCGGAACGCAGAACCCGTCTGCTGGTGCGAACACCTTCGATGACTACGAGGAAGGGACGTTCACTCCCGGTCAGACTTCGGTTGGTGGAACGATCACAACCAATGGTACGAGGACGGGATGGTATAGGAAGATCGCTGGCTTCGTCGCCGGTAGTATCGACTGTACCATCACGACGAATGGAACCGGAGCAACGCAGCTCAACTGGTCGGGACTACCATTCTCGACTACCGCGACATCGGCTTGCGCTGGAATTGAGACTGCTGCGACCGCGAAGCAGATCGTCGGAATGCTGAACAATGCTTCCACGACGATCACTCAGGGCGCATTCTACGACGGTACGTATCCGGGCGCGGATGGCCGTCGCTTCGTTGTGAATTTCGCTTATCCAGCCGCTTGACGGAGATACATATGCCAACGTTCAACACATTCGTGAAGCAGGTGGAGATTAACTCCGCTGGATCAATCCGCATCACCGCGTTGAAGCAGACGATCCAAGACGATGGGGCGGTCATCGATCATCCGCACCAGATCACGATCGATACACTCGTATCGGACGACGAGATTGCAGCGCAGATCGCAGATGTGAACGAACATCTCAATCGCATGGGCTATCCATCTCTCCGGGACGAGGAAATCGACTGGCCTCTGAGGCTACGCAACTCTGCGCACAAACTTCCGATTATCAAGGAACGTCGCGACAAGGAACAGAAGGATCGCGACAACGAGCGGAAGAAGCAGGAAGCAGCTCGTGCCGAACAGCAGGCGCAGGCAGACGCACAGGCCGCTGAACTAAAGCGTCAGATCAACGAAGCCGTCGCTGCCGCAGTGAAGGAGAAGAAGCAATGATCGTTCCCGCTGACTGGATGCAGCCCGTCAAGATGCAGCGTATTGTATTCCACTGGACTGCCGGTGGAAACAACGTCTCCGAGATTGACAGGGAGCACTATCACATCATCATCGCTGGTGATGGTCATCTCGTGAGGGGTGATCACGACATCAGTGACAACGTTCGCACTGGTGATGGTGACTATGCTGCACATACTCTCGGCTGCAACACTGGTGCTATCGGTGTGTCGCTCGCAGGCATGGCGGGAGCTGTCGAAGTCCCATTCGATGCGGGAAAGTTCCCTATCAATATTCATCAGTTCGATGTTGCTGCACATGTCGGTGCTGACTTGTGCAAGTTCTACAACATCAAGCCAGATCGTCAGCACGCGTTGTCGCACGCGGAGGTCCAGACCACTCTTGGCATTCGTCAGCGTGGGAAGTGGGACATCGCGCGCCTACCGTGGGACAAGAGTGTTGTTGGAGCGCATGTTGTAGGCGATATGCTGCGCTCCAAGATTGTTGAGTACATGGAGTAACCGCCAATGCCGCAGATCAAAATCAATGACATCTTGGACATCGGGAAGATCATTGTCGATGTCCTCGAACGGAACGCCGCGAAGACATCTACCAAGATGGATCAGTCGGATGTTCAGAAGATCGCACCCGATATCGTCAAATCGGTGAAGGATGCTGTCAATGTGCAGGTGCAGCCTGTCGTTGACAACCAAACAAACAATGAGCCGTGGTATAAATCACGGATCATACGGGGGTCGGTTGTAGTGATCGCCACTACAGCGTGGACTGCATTTCAGGACTTTACGGATGGGACGCCTCCGGACCTGAATGCAGTATTGGGGTACGTAGGTCCAGTCTTAGGAGCAGCGTATGCCATCTACGGACGGCTCACATCAAATGGTTCCCCGGCGGTCTGATGCAATGATGGACGCTCATCGTCTTTCTCTTCTGGAGAAAGACGTGCTTGCTCACGCGCAATCGCTTTCTGCGATTACAGTCCACGTTTCGGACGTGAAGCAGGCCGTCGATCGTTTGCTGATAGATAAAGCAGTGCAGGACGAGGCCGATAAAAATCTGCGCGAGCGGCTGGAGAGGATCGAGACATCGATCAGGGACCAGACCAAAGAGTTCAACAGCAAGCTCGCGTCGATATACAAACTCGCGTGGTGGTTCTGCACTGTGTTTGGGGGTGCAATCATCATTGCCTTCGTGAACTTCCTCCTCAAGGGAGGATTGAATAACTTGCCATGAACCAACACGTTCGAGTACGTTTTCAGGCAGAGGAACTGTTGCGCGTAGAGGACTTCGATGAACTCGTCGCGCTTACACATCAGATGCAGTTGGAATGCGAGCCTCATCTCGATTTCAACGAAGCGAAGATGTATGCACACATGTACCACTGCGTGAACGACTTGAAACGAGATCAGTTGAACTGTTGGATCGTGCGCTACAACGGTGTGATCTCCGCCTTTGGCGTAGGTCGAATGAGAGACTTCATGTTCTCCGACAAGTTGGTTGCGTCACTACAGTTCTGGTACGTGAAACCAGCTTTTCGGAAAACATGGATGGCGTACAGTATCTTTCACACGTACGAACAGTGGGCCAAACTACTCGGTGCGCTGCGTATTGAAGTTGGGGCCGCGAAGTCTGTCGGCGATCCGGAAGTTATCAACAAGATGTTCGTCAAGCGTGGTTACGTCCACATAGGCGAACTCTATTACAAGCCAATAGGAGAGTGAAATGGGCGGTGGTGATCATACCCCTCCTCCTCAGCCGACGCCGATGGAACAGGCGCAGGGCCAGATTGCTGTTGAAGAGTCGCAGGCCCGACGTGATCAAGCGCAGCGCGAATGGGAAGCGAAACAAGCAGCTCAGAAGGATGCGCAGGCACGCTTGCGTACATCGGCTGACGCGTCTCATGCTCTCAACGCTGGACATTCATTCGGTCGCGCGCAGCTAGGAAGCCTCGGCTTTGCTGATACGTATGGACTGATGAAGTCCTACAACAATCTGCTATCCGCAGCTCGTCAAGGCGTTCCGACTTCGACGGATGATGTCGGGAAGTACTTCGACTACAATGATCTGTGGGATACGGCGGTCAACAACGTTACCGGCGCACAGAGGAACCGTCTCGATACCACGTACTCGAAGTACACTCCGCAGGGATGGGAGAACAACTACTTCGCAGACACGTCAGACGACGCGATCCTCAACGCGATCCTTGGCGAGCAGTACAACACTGCCAAAGGAACGATGGATGCCGGTCTCGCGCGCGGGCAGTTGTCTCAGGGTGCGTATGATGCGTCACTTCGTGGTCTCGAAGGCCAGAAGCAGACTGCGATGTCCACACTCACCGACCTCGGTAACACTGTTCTCGGTGGATACCGTAAGTCACTCGATGACATCGCGTCCGGTTACAGTGATCGCATCACCAACTACAAGCTCGGCCAGAAGCTCGACTTCCACGACATGCTCAACGCGTTCAATAGTACTGCTGAGAGCAACCGTGGCCGTCTCAAGGGCGACATCTACCGCGCTCTCGGTGACACGGAGCTGTTCAATACCGACAAGATCATCGCGAAGGGTAATGCAGCGGGTGGGACAGCCAATGCTCCGCTCTCGAATGCCTTCCGTGACCAGTTGGTGAACGATCCGACGAGGACTTCGGGCACGACGGGAGTATTCTAATGTTCCCTGCACTGCTAGGTGCATTCGCCAACGTCGTAGGCGCTGGTCTCGGTGCGTCCGCTGCTTCGAAGGCTGATGACACCAATTGGGACATCAACCTGCTGAATTACTATCAGCGGGAACGTGAGCGCAATGACGCAATCCAGCAGGGTCGTCACCAAGAGCACGACACGAAGCTCGGAGCGACGGATGCTGCGGGCAATCGGACGTACTTCAAGCCGGGAGTGGGTTGGGTCACCGATCTTGCCCCTCAACAGAAGACGTTGCAGGACGCGTACCAGCGCGAAGAAGAGCAGCAGCTACTCAACGATCTTCCGAAGAAGCGTGGCGTACTGAATGCCAACGTCAAGCGGCAGCGTGGGGAAGATGTTGACGCGTCTGCCCTACGTGATGCATTCGGGAGGTTGCATCGCACTGATCCCGCGCAGACCGAAGCGCTGATGAATGCGGCCTCGGTTCGAGGGATCAATGAGGGTTACGACACCACGCTTGCTGACGCGATGCGCAGTTCGATCAGAACTGGAGCCTCCAACAGCGGCAAAGTGGCGGCTGCAATTGGTGAACAGAAGTCGAAGGCTCTCGTTGATGCGTTCCTCAACAACAAGATCAATGCACAGGGGCAAGCGTCACAGGAGTACGACGCCGCACGCAGCAACCTCGCCAATCTGTACAACATGTTCGCGTCTCGTGCGTCGGCCATGCCAGATGTCGCCTACAATCCCCGTAACATCGAGGGACTTGCAGCGCAGCAGCTCGGACAGACGAAGGGATCGGCTGATCAGGCTGCGGGAGCGCTACTCAATGCATTCGCGAAGCAGGGCGGGACCATGATGCCCGTCGAACCGAACTACGGTCCCGCGAATGCCTTCATCACTGGCGGCAATGCGTTGGCACAGGCGTTCGATAGCAGCAATGCTGACGCACAACGCCGTGCTGCGTTCGAGAACTACGGCAAGTACACAGGACTTGATCCGTCCATGTACAAGTTGAACTCAGGAGCATTCTAATGCCGATGCGTGAACCGTGGGATTTGGCTTCCGCGTTCATTCAACAGCAGGCGGGAGCCGCACAGCAAGCACGCGCGTCTGCGGATACCGCGTTGCTGCGCATGTTTGCTACGCAGGCTGCGCGCACTGATGCTGCGACTGGACAGGGATACGCGCTCGACACGCTTGCGAAGCGGAATGAGTACGCGACGGAAGCGGATACGACTGCATTCGGTCGGCAGAAGGAACTCGGTGCCATTACTCACGGCTACGATGTCGAGAACCAAGGTGTCGCACAGCGCAATCGTCTCGAAGTCCAAGGCTCCGAAGATGCGGCGATGATGGAACGCCTCAAGTACGAGCAGGAGCAGGCGAACAAACGCGCGGGGATGCAGTACGGCGACAACACTGGTGGTATGCGCCGCTTCGGTGCGTTCACTCCGACCGACGCCAAGATCATCCAGATCGAGAGTGGCGGCAATCCCAATGCACAGAACCCACTGTCGTCTGCGGGAGGTCTCGCACAGTTCACTGACACTACGTGGGCGAGTGTCATGCGTGCGCACCCGGAACTCAACCTGACTCCCAACGGGAAGAAAGACCCGGAACAGGCCAAGAGAGCGCTCGTTGCGTTCCGGCAGGACAACCAATCGTATCTCGCGAAGCATGGCGTTCCGATCAACGACGCGACCACGTACGCGGCACACTTCCTCGGTGCTGGTGGAGCAGTACAAGCGCTTCGCAACCCTGATGGAGCTGCAATGGTCGATGTCGTTGGTCCCGGAGTGATCCAAGCCAACCCACAGCTCAGGAGCATGACCGTTGGAGACTTCAAACAGTGGCTCAGTAACAAGATGGGAGGCGCAGGTAATACGTCTGCGTCCACTTCTGCGGATACTGGGGCGGCTACCAGAAGATACGTCGGTGACGTGCCTGATCCGACCGCAAGCAGTACGGGTGCGGTGCAGAATTCGGCCTCGGCAGGAGCAGTTGACGACGGCAGCACGAATATACCAGTTTCCAAGCCGTTCCAAGAATGGCTGGATGCCAACAATATGGAGGCCGTGCAACGCATCCCTCTGACAGAAGCACAGTTGGACCTACTGCCGGATGAGATGAAGAACCAACTCGTCCCGGATATGTATGATACCACTGGTGACAACAGCGGGAAGCAGAAGAAGACTGCGTACATCGTCGTGCGCTCGCGTGCGGAGGCGGACGGTACACAGCCACCCGCAGTACCGCTACAGCCCAAGTCGGCAACGACGGAAGCTACGCCGCTGAAAGTCCAGACCACTGAACGTCCGGTGTTCAAGGACGGACGGCGTTGGGTGATGAAGAACGGAACCGAAGTACAGCTACCGGATTAATCATGGCACAAGTCGGCCGTCAGCAGCAACTCGACGCTCAGTACACAGAGGAACAGAAGCGTCGTGTTGTACAATCAGGTGAGAAACCCCCAGAGATGGGGTCGGTTCGTCGCTTCGTTACGAATGCGGTGGCAGGCATTCCTCGCTCTCTTACTGATATGCTTACTCTTGGCGGTATGGCGCTTCCTGCTGCTGCTACTGCTATTGGAAATGTCGGTTCCAGTCTTGGTATCACTGACGATCCTGACTTGGCTACGCAGATGTACGGACAAGAGGGGATGGCGAAGATACAGGACGCCATCACAACGCGTGCGAAGGCTGAGTTCGATCGTCTACCGCCTGAGAGACAGACGGAGAATAACTTCCGTGCGCTCGCTGATACAATCGGATCGAGCGATGAAGTCCGCGACATCATCATCGAGCAGTCTCCTGCACTCGCCCGTTGGGGAATGAAAGCAGGGAATGCTATCAACTCAACTCTCGGATTGAATAGGGTGGAAGATGAGACTACGACTGACGACCTCGCGCAGATTGTCGGTAGCTCACTGGTATCTTACGGAGCCTTGGGCGAGGCGAAGGCTGGCGCGGGTATTGGGTCGAAGGCAATTCGTCGTTTTGCGGAAGCTGCTCTCCCCGGAGTACCCGAACTCACAGCCAAGAACGTTGCCGTCAACGTTGGAACACAAGCCGCTCTCGGACAAGGGCTTCGAGCCGCCACTGATCAGCCCTCCGTTCTCACCGGCGATGCCTTTGCAGCCGATAATGGTGTCGGACCTGCCTATACTCCCGCTCCCGATGATCCCGAAGGAGGGATGAACGGCGAGCAGAAGGCTGCAATGTGGTCGGGAGTTGGTGCTGCTGCTGTAGCGACTGCTGTGTTGTCCGGTAAGGTCAACAAGGCCATGTCGAAGCAGGTGATCGAGTCACTCGAAATCCCGACTCCGGGTTCGAGAGCTGTCGATCCTGACCAGAAGCTCGCACCGACACTCACGAAGGGACAGCGGATCAAATCAGAGTTCGTTGACCAGTCCGCCCCCGCGCGTGATGCAGCTTCGAATGCTGGAGCCTCAATTGCCGATGTCGACAACATCGAGCGCGTAGTCACGGAGACTGCGAACGTCAATCTCGCTGGTCGCCACGCTAATGCGATGGAATTCGGTGACTTGCCGGGACTGGATCGCAAGACGTATCCACTCTCACGTCTACAAGCAGCCATGTCGCAGCTTCCGGAAGAGGACGTGAAGCTATTCAGCGATGCATTGACCGCCAAGACGTTGATGGATGAGCGTCAACTGCGGATCAAGTCGTTGGAAGACGAGATGCTTGAGGCGTCGATGGGTGTGAAGGGTTCGAAGACGCAGGGAACGATGGCGCGTCTCGAAGCTGTACGCACGAAGCTCAAGGATGAGAAGGCGGACACTGCGAACATCAAAGAAGACCTGACTGTTGCTGACGCCAAGACGCTGATCGCGAAGTTCGACGCCAATCCCAAGCTCACGATGATGGAGAAGGCGTTCCGTCAGATCAACAATGACATCCTCGACGCCAAGGTTGCAGATGGGCAGCTCACAAAGGATGCTGCTGACAAGATGCGGAAGGCGCACCCCAACTACATGACTTTGCAGGAGCAGAGTGATGAAGCATGGTGGCAGCGCTGGCTCAGGAGTTTCAAAGGTACGGAGCCTGCCTCGCTGTACAGCAACGTGCGTGGTCCGTTGATGGCGCGTGCGAAGGACACCAATGTCGTCAATCCGATGTCGCCCATCGACGCGATGAAGCACTACATCTACGACCATATCCAGTACACGATCATGAATGACGCAACGCGTACGTTCGTCAACACGATCAAGCAGACGCCTGATTACGGACGAGTGATCCGCAAGCTGGAGGAAGTACCTGTCCTCAACTTCGAGCGTGCTGGACATGACGGCAAGTATCGTGGCCGCAGTGATGTGTTCGCGTACACAGAGGACGGGAAGATACACTACTATGAAGCCGCCGATAAGGAACTCGCTCGCTCACTGCGATACAACGCCCCCGCAACAGCGACCTTCTGGAACGCTATGCGGAAGTTCTACACTCAGTTTACAACTGGCGTGTTCGCACCCGTATTCGCCCCCGTCGCCGCACTTTACGAAGACGCTATCGCTCGCTCCACTCGACGGCCGGGACGCTCGTATGGAGTATTCGATGCGACTCTCCGACGCGCTTTCCCGAATAGTACAGCGCTCTCAAGAACGCTAGACAAGATTGGCGGCACTCCGTTCGCGCCGCTGAACACATCGTGGTTGCAGATGCTTGCAGGTGTATTCATGCAAGTACACTACGATGAACTCCGTCGCATGGGCGTCGGTATCGCGGACCAGTTGGCAAATGACAGCGGCATCATCGCCTCAATTACGTCTTCCGTCGGCGGTCGGGAGCTAGTTGAGAAGTTGGGTGAAGCGATGGTGCGTTCCTATAACGAGAGCCGCTATGCGGTGTTCGTGAATGAAGGAGTGCGTCATCCCAACTTGCTCGGCGATCCACTGAAAGGCGTGCGACAGGGCTTCGATGCGGTAGCGTATGCTGCGAAGGGGAAGGGTATCGTATCCCAATTCGTAGATCGCTACCGCTCGATGCTCGATGCTGTTCACAACACGAGTAAGTACGCGTTCTTTGCACAGAATTACGCTGCACTGGAGCGGAAGTACAACGGGAAGGTGCCGAAGCCTGAGTTGAATAAGCTCGTACACGAGACGCGCACTCTCTCTGGTGACATGACGCGCTCCGTAGGCAATACAACGTTCGGCAAGACGTTGAGTGCGTTCCCGTATGGACAGATCGCCATCAACTCGACATACCATCTGGCGTCGGAGATACATCGTGATCCGCAGAACGTCGGTGCTCGCATCTTGACGGGTCATCTCGGCCCCAAGATCGCTGCAATCGCACTTATGTCATCGACACCAGAGGTCGCGGACTGGTACTGGAATGATATCCCTGCGTGGCAGCGGTTTTCGCGCATACCTGTGATCGGTCCTGACTGGTGGATGGACTTCGTGAACGGGAAACAGCGCCCGCTCACACCGGCTGACGTGTACATGATGCCAGAAGCACCGGAGCTGTCATTCCTGACAAATCCAGTGATCACGGTGTTGCGTGGATTGGGTGCATTCGGAGAACAGCAGGCCGACAACACTTCGTGGGCGAAGGAATTCGCAGAAGGTGTGCGGCAGATCACGTCAGTTGCAACGCCACCGCCTGTTGCAGCGGCTCTCGGTGGCGCGAAGCTTGATCTTGGCAACTTGGCGACGGGATGGGCGACGGGGGATCCTGTCGTGCAGGAAGGATACATCGCGAACCCTCATCAAGGGTTCAATGACAGCGGGATCAACTCGGACAGCTCGTTCTCACGAGACTTCTCGAATATGATCACGTCGCTGTTGGGGATCAGTGCAGGGAACATCATCGGCTCAACTGACGTAGCTGCACAGGCCATGTCTAGTGGTGATGACTTCGGTACTGCGATAGAGAAGGCGCTGAAGTATCAGGGTCTCGCTGACGAACGCCGCTTCCCTGAGCTTCCCGGCACGCGTGAAGGAGGTATGTACCTCTACACTGGCGGGCAGCGTCGATACTATGCCGGCACACAGCGTCGTGATCGTGTCGTGGAGACGATGACGAAGTTCGATGCTGTGCGTCGTCAGCTCGCTACGGAGAAAGATCGTTCCGGAGCATCGGCGTGGGCCAAGAAGCAGGGACTTGATCCCTTCGACACGATTGCCGATCCGAAGGTGAAGCAGCTCGCTCAACAGATCAACACTGTGTTGGGCAAGGGCAAGATGAAGAAGCTCATTGAGCAGCGCAGTGAGTTGAATAAGCGTCTGGCGATCCTCGACAAGAACAAAGAGAACCTTGAGCCAGACGCCTACCACTCGAAATCCAATGACGTGATGCGTGACATACACGCTGTGGACAAGTCACAGGACGAGATCATTCAACTCCTGACGGATCAACTGCGTCGTCAACACGGTATCAGCATTGACGACGCAATCGATATCATCGGCGGTAACTTGCAGTAGTTACCGCTGACGGCTGGCACGCATCGCGCCGAGGCGTGCCTCAGTTTCCTGACGACGCTTGATCGCTTCCGCGTCGGGTATCCGTCCGCTGATGGTGCTCTTCATTCCACCAAGACCATCATTGAACATCTCGTCAGCAGACAGTGCGGGACGTGTTTGGGCCTCTTTGTCTCGTGACACATCTGGTGCGTTGGGTGCAGACTGCCCCACTGCATTCTGATACGTGTCGACCTTCTCTGTTTCCTTGTATGGTGCAGGTAGTCCCTGTGAGAAGCACCATTCCTGATACTCGCGTGGGCTGAGAGGGACGAGTATACGCAGCAGATCGTATAGCGTCTCGTGTTCAGTCAACTCCTTCCGACACCGATCGATACCAAGGTCAATGTCGACCTCTTCTTCAATCGATTGAGCGTGCAGACTAGTGGCTGTCAACACATCAATGTGACGTGCTGCACTCCTGATGCTGAATGCGACACCCACGAGATTGTCAGCAGTCGGCTGCGTGATAAACATCCAGCTATATTTCAGTACCAAGCTCATGCTAGTTCTCCTTTCAGAACTTCTTGCCACCAGCCTTGCGGCGTGCTTCGTGGCTGTGATCGGGACGGGTGAGATTGAAGAAGCGCTTGTCCCTGAATGCTCCATCAATGTCGATCCCATACGCACCGCAATAGTCGAGCAACCGGATCAACAAGTCGGCTGCTTCGACATCTTCATTCCTGCGGTGCGGAATGTGTTCATCCATCTTGTCCTTGCGGACGCCTTCAAGCATCTCGGAAAGTTCCGAGTGCATGAGAGCGATCAATTCGCCCTTGTTGCGCTTGAGAGGTTTGCCTGTCTTCGGATGGGTCCACCACTTCATGTTGTCGTGGTGGCAGAGAGCGGCCAGCTCGTTGAGCCTCACGTAGAGTTTGTGTATCTTTACGCGAGGCCGAACTCCGCTGCTTTCTGATCGGTTATTATGAACTGACACGTTCCGTCTTCCAGATCGCGGTACTCCACGAGTGCGCTTTTGGGTATCCACTGTTCACCTCCATCTTCTAGCTCAACAAAGATTGCTTTATCAGTTTCGTTGATGAGGTTGAGCGTGTACTCAGCAACGTCCTGATTGAGACCTCTACTTCGTTTTCCGAGCATCAAGGAACTCCTGATAGTTCGAGGTCGCGTTTGCCTTCGCGATTATCTCCTTCCCTTCCTTCTGTTGTACGTCGGTCATGATGACATACGTATCATCATCTTCTCGTGAAGCACGCGCCCAATAGAACGTCGTGCCGTGCTTCACAATTACATACTCACGCTTTCGACTTGGATCGGTTTGAGCTGCGACCATCTGTGAACTCCTTGGTCATCGGGGTAGCTGATCTTACAGTCGGCCGGGATAATCAACTCTCGCCCCCCGACCATGAGCGGTTCCTCGGCGTAATACTTGAGGATACTCAAGCACTGCTCCAAGTCTACCAGCGGTGCGAGACAGATCACCGCATCGTGGATGTTGAGTGCAACCCGCGCCCTACGAGGCCAGCGTGGGTGATCCTCCGACATGTAGATGACGCGGCACACCTTATCACCAATGGTAGATTGCGGCTTGAAGGCCACAATACTTTCAAGAGCCTCTGGACTTGGGCGCTCCATTAGGATAAAACGGCGACCGTACGCGTTGTAGAGGCAACCGTTCCTCTTGAGTTCCGTTTCGAGGGAGGCCCACCAAACACGCAACTCAGGAGTGAGCCGATGATAGTCTCTGTAAGCCTTGTCCGCGACTATGAGGGAGAGTTTCGCTGTGGTGGCGAGACGGTCCGGACCCATTCGATAGTTCAGTCCATGGCGGCACCGTTTCGCGATGTAGCGAATAGTAACGTCCCCGTCTCGTTTCCCTTCCGGCGGGAGCTTACCGGGCTTGGAACTGTCGTAGTGGTCGAAGGACGGAACCTCGTCGTACGGGATCTTGAAGAGATCGGATGCTAGAGCGCGGTGCGCGTCGTAACCACCTACGAGGCGCGCCCGCTCGAACTGTTCGATCCACTTCTCGATGTTTGCAGCCCATCCCACGTATCGGGCCTCCGCTTGACTAAGATCAAAGTATCCGAACCCGTAACCAGCATCAGCAACGTACATAGGATACGCTCGCTGAGGCTGGTTTTGTAGATTGCCGCCGCTACCCCATAGAGTTTGGCTACTAGATAGTCGGCCCGGAGCCTCTTGAGTTCCGGTCTGGTTGTATGTACAGCGAAAACGACCATCCTCGTCGGCTGCGGCTTTGACATAGGTTCCATAGAACTTACTCTCTTCTGCCCATCGGTTGTGGAGGTTGATGATTTCACGCGCAGCCTCCGATGTGCGTGGATGTTTGAACATCCGATCGCGGTTCTCTTTGTCAGTCGATGTTCCGCGACCGACGAGCTTCAGTTTCGAGAAGTAGAGTTCCGACATCTGCTTCGGTGAGGCGGGATTGTACCACAGCTCCTCACCGAGTGTATCAACGATCTTGTGCTGGAACTCCATGAGCAGTTTGGCGACTGTCTCACCGACTGTTAGGTTCAATTCCTCCTTCATCTTCATGTCCATCTTCAAGCCGCCTACACACATACGTACGAGGTGTGGTTGCAGACGCATGACGTGGTTCATGAAGAAGTCCCATAGTCCCTGATCCTTGAGTTCGCCTACCATTCGATTGTCGATGGCGATCAGGTTAGCACTGTCCTTGCCATTGTACCTCCAGAAGTCATCGATGTCACCATCGTCACGCCATTCATCCTTCTCTCCCTTGTAATAGGGATTGTCGGTGTACTGCGTGGTAAGGAAGCCCAAGTTGTGTGGCAAGACGGGATACAAGGTATGATGTCCGAGCATGGTGTCGCGCAGTAGTCTCGGGATGCGTAGTTTATCCTTGTACCACTGCCACGTCATATCGAACATGCCGTTCTGTGCTAGGAGCTGCGGCTTCTCGGCTTGGTGATCGTAGAACCTTTGTAGCCGACGCCGAATGTGGCGCTCTTCCTCGATGGAGTAGACTTGATCGGTCTGGGTACGCAGTGCAATACAGATCGCTGTTGTGGGTGTATCCGCGAAGCCAAAACATGCAGTTTCGCCACTGATACTCTCGATATCATGTCCAATTGTATCACCTGACCGAATTGCGTCATCGAGGAAATTATCAATGCGCTGTATCGAGGGATATATTTCTGTCGAGATTTCGTACGGCGTATGCGAACCATTGAGTACTCTCCCAAGACAGGCGATGTCGCGGTTCAGAACTACTTCTAGCCGAGGATCGTGGATGGCTGCGGCGGCATTGTTACATACAACAACACGAACAGAGCGAGTACCGCCCCGGATAAAATCAGGAATATCAACACTAACAACACTGCCTCGCCAACTAGTGATCCCTGTGTGGCCTGTAAGCGCCTCAAGTGCGTAATTACCCATCGCGAGAATGTAATGCACGTTAGGAAGATGACCAAGCTCCCAACGAAGCAACTCAGTCCAAAGACCAAGCTCATGTTTGTTCACTCCCTTCTTCCGATCAGCGAGCGAGACTTGCCGCTTGATGACGTTAGTGATGTAGAAGTCCTTACGCGACAGCTTGTTGCGCTTGAGCATGATGTTCCAGAGCAGTGACCCTGATCCACCAACTAGAGGCAACTTCTGCTGCACCTCGCGTTCACCCGGAGCTTCCGCGATGATTACCTTGTCCGAAAAGAAAGTCCCGTCCATCGGACACTCGACCTCAAGACGGGAGTTGACTGCGCGCTCGGTGAATGCAGCGCGCATGGTGGACAGGTTACTGATCAGGGCTGTACTGGTGTCCATTGGCCTGCCTTGATGGCTGATTTGAGGAAGCGGATTACGCGATCTTCACATAGACGAAGATCGCCGTCGTTGTAGATGTTCTCTTGGTAGATGCGTTGTGGCGGGTATATGTATGAGCGGCTGTCATTAGCGAATGTGTGACCGGGACGGACCATACGCGCAATGGCATAGTTGTTTGGTGTCACCCAATCTATCAGACTGTCTTGCTCGTCCTTGAAGCCCGCATCCGAGATGATGAATACTGTCGCCGGAACAATCTGCTGATTGGCGCGTAGGAAGTCCTCAAACTCCGCAATCGCCCATCTCGTGAATACATCATGGCCCCACAGAGGTTTGGCGTAGCTCTCTGAGAAGTCGATGTATGCTTGCCGGAATGTCACAGCGTTCGCCGGCCCTGACCAAGGGGTGAGCTTCTTCTTGAGTTCTTCGTGTGGCTGTTCCGGGTTCTCAACTCGGCAGAACCCATTGATCGCGACTTTCAACGGCTTCGACATCTTATAGTCGTAGCAGTTGTACCCTTCACCAGTCAGCCACCTGTACGCCATCGCGGCTGCTGTGTCCTTTCCTGATCCCGGAGGACCGTTGAATGCGACTACATACTTCATTTCATTACCTCCTTTAGAGACAGCCATAGTTTGGCGATAGTCTTGAACTGATCGGTACGCACTTCGACAGTGGAGAACCTGTGCCCACAGTTCGAGCACTTACGACGACGTGAGAAGCCTATAGGTCGCTCACGACTGTCGATCACACGTGCAGCTCCACCGCACTTCTCACACTTACGTATACTCACTTGATCAAGCTCTCCTTCGGAGCGGTCTTCCGCCGCTTATCAAGGACTTCTTGAGTTACGCGGATAGAGGTTGTCAGCGCTCGTTGATCCGTGATTAGAGTGCAACGCTTCCGTGCGCGAGTGAGCGCTGTATACATGTTCTCGCGACACAGCATGTAGAACACGGAATTGTTGATCACGTAGATGACGTGTTGATACTCCGATCCTTGCGCCTTGTGGACGGTGAGAGCGTACGCAAGTTCGATCTGACGCTGCGGATACTGATCGATGATGATGCCTTTCTTCTCCCACCACTCTTCGTACATCGAAGGTATCTCGACAATTCGGTCCCCGAAATCAATCTCAAATCCTCCATCTGGATATATCTCCAGAACCTTGCCCGTTTCGCCGTTGAGCATGTACTTGGTTTCCGGAGTAGGTATGAAGCTGGAGAAATCAGGGCGTCCATCAGCATCCCACTGGTGAAAACGCTCTGAATAATTACGCATGTCGTATGTGTTCTCAGTGCAGACAACTTTGTCGCCAACTGAGATGGTGACAGGGTTCTTTGAGTCCCAATCATACCGCATGAGGGAAGTAGGATCACGACCATCGGGGTTGAGCAAGCCTTGAAGCATGACATTGAGCGGCCCCGTACCGATCCAACGCGTTCGAAGCGGCGTGAGGATTTGGTTGTCGATGGATGCATAGTCGATGCCTTCTTCTAGGCTCTCCATGACCTGTTCGCGCAACCGATCTACCGGATAGTCGCTCAAGATCATCTTGAAGTCGTTGCCGCGACGTGGAAGCCCGCCTTTGCGTACCATTGTAGCAGCAATGAGCACGTCTGAACCTTCGGCCTGACGGAACACCTCCGTGAGTTCGAAGAAGCAGTTCACACGTGAGCAGTGTTCCTTGAATGGCGATCCATTGGCGTTCTGGATCACGTACTTCTCAATTGGGGGGAGCTGTGCGAGGTCACCAAACATGATCAGACGCCCTTTGGGAGGTAGTGCGTCAATGATGTTGCGGTTCAGCTCGTGATTGATCATCGAGTACTCATCGATGAGGATCACGGACTGATCGAACGGATTGAACCGTCCACGCTTCGGTGTGGTGATGTCGAGGGGTTCGCCAGTTGTCTTGTCGCGTTCACCGGGACGCCCGTATTCGAGCAACTTGTGTACGGTTATCGCACGCAGACCCGTAGCTTCACGGATGCGTTTCGCGGCCTTACCAGTCGGAGCCGCAACGGCAAAGTTGACGTGCTGTGCCGCTAGTTGTTCAGCTATGTGTTTGATGAGGGTTGTTTTGCCAGTACCGGCCTGTCCCGTCACCGCGAACAAACGCCGCGATGTATCGAGACAGGCTTCGGCACATGACAACTGTTGCGCAGACAGTTGCATGTCATTCTCCACGAGGGGGTGTTAAGTCCAGCCTGTTGTGTCAACCGGCTTCGATGTCTTGGCGGACTGAAAGGTCTGCCTGTGTTGCTCGTTGGCGATCTCTACTGCCGCGAACGCTGCACACCAACGAACGAACTCAGAGAACGATACTCCGAGACTCTCACTAACGCGGCATAGGCGCACGAATTCCTCATCAGTAAACCGAATACTGCGAGGCTTCGTCGGTTCCGCACCTGAGACGAAGAACCCACGGTTCACATGCTGCGTGGGCTGTGGGAAGGGGATTTGCACCCACTTTGCGTCGGGATGCAGCTTCGGAAGCTTGGGCTTGTTAGACATGTTGCCGCTCCGAAATGGAACAGCGCCGCCGTGGCTCAACTGGACACCACGACAGCGCTGTCGTCAACGCATCAGGACACGGATGCGTCGATTAGGCTTCCGGAGAGATGACCAGAAGCTGCTCGCCGTTCGCGGTCGCCGTGCTGAAGTACTCGGCCATCTTGCGGGGATCGCGGAACGAGGCGGACAGGGCAACCTTGTTGCTCTCATCGATCTTGACGAAAGCATACAGCGGCGAAGGCTTGCGCGGACCCTGCGGGGCACGGCGCTTCTTCGGCTCGGTCGTGGTGGTGGCGGCATCTGCGGGCATTGAGGTAGCTCCTTTACGGGGTGCCATCTGGCGGTTCCCTATGACAGTGGTTGAACGAAGTGATTGTCACACAGTCCTACGAACAAGTCAACGGGGATTTCGGCCCCCGTTGACGAATTCTTCATACGTGTGAACGGTGGTTAGATCGACTTGAGAGCACCGATCTGAGCGCGGGGTTCGCCCTCATACCGCTCGTGCTTGATGCCGACCTTGCAGGCGAGACCGATCCATTCGGAGGGATCAACCCGCTTGCCCATCTTCGCGCCGATGGCCTCGCAGAACTTCCGCATGTTGTAGCGGCTGCGTGCGGTGTCCTCGACAACGAGACGGTTGTACTGGAGAACGACGCCCTCCGGGTACAGTTCCTTGTTCGGATCGAAGTCTGCCGGGAAGTCGTCGGGCGAGATACGCAGGTCCACCGACAAGTAATCCTTGCCAGAAGTCTGCGACTGCTTCTGCGTGATCGCCTCGATGACCGCCGGATATTCGCCGACTTTCAGAGGCGGCGGTGCCTCTGCCGACGTGATGTCAGAGCTGTATTCCAAAATCGGAAGATCGGACATGTATTGACCTTTCAGGTTTTCAACGTTGAACGCCGTGGACTGTACTACATACGAATGTGCGACACAAGCCACGACATCTTGTGTCCACATAAGACAGCCAACACTATTAGTGGTGGCTATTTGGAGAGGATTACGGTCATCTCACCCTTGGTCTCGTTGTATTTCTCGGTGAGACACTGTTCGATCCACGCATGTAGATGTAGCCGCATAGTCTTCTCGGACATTTCTAATGCGCGTAAGATGTCGTTGCCTTGCCCGTAGTCTCTGAACTTGATGTGATCGATGACGCAGGGGCCGACAAGAGGATCGTTATTATCGGCTTGTTCGTAGAGCTTGAGCGTCTTCATTGCCACATCGATGTCTTTGAGCTTCTTGTTCAGCCGGACTACATCTTCGGCTTCTTCAACCGTCCTCATGTGTCGCTCCTACGAGTAGAGTGGATACGCGGGAAGTTCCTTCTCGAACCGCTTCACCAAGTTCATGTACACCTGTGAACCGGGAAGAGGCAGCTTGTCGCCAGTCAACTCCCACAACTTCAACCAAGTGTCGATACGGTACGGAAGGTTCTTCTTGTTGAACCAGTCGTCAGGATCAAACTTCCAGTCGAACTCTGGTTCATCACCCTGCCGAAACATGCGCGTCTTCATGGGCTTACGGAGACGTGCGGGACGGATCATGATGCGGCGGTCAGCTCGGTTGTCTACTTGGTACATCGCCCAGAGTTCCGAGAAGTCGATCCCGATGTTCGATGGCAACTGCCCGCCAAGCGCGAGTGATATGTGAAGTATTGCTCCGGTTTTTTCGTCTTTGTCGGGCGCTCCCTCGTGCGCGATCCAGATGACGTTTTTCTTGTGGACTCCTGTGATCTTGGCGACGTTCTTAATAGCTCGGATTGCAAGCGCGTTTCGAGTACCGTACGCACCCGGAGAAGGTCGCTCGACAGTTGCTCCAGTATTCGTCGATATTCCGCGAGTGAGGGTCTTGTCAGTGAGATTAGTAATGCTGTCAAATATATATGTGTCAACTGCCTCGATCGTGCTCTTGATCCCGAATGGGTTGCCTTCGTTCTTGCACTCATCAGCGAGCTTGTCAGTGGACGCTTGTGAGAGGTCAACACGTATAATTCCCTCCTTCTCGCACACCTCGTCAGAGATGCTGTCTACTCCATCAGGATCGAACTGATACCAGAGCTTCCGCCCCGGTGCCGTGCCCGCAAGTGTGGTCTTACCGCAGCCAGCATCACCCCATATTGCTCCGTTGAAGCGCTTGGCCGCTGCGGTGACCTTCTGAACTGGTTGTCCAGCGATGATTATCTCAGTCATTGTCCTTCTTCTCAGCTCCGAGTAAGAGTTGCTGCTTCGGTGCGTCGAGTACAATCGCACCGCGCACGTCCGACGTACACAATCGGCCGTACGCATCCTTCAAGAGCGTCCCTTCCCACGTCAAGTGGTCAAGACGCATGTGAGGCTTGGTTGTCGCGCCGTCTTCATACAAACGAACGAAACCACCAGCAGTCTTAGCGTACAAATAGCCGTCGCGTGTGTACACGTCGCACTGTTTGTATACTCCGTTGATCACGACGACACAAGCCTCACCTTCGACTTGTACGAAGAGGCCCATTAGTTTGCTATTCCTCTCTTCGCCTTCAAGAGTGCTGCTGAACGCTTCACCAACTCTGCGTCGAGCACAAAGAAGTTGTAATCGTTGACCTGAATGCCGATTTCCTCCATCACGAGGGTGTTTGCAGTCAGTATCTCGTTGACCGCTGCGACCAGATCGGGATCGGTGTTCGGTGGCGCGACGATATCAGTTTCGAGTTTCGTCATCACGCGAACTCCAAAGTTGGGCCATCCAGCGGGCCGAGACCACCGAAGTTCACATGTGCGAGGACCGTGACCTTATCGATGCCGACAACGAAGTCGAAGCTGTCGAAGAACCACTTATGGTCTAGTGTCTCCTTCGCCAGCGCGGCATACCGACCGTTATCATACGCGATGAGATACGTGTCGTTGTTCTTGAGGGTGATGCCGTTCTTGATCGCCATTTAACCGTTTCCTTCTTCTAGTGGTGACCATTCCTGTACCTGCATCTCGTTGAGCATTGCAATCCGTTCATCATCCGGACTATCGCAGAATGGGATCAGCGGGCAGGAACGGAAGTACCGATTGCATGAGTGAGTGAACTGCGGCGCGTCGTGAGGCGTCTCAAGATAGTCCTTCGTCGTCTCACACGTATATACAACCCACTTGGCCCAACGAATAAAGTGATCCTGATTGCGCAGGATTGGCTCGTTGACGATACCGCCGTAGTCGAACGATTTCGGGATCGGGATGGACATGCCGCGTATGACCGCGTGCTCGACATCTACATTGAGCAACGCACCGATGGCGAAGCAGTATCCCGTAGGCTGATGACTGGTGATGAATGCGTTGCGCCACGCATCATCGAGACGTGCCGCAGTCTTGTTCTCTTCGACCGCTATCTCGGACAGTTTACGGTCAGTGAAGTGTACACCGTCAACGCGACCGGTGAAGTTGTATCGGTGCGTCGGCCCTTCGTCAGAGTCGATTTCCAGATACATGTTGATCGGAATTTCGACACCGACGAAGTAGCCGCCGGGATATCGGTCGTCTGGTAGGATGACGGGTAAGGTCTGTCCGAGTGGATAGCGTGATACATACGCGATCAGACTTTCTTCGATGTTGGCGATTGTTCGCTTCCGGTCTCCGGGATCGTCGTAGAAGCCGCTTGATCCGAGGATGTCGAGGGCTGCGAGCGTAATGGCACGCTCTTTATCCTCGCCTTCCCACAGTACTCGCAGCATACTATTTGTTCGATCTTCTCCGAAGAGCTGACGGGATCGTTGCTCACATATGGATTGGACGAGCGAAGGGGAATACCGTCCGGAGTAAAACTCCCCACCCGACCAGTGTAGATCGCAGAGCCGGACTGCTGCAAACGCCTGATGCGCCGCGCCTCCCGCTTCAAGAGCCATTGCTCTATTCCCTGACAGATAAGTTCGATGATGTTCATAGCGGATGATGCCCCATGTTGGACATGTGTTGAGAGCGACAAGCTTGGTGTTGTCAAACTTGCGCTCGACTTGCTGTCCCGCGTACGGGACCATGCGTATATGTGTGATGGTCATGTCGGTTCGCTCTCCACAATTGCTCGCGTGGCGCGGGGATCGTCATCCTTGCGATCCATCTGCTCTTTCATCTTG
>Ga0207670_10000220_pt1 | contig 37151 bp, 52 predicted proteins | sample KBSS23HmetaG_FD_184339 | JGI IMG/M metagenome (GOLD analysis project Ga0207670, IMG submission 184339) | Switchgrass rhizosphere microbial communities from Kellogg Biological Station, Michigan, USA - KBS S2-3H metaG (SPAdes) (version 2) | ecosystem: Host-associated > Plants > Roots >... | reverse complement strand
TGCGCGAGGACCCAGAATGCGAGGCCCGCCGACATCAGCGCGGGGTAGTAGGGGTTTGGAGCGCTCCACCAGCGGGACATGGCGCCCAGAACGAACAGGACAAACGCGAACACCAGACAGACGAGCGGCATAACTTCAACTCCTTGTTGTGCCTTTCGGCAAGAACGAGGTACGATACACCCAAAGTATAGTGACACGCCCGCCGGGCCGGGCACCCGCAGAGATTCTCTAAAATAGCCCGCATTCCCCTGCATCAGTAGTCCTGTGTCCCAACTTCCGGCGTCAAAAGTACCCGTATACACCCAGTACGGCGTGATCGAAATGGCCGATGCTTCCCGTGTGCGCCAACTCGCACAGGCGGCCAATGCGCAGTTCATCAGACGCCACAAGGACGGGCAGTTGATGCGTATTGTGCTCACCAGTTTCGGCGAGGACTACGGGCGCCGCGGGCGCAATGGCAACCCGCAAAAAGACGTGTACAACGCCGAGAGCGACCAGAACCCGCCGCGGGTCTGGGACTTCAAGCGCCACTGCGGCGAGCGGGCGGGCGAACACTCATGACCGTAGGCAACCTCAAAAAACTACTCGGGCCGCTCGATGACGCGCTGCCCGTCATTGTCGTAGGCCCGTGCGTGGACGAAGACGGCGACGACTGCGAGACATGGTTTCAGTTGACCGCGGTGACCCGCGAACTGGACTCCGACATCGCCGAGGAATACGCGCACCTCGATTGCGTGCGCCTCGATAACTTGAAATGACGCCGGCGATCGACGCGGAAGCCGAACTGATCGAGTTCGTCGCGCAATTCCGCGACGACGCCTACGGCTTTGTGATGGCCTGCTACCCGTGGGGGGAAGCCCGGACCCCGCTGGCGGATTACGCCGGCCCGGACCGGTGGCAAGCCGAACTGCTGCGCGAGATCGGCGAAGAGGTGCGGAAGAGGGGCTTCGACGGGCTGAATGCGGTGGGGCCGATCCGCCAGGCCATCTCGAGCGGGCACGGCATCGGGAAGTCGACCACTTCCGCCTGGCTCGCGAACTGGATCATGTCCACGCGCCCGAATTCGCAGGGCACGATCACGTCCAACACGTTCGCGCAGTTGAGCACCAAGACCTGGCCGGCAATCCTCAAGTGGACGCGCATGCTGATCACGGGCCACTGGTTTGTGGTGGGCCAGGAAAAGATCGTGGCGAAGGCGGCCCCGGAGTCCTGGTTCGTCACCGCGCAGACCTGCCGGCGGGAAAACTCCGAGGCCTTCCACGGCCAGCATGCGGCCCGGTCGACGAGCTGGTATCTCTTCGACGAGGCCTCGGCGATCCCGGACGAGATCTGGAACGCGGCCGAGGGCGGCTTAACGGACGGCGAACCCATGATCTTCGCCTGGGGCAACCCGACCAGGAACACCGGCAAGTTTCATCGCATCGTGTTTGGAAGCGAGCGGGACCGGTGGAAGCAGAAGATCATCGACAGCCGCACCGCGAAGTTTACGAACAAGGCGCTGCTGGACGAGTGGATCGCCGATTACGGCGAAGATTCCGACTTCGTCCGGGTGCGTGTCCGCGGCATCGCGCCGCGCGCCGGCGAATTGCAGTACATCGATCAGGAGCGGGTCTGGCAGGCGCAGCAGCGGCAGCCGGCCAGTTTCCCTGACGACCCGTTGGTCGCCGGCTTCGACGTCGCCGGCCGCGGCGGCATGTTCAGCATGGCCGGCGCACGCAGTGACGGCGGCGACGGCGGCGCTGCCCGGCGCGATGCCGGCGGATCCGGCGCCTGGAACGTGATCGCGTTCCGGCGCGGGCTGGACGCGGTGTCGGTCCCGGCCATCCGCATCTCGGGCGAGGACACGCGCGACCGCAGCGTCATGATGGCGAAACTGACGGAGATTTTGAGCGACAAGCGGCCCTCTCACCGGGTCGCGATGATGTTTGTGGATTCTGCCTTCGGCGCGCCCTACGTGGAGCGGCTGCGCGGCATGGGTTTCGACAACGTCATGGAGGTCAACTTCGGCGCGCCCAGCCACGATCGCCACCAGGCCAACATGCGGGCCTACATGTGGAGCCGCATGAAAGAGTGGCTGCTCAAAGGCGCCATTCCCGCGGACAACATCCTCGAGACGGACCTGACCGGCCCGGGCTACCACCTCAACAAATCCGAGCAGCTGGTGATCGAGGCCAAAGCGGACATGGTGAAGCGCGGGATCGCAAGCCCGGACTACGGTGATGCCCTGGCGCTCACGTTCGCGGCGTTCGTGCCGCCGCAGGCGCCGGCCGCGGAGCAGGAATTGGGGCGTGGGTTCGGGGGCGGCGGTTCATGGATGGGATGAGGCGTTGAACTGTCGCGAAATGACCACAGTTTGTAGGGAGCATGTGACCTTGCAACGGGACGAACTCGAGATCCCGCTGGACACGCCGGAAGGCCAGATCCTGCTCGGCGCGCGCGACGTGATCGCGGAAGAGGCGTTCGCCGCGGAGTTCAGAAAAGAATCAGAAAAGAATTAGCCGCGGATTCTTATCCGTCCTAGTTTCAGTTGGTTGCGTCGTGCAGAAAAGAACCGAAAAGAATCGAAAAGAATGGCGAAATTAACCGTACTGATGGGCGCGCCCGGCTCGGGCAAGTCCACCTACGCCAAGGGCACCGGAGCGCACGTAGTGACCACCGATGGCGCACGCGGGCGCCTGTCGCCCGGAGACACGCTCCACAAGGCCTACAGCGAGATCAATGCTGCGCTGGCCGCGGGCAAGAACGTCGTCTTCGACACGACGGGCAGCAACCCGGCCGTGCGCAAGGCGGCCGCCACGATCGCGCAGAAGCACGGCGCCCAGCTTGCGGCGCGCGTGATCGATGCTCCGATAGGCGCCTGCCTGCAGGCGCAGCAGGGCCGGGCCAAGCCGGTGGCCGCCGCGGACGTGCGCCGTATCCACGACGCGGTGCGCAAGCAGGCCGCGGGTCTGCAGTCCGAGGGTTTCAGGGACGTGCGCGTCGTGAAACGGAAATAACATGCCACTAAAACCGGGCAAGAGCCAGGCGGTGATCTCTTCGAACATCCGCAAAGAGGTGGCCGCCGGCCGCCCCCAAAAGCAGGCCGTCGCGATCGCACTGCACACCGCGGGCAAGCCGAAGCGCACGCTACGGGATTTAATGAACGGTGGAAATGGGCAGCCTTAACTCACCGGCTCAACCCGGTAGAAGTATTGGAACTCAGGCGGAATCTCTTTACCTGGTTTGAACTCTTTTGTATCTGGGGTATAGCTTCCGGCGCGCCAGGGTATGCCTCGATCACGATTCCATTGCCGCCTGTTCTCCAAATCCGCAAAGTATTCATCTCGTGTTAGCTCGGCGACGATGCGGACGCGGCCATTGATCGTATCGAACTCCTCACCAACGAGAAGCGGCTCATTTAGTGCATATGTGGGGCTAAAGCCCATGAGCTTTATCGTAACCGATGGCTTCCAGTAAGTCCGACAAAGACCTCATCGCAACGGCACGCGAGCGCTACAAACTCGCCGAGGAAGCCGAACGCGAGATCCGCAAAGAGGCCAAGATCGACCTGCAATTTGCGGCCGGCGAGCAGTGGGACGACGACGACAAGAACCGGCGCAACATGATGGGGCACGGGAATAAGCGGCCTTGTCTCACATTCAATAAGCTCACCGGCCCGATCAACCAGGTCGCCAACCAGGCCCGCATGAACAAACCGGACCTCGAGGCGCTGCCCGTCGACAGTAAGGGCGATCCGGCGACCGCCAAAGTGTACGAGGGCATGATCCGGCACATTCAATATGCGTCCAAAGCCGATCAGGTCTACGAGACCTCGCTGGATCAAAGCACGAAGGGCGGTTTCGGCTATTTCAAGGTCACGACGAAATACTGTGGCAACAAGACGTTCGACCAGGAAATCAGGATCGAACGCATCCTGAACCCGTTCAGCGTGCTGATGGACCCGTATGCGCGCGAAGCGGACAAGTCCGACGCCAAGTGGGCCTTCGAACTCGAGTGGATTTCGAAGGACGAGTACAGGGCGGAATTCGGCGACACCGAAGTCGCGCAGATGCATTTCTACGAGGGCTGCACCAACCCGGCCCCGGAGTGGATCGGCAAAGACGGCGTGCTGGTGGCGCGGTACTGGTATATCGAGAACGAAACCAAAACACTGGTGGCGATCCAGTGGCCCGATGGCAAGGTCACGAACGAGTATCTTGAGGACATGCCCGCGGAACTGCCGCCGGGCATACAGTTCGCGGTCGATGAGAATGGCGACCGCATCGAACGCGAAGACCAGATCCGCCACGTGAAAATGTGCCGGCTGAACGGCGTCGAAGTCCTCGATAAAACCGACTGGAAAGGCCAGTGGATCCCGATCCTCGCAGTACTCGGCGAGGAGATGTACATCGAGAACAAGCGTTATCTCTTCTCACTGATCCGGTTCGCGCGCGACCCGCAGAAGCTGTACAACTTCTACCGCTCGAGTGAGGCCGAAACGGTGATGTTGGGAACGAAAGCGCCTTGGGTGGGCGTCAAAGGCGCGTTTAAGGATCCCCGGTGGGCGACCGCAAACACCGTGCCGTGGGCCTACCTCGAGTACGAGCCTCTCGATATCGCGGGCAATCCGGTCCCGATGCCGCAGCGCAATCTGGCAGAGCCGCCGATCCAGGCACTCTCCATCGGCGCCGCGCAGGCCTCTGACGACATCAAGGCGACGACGAACGTATACGACGCCAGCCTCGGCAGCCAGTCGAACGAGGTTTCCGGCATCGCAATCCAGCGGCGCCAGGGACAGATGGAGTTGTCGAACTTCCACTTCGTCGACAACCTGAACCGCGCCATTCTGCAGTGCGGCGTCATCCTCTGCGACCTGATTCCGAAGATCTACGACACCCCGCGCCAGGTGCGGATTCTCGGCGAGGACATGCAGGAGGAAATCGTCACCGTCAACCAGCAGTTTGCGGGCGACTATGGCGAGGAGAAGTGCTTCGACCTGACCAACGGCAAATACGACGTGCGCCTCAAGATCGGGCCGTCGTTCAAAACCCAGCAGCAGGAAACGGCGAGTCAGGTTACCGAACTCTCGCGCAACTTCCCCCAACTGATGCAGGTGGCCGGCGACATCGTCTTCGACAACCTGAACTTTGCGGGCGCCGAAAAGATCGCAGAACGCCTGCGGCGCGCGATGCCCCCGAACCTGACCGAGGACGCGGACAAGAAACCGCAGCAGCTGCTGGCGCAGCAGAACGCGCAGCAGGCGCAGCAGATCGAGCAGTTGACCCAGGCACTCAACAAACTGAGTGACGACATTCGCAGCAAAGCCATCGAGGCCGAATCGAACGAACGCATCGAGAAGATGAAGATCGAGGCGGCAGACCGCCAAGCGGCGCTTGAGGCAGACACAAAGCTCGAAATCGAGCGCATGAAGATCGCAGCGGCGAACAATAGCGTCGAATCGCAGGAAAACATCGCCTTCATGCGCGTCGACATGGCGCGATTACAGGCGCAATTGGACCGCATGGCGTCCGGTGCGGCCGCCGAGGCCGCCGAGCCAGGCGAAGCAATGCCGAGCTCCGGAATGCCGCCGCCGGGCGCAATGGGCGGCGTCCCGCCCGCGGCGCCGCAGCCACAGTTTTGATTTATGCCAGACGAAGTAATCGAGCAAGGGACGGAAAACGTCGCTAGCGAGGCCCCGACAGATTTTCGGGAGTTTGCGAAGTGGCGCGAAACCGGTGAATTGCCCGAACCAAAAGCAGCCACATCCGCGGCCGCGGAAGACAAACCGCCGGCCAAAACTGAACCGGACTCGGAAACGGAAGACCATCAGGAAGCAGGGGAACAGGAAGACGACGAACCGCAGGACGAAGCAGCGCCGGCCGGCAAAGGCAAAGGCGGATCACGCCAGCGTCGTATTGAACGGCTGACCAGGGAAAACGAGGAGTTGAAGCGGTTGATCGCCGGGCAACCGGTGACGCCACCGCACGATAAGCCCTCGGAACCCGCGCAGCCCGCCGCTGCCGGCAAGCCGAAGCTCGAAAACTTCAAAACGCTCGAGGACTATCAGGAAGCTCTGACGGACTGGAAACTCGATGAACGCGAGCGCACCCGCAAAGAAGCGGACGCGCGAACGGCTCAAGAGGAAGCAGCCCGCACAGAGCAGGAGCGGTGGACGGCGAAGGAAAAGGCCGCACGCAAGGCGCACGACGACTACGACGACCTGATCGACACGGTGGTGATCCCGGCAGGGCCGGGAGTCCTGGCCGCCCGTCAGGCCATGCTCGAAGACGAACACGGCGCCGAACTCCTGTACCACCTGGCGAAGCACCCGAAGGAACTCGAGCGCATCGCTGCGCTGTCACCAGCCAGCGCAGTTTTGGCGATCGGCAAACTGTCCGCGAAGTTCGACACCCCTGCCACTGAAAACAACGGGAAGCCACGCATAACGGGCGCACCCAAGCCGCCGCCGCCGTCTGGAAGGCCTTCCAAGGCCACTCCGGACTCGATTGACGATCCGGAAGTCATCAAGGATTTTCCGCGGTGGGAGCGGTTACGGAAGGCGCAATTAGGGAGATAAACAGTGCCCAATACCCTTCTGACCTGGAGCATGATAACCAACGAACTCCTGCTCAGGTTCAAGAACAATCTCGCGTTCGCAGGCGCTCTCGAGCACACCTGGGACGATAAATTTGCCGTAACCGGCGCGAAGATCGGCGACACGCTGCGCTTGCGCGAGCCGGTCTTATTCGCCGCAGGGACGAATCCGGACATCACCGCGGCCATCCAGGACGTGATCGAAACCCAGAAAACCCTGACGCTGAATACGCAGGCCGTGGTGGCGTTCCAGTTCTCCTCGAGCGAGCTGGCGTTGTCGATCGATTCGTTCAGTGACCGCTACCTGAAGAGCGCGGCCGTCTCGCTCGCCAATAAAATCGACGTCGACGGACTCACGATGGCGTATCAGGCTACCGCCAATACCGTGGGCACGCCCGGCACTCCGATCACCGCACTGGACCCGTTCTGGTCCGCGGGCGCCACTCTCGATGAGAACTCCGCGCCGATGGACGGGGAACGCTATATGGTCATTTCCCCGCGGCAGCAGGAAGGCGTCCTCAAAGCCGCGCAAGGGCTGTTCCAGTCCAGCACCCAGATCAAGCAGCAGTACGAGCGGGGCCGCATGGGCACAATGGGCGGCTTTGAGTGGATCATGGACCAGAACGTCCGCACCCACACGGTAGGCCCGCTCGGCGGCGCCCCGCAGGTTGGCGCGGCCAGCCAGACCGGATCCACCCTGGCAGTCACCGGCTTTACCGCGGCTGCCGCGGCCCGGTTGAAGAAGGGCGACACGTTCACGCTGCCGACCGTATTTGCGGTCAACCGGGTATCGGGCGACACTCTGGCGGCACTGCAGAAGTTCACCGTGACCGCGGACGTCTCGTCCATCGCTGACGGATCGGCGGTCATCCCGATCTCTCCATCCATCGTCGTCACGGGCGCGGGCAAGACCGTGTCCAACTCGCCGGCCGCCGGCGCGCCGTTGACCATCACCAGCGGCACGGCGGGTTCGCTTTCGCCGCAGGGCATCGGCTTCCACAAATCGGCGTTTGTCATCGGCATGGCGCCGCTTCCGGTTCCGCTGGGCGAGCACTACGCCGCGAACCAGCAGGATCCGGACACCGGCTGCAGCGTCCGGGCCGTAAGCCAGTACGATATCAAAACCGACAAGTTCATCACCCGGTGCGACGTATTGTACGGCTTCGCAGCGCAACGTCCTGAGTGGGCCGTTCGCATCGCCAGCTAACCAGGAGCAGTCACGCTATGGAGCCATCCAAAGACTACCCGCGCATGATGTTTCACCGAACCAAAGAGCCGGTGATCGTGAAATCGCACGAGGAAGAGGATGGCTTAGGTCCGGAGTGGTCGCGCATTATCTGGCCGGCGTCTGCCATCGCCGCGCCAGAGCCTGCGGCCACTCCTGAACCCCCGGAACCGCCGCAGGCCGGCTACGCCGAAGCGGTTCCGGAACCTGGCGGCCCTGCCGGCCAGGTGACGGCGCTACGGCATGCCGTAGCAGCCCGCAAGGAGACTGCGCCGGCCGCTCCAATCCGGCCGGCGCGTGTCCTGCCCAAACCGCCGGCCAAACCTGCAACGAGGAGATCCAAAAAATGATGCCCGAAACCGAACGCGACGTGAAAGAGTGGCTGGCCGCCAATCCTACGGAAGCCTCGCCCGATGCGTACCCCAAATTGATGTACAACGTCAACCTGCCGCCGCTGATTGTCCGGGACGCAGACAACGAGAACGCACTGGGCGAGGCCTGGCGGCAGCTGAATGTGGGCGTAATCCCGGAAGTGGCGCCGGTCACCATCGATCCCGAAACCGCGGACGTGCCGGCCGCGGGCGGGTCCGGTACGTTCCACGTCACGATCACCGGCATCGGCCTCGAGAACACGTGGACCGCGGAAAAAGACTCTGCCGCGGACTGGCTCACGTTCAGCCCCGACATGCCGCAGCCGGCGGATGGTGACGTGACTTATACCGCGGCGCCCAATCTCGGCGCCGAGCGCAGCGCCAATATCTACGTGAACGGGAAAACCTTCGCAATTACGCAGGCGTCCGTCTTATAGGTGCGGAGGTGCGTGCGGAGTGGCGGCACTGCCGCCATTCCGCCCGCTCATAGCGGAAAAACCACAAGGAGTAGACAACAATGGATTATCAAACACCACCGGTGGGCACGATTCTGCCGGCGCAACCCAATACAACCGTGCAGAATCCTGGCCCGGTACACGATGCTTCCGGCAACACCGAGTTCCTGCAAGCGGATGCGCAGGACAAAGCCTATTTGGACAACCTGAAGCTGATCGAGGAATGGAAGAATGCGCAACGCGATAATCCGCCGGGATCGACATATGCAGCCAATCTCGGCAACAGCCTGTCTTGGGCCATCGTTGTGCAAACGGCCGAAGCGGGCGGCGTGAATTTCGACAAACAACGCGTTGGGCCGGCCGTAAACACGCTGGAGAGCTAATCCGATGCCAACCGCGGGCGAGTTGATCCACTCTTCGATGCGTTTGATCGGCGCGATCGCGGCTGGCGAAACGCTCGAAACCGCCGAACTGAACGACGCCCTCGTCTCGCTCAACCAGATGCTGGCATCGTGGTCGATCGAGCGCGTGACCGTATACGAGATACGGCGCGACTCGTTCCCGCTCACGGGCGCCCAGAGCTACACGATGGGGCCGGCCGGTGTCTTCGCCGCGGCCAGGCCCGCGCAGATCGTGGCCGCTCGCGCCTCGAGCGGCAACTACGGCCGCAGCATGCGGATCGTCGACGTAAACCGCTGGACGGAGATCCTCGAGCGGGGCGGCGCCATCAACCTGCCGATGCGCGCATACGTCGATTACCAGAACCCGCTGGCGACGGTGCATCTGTGGCCCGTGCCCCTGGCCGGCACGGTGATCGAACTCTACACGCTCCAGGAGTTCACCACGTTTATCGACGGCCTGGCGCCGCCCCCGCCGCCGCCGATACACAACTTCCAGCCGCAGCGGATGACGTACACCGTGCCCGGCGGCACGTCGTCGTTCACGATCGGTCCCGGCGGCCAGTTGGCCGCGCCGCGGCCGGCCCGGTGCGATGCGATCGCGGCGGCCAGCGGCACGTACCGGGGCACGGTGCAGATCGTTTCAGCCGCGGAATGGTCGACCATGCTCGAGCCTTCCGGGGCGCCGATCACCGTGCCGATGGAGCTTTACATCGATTACGGTTTCCCGGCCGTGACCCTGAACGTCTGGCCGGTTGGTGCGCCGGGAACCATCGAGGTTCACTCGCTGCAGGCGCTGCAGTCGTTCGCGGCAATCGGCGATACGGTGGCGCTGCCGCCCGGCTACGAGGCCGCGATCCGGTACAACCTGGCCGTGGCGCTGCTGCCGGAATACCCGCGGGCAGAGGTCGATCCTTCCCTCATACCGCAGGCCCAGAACTTCAAGGCGTCCCTCGTCCAACTCAACGCCGCAACGCAGATGCTCTCGCAGGCGCCCGCTGCGCAAGGAGTCGCATAATGTTCGCCACACGCCCATTCCGCGCAGTGACCGCAGCCGGCATTGCGGCCCGTTCCCTTGGCAGGCCCGCGGCCGCTTTCCCGGGCCGGGTGGCGACCGATGCGGACCTGATGATCGCGGTCGACCGGCAACAGACGAGGCTGGCTCTTCCGCTCAATGCGTCCGACACGTCGATGACGGTAGTCGATCCGTCGTCGATCGGGGCCAACAACCTGCTGACAATCGATGCCGAGATCGTGAGAACGACCGGTGCGCCCACCGGCAACGTGGTTCCGATTTCCCGCGGTTTCGACGGCACGACGCCTGTCGTCCACCTGGCAAGCGCCGTGGTTTCCGGGTTCGTCGACGCCTGGCACCACAACGCGCTGACCGCGGAAATCGAAGCGATCGAGCAGGCGCTCGGCCCGAATCTTTCGGCGATTCCGGCCTCGCCCTGGCTGATCAGTAAAACCTACGACTTTGCCGCGCAGACTCCGGGCGGCAGCCTGGTGGTGGGCGCCAACTCCATCACACTGACGCCCGTGCCGGCCGGGATCAACGGTTCGAATACCGGACACTCCCTCTACATTTCCGGCGGGACCGGGACAGCCGAAGCGGCACTGATCATCGGCGGGTCCGCGGTTAGCGGCGCCGCTACCGGCACAGTGATCGTGCAGTGCGCCAATACGCATTCCGGCGCCTGGATGATCAAAAGCGCCACCGCTGGGATCATGGAAGCGCTTTACGCGGCCGGCCAGGTTGGCAATGTCGCGCAGGGTTCGATCCTCATTCCTGCCGGCACGCACACGATCTATGGCACGATCGTGCTGCGCAACAACGGACTGGCGCTGCGCGGGATGGCGACCCTGGCCACCACCCTGACCACCACGATGACCAACGCGCCGCTGATCTCGATCCCGGCGAACGCCAGTCAGATCACGATTTCCGACCTCACGCTGATGGGGCCGAACACGGGCACGAATTTCGCGTGCAGTTTTTATAATCAGGCCAACCTGGTCTTCGCGCGCGTGTCGATCTTTCAGTTCGGGCAGGGCCTGTCCTTCACTGGACGGGACATTGTCCAGAACAACCACATCAGCGACGTGTTTATCAGCGGCGTCGTTGGTGATGGAGTTTATATCGACAGCGCTCCTGCAGCCGGGGGCTATTTCGACAACATCCTCATCGGCGGGAACGCTCCCGCCAGCACCGGATTCCGCATCGTCAATGGAGTTGGCGGATACATCAACGCGTTCTATACCAACGGGGTGGCATTCGGCATAGTCATCGCACCGGTCACGGGCAATAAGGTTGGCGTACTCGATATCGTTTCCGGCACCTTCGACGGCTTCGGGCCGAACTCCAATGTAGGCATTCTGTTCCAGCCGGCCGGCGGCGAGGTGAGCATCGTCCGGATCACGGACTGCAACGCGGCCGGATTCATTTATGGACTCTGGTGCAAGCAGGCCGGGGCCGGCGCATATATTGCGGACATCACCTTGACGAATTGCGGCGCCGTGGGCAATAGCGGCGGCGGCTTTCAGTTCGAGTTCGGGACCAACATCATCCTGCAAAACTGCACGGCGCAGGGGAACGGGACCAGCGGCACGCCCGCGCCGGGACTGACCGCGGGCGGTAACCCGACGTTGAACGGGCTGCGCATCGACGGCGGATGGTATGCGGCGGGTTCTTATGCTCATGAGGTGAGCGGCGGGAATTCCCAAAACGTGGGGATCCTCATCAATGGCGCGACTGCGAATGTCCGCGTTTCCAATCTGGTCGCGACTCCGAACATAAGCGCCGGCGTGTTCATCGCGGGCGTGAACCCGGGCCTCGTCATCGAGAACGTGCGGGGCTACAACCCGGTTGGACCGGCTGGCATCGTGGTGGGCGCCAGCCCGTTCACCTATACCGCGGGCAGTTCTCGCGAGACGGTCTACATCTTCGGCGGCACAGTTTCCAACGTCAGTCTCGGCGGAACTCAGATTGCCGCGGCGAGCCCCACGCAGGTTCAACTCGCTCCTGGCGAGGCCGTGACCGTGACGTACAGCGTTGCTCCGTCGATGGTGAAGGACATTCACTAATGGCAGTCTTTAACGCCGCACTGTTCAATCAGGCGCTGTTTGGGGGCGGCGCAGGCACCGCGGCGCCGGGTCCGATCATCCAGGTGGGGCAAGGCCTGCTCTATCCCGCGCTGCGCAAAGCGGGCGTGACGATCGGGCCGCAGCGCACGCCGTCGCCGGCGCAGTTCCAGGACGCAATCGACGAGCTGAATCGCCTGCTCGGTTCGATGTCCTGCGATCCGCTATGGATTTACGGGCAGGACATATTGTCCTTGCCACTCAGCAGCAAGACCGTCTACACCATCGGCATCGATCCCACCGGCAGCGCGCCGGCCGCGGACTTCCCGGTCACCGTGCCGAAGGGCATCACCGAAGCAGTCTACGTGTCGAACGGGCAGCATTACGAGGTCCGGTTGCTCACGCCGCAACTGTGGGCGCAGCAGAATCACGCCGGCGTTTATTTCGACAGGGGATACCCGATCGCCAATCTGTATCTCAACGGCCAACCGTCCAGCGGCAACCTGGACTTGTATGTCTGGCATGTGATCCCCAGCGTTGCGAATCTCGCAGACGTGGTGGTGATTCCGCCAGGCTACGAAGACGCCATTGTGCTGAATCTGGCGTGCCGGCTGGCGCCGCATTTCCAGCGGCAGGTTCACCCGGACCTGCGGCAGCAGGCCCGCGAGTCGATGATGCGCCTGGAATCGATCAATGCGCCGCAGCCGATCGCCAGTCTGGATAATTGGGGTTCCTGCGACTGCGACGAGGGCGGCTCGTTCCTCGTCTCGGGCGGGACCGCCGGCAGTTCGGGCGGCACAAGCGGCGGCACCGGGGCACAAGGGCCGCCAGGCCCGCAGGGGCCGCAGGGGCCGGCGGGACCGGCTGGTGCGGACGGGGCGCCCGGCCCGCAGGGGCCGGCGGGTGCGGACGGGGCGACTGGACCGCAAGGGCCGCAGGGACCGCCGGGTGCGGACGGGGTGACCGGCCCGCAGCCGTATGACCTGGCGGCGAGCTTGGCTGGAAAACCGGGGGCATCCGCATTGGTCCTGATCTTTACCGCGCCACGGGCGGTAGCCTTTGCCGGAAACCTTTCCGGCAGCAAAGGCACGGTGGGCGTGAATCCGACAGCTACAGCGACCTACACGGTGTCAAAGAACGGTTCGGGCATCGGCACGGTGGCGGTGTCCACGGGCGGTGTGGTGACCTTCACAACCACGGCAGGGGCGGCGCAGTCACTTGCCATCGGGGATCGTCTCACGGTCGTGGCTCCATCGTCGCAGGATGCCACGCTGGCGGATGTGGCCTTTACGCTGGCGGGCACACGCTGATTATGGCGCGGGCATTCATCACAAGCGGCACAACCTGGGCGGGCGTGGCCACGGATGGCAGCAACATCACGGTGGAATGCATCGGGGGTGGCGGCGGCGGCGCATCTCCTGACGCACACGTAGGTGTGGGCGGCGGCGGCGGCGCGTATGCGGTCAAGGTGGTTCCCTACGTTTCGGGCGCGGCGGTAACCGTGCAGATCGGCGCGGGCGGCGCGGGCGGCATCAACGCGGGGCCGAAATTCGGAGCGGATGGAACGGACACCATCTGGAATTCCGGTGTGGTGGTGGCGAAGGGCGGAAAGGGCGGAGTGGCGTCAACCAGCACGGCGGGCGCGGGCGGCGCGGCGGCATCCTGTACGCCAAGCGTGGGCGCGTTCTCTGGCGGCACGGGCGGCGGAGTCGGCACCGATAACCTTGGTGCGGCCGGCGGCGGCGGCGCGGCCGGGCCGGGCGGCGCGGGCAAGAACGGCGGTGTCGGCGGCGGGCAGGGAAACGGCGGCGGCGGCGGCGCGGGCGGCGGCAGCAGCACGGCAGGCGTGGCGGCGCTCGGGGCCAGTTTCAACGGCAGCGCGGGCGGCGTGGCGCAGGACGGCACGGCGGGCGGCGTGGGAGAGATTGACGGCGTATCGCCTGCTACCAGCGGTTCTCATGGATCGGGCGGCGGCGGCGGCACGCCCAGTGCGGGCGCGGGCGGCGTAGGCGTGGAGTGGGATGCCACGCACGGGGCCGGCGGCGGCGGCGGCGGCGGCGATTCCGGGCCGGGCGGGCTATACGGCGGCGGCGGCGGGGGGGGATTTTGGAGCGGTTCGGCGCCGGGCGGAGCCGGGGCTGGAGGGCTGATTGTCGTGACCTATACCCCACCATCGGCGGCGCGATTCACTCTGGACGTGATTACGTGACAGCTGCAACCGGCCATTCTGTCATGAAAATCTCGCTGGCAGGGCCATCAGGCGGGCGGGGGCATTTTCCGTTGATCTTCGATCGTGGCCAGGTTGCACGCATCGCACATCCTCACCTTCTGACGGGCGCCGGATTCGTCGACCATGACCCACTGCCACGCGCGGGAGTTGGGCACGTAATCGGCCGGCGCTTGATCCGCCGGCCAGGCTGGGAGCGGTTCATCGGGCGCCAGGATCGCGATGAACTCGCCGCCGCACCGGCCGCAGATGTACTTCACGCGATAGCGCATCCGGCCATTCTGTCATGAAAATCTCGCTGACTGGGCCATCCTACACGCTGCAGAGCGTCGTTGCCGCGGCGCAGCAGTGCGTGAACTGGTATCCGGAGGCGCTCGCCGTTCCGGACGAACCGCGCAAACAGGTGCTGTTCGGGCGGCCCGGACTGAAGCTGCTCGCGACACTGTCGCCGTCGAAGATCCGGGCCATGTGGAGCAACAATAAGCGCCTCTTCGTTGTTCACAACGACAAGCTGTCGGAGGTTCTCGAGGCCGGCACGGTGAACACGCAGCCTACAGTGATGTTCCAAGGCAGCGGCAGCCCCGATCCCGCGCAGATCTTCAGCAACGGTCACCAATTGATGATCATTACGGGCGGCCTGGTCTACATCGACGACGGGATCGGCCCGAACCCGGTGCGGTTCTCCGTCTCGGGCACGGCATCGGCCACCGGAAGCGATACCAATATTCACCGGCTCACCGGTGCGCCGTTCGACAGCGGGAGCATGACCGGGCGAACGCTGCGCATGGACGGCAGCTTGTTTACGGTGGTTAGCGTTACCAGTGCGGATGTGCTGGTGGTGAACACGCCGGCGGCCGCGACACCGGAATCGGTCTGGTCCGTCGATTCCGGGGCACAAGTCGATGCCGTGACGGGCGGGTTTCTGGACGGGTACTTCATCATCAACCGCGTGCCGCGGCCCGATCTTCCGCACTCGCAGGATCCCGGCAGGCAGTACAACATCAGCGGCTTGTATGACGGCACTCTCTGGGATGAAGGGGATTTCGGCACGAAAGAAGGCCAACCCGATTACATCAACTCGATTCTGTGCGATCACGAGGAACTGATTTTATTCGGCGACGAATCAACCGAGGTCCATCAGAACGTGGGCATCACGCTCGATAGCGCGGGCGTGGCGAGTTTCCCGTTTCAGCGAGTGCCCGGCGCATTCATGCACGAGGGTTCGGTTTCGACGTTCGCGCCCTGCTCCGTTGGACCCTACAAGTGCTGGCTGGGCGGTACGCCAAACGGCCAGACGGTGGCCTATCGTGCGCTGGGATTTAACCCGGAGCGCATCAGCACGCACGCGCAGGAAGAGGCGTGGAACAGCGCAAACTTCAAGGTGTCCGATGCGGTGAGTTACTGCTATCTGGATGCCGGCCACATGTTCTGGGTCTTAAACTTTTGGCAGCAGCAGCAGACGTGGGTCTATGACATGACCGAGGGCCAGTGGCATGAGCGGGCCGGCTACAACCCGGTGGTCACGGGCTGGATGGCGCGGGCCGGATTCATCCGCTACCAGCCCTGGTATCACGCCTTCGTCGCCGACTGGGGGCAGGGGGGCAAGCACATTGTGGGCGACCCGGCCACCGGCAAGCTCTACGAGCAGAGCCTGAATTTCTACGACGACGACGGCGTGGCGATCCAGTACCTGCGCGCGTTCCCGCACCTTCTGAACGAGAACCGCTACCATTTTCACCACCGGTTCGAGGCGTACCTCGAGACGGGCACGGTCACGGGCGCCATTCCGGAGATGGTAATCGGATTGGACTGGAGCAACGACCGCGGGCACACGTTCCTGCCCGTGCCGCAGTTCCAAAGCAGCGGCGCCGCTGGCAACTACAGCAAGCGCATCGTGTGGCGGCGCCTCGGGCGATCGCGCGATCGCGTGTACCGGATTGGCGTGCAGGGCAAGGGCAAAGTGGCAATGACCGACGCCTTCCTGGAAGCCACGCCTGGAATCGCATAATGGGCACCCTGACCATTCCGCCGTACCGTGCCGCCCTGCTCACCGGCGCCGATGGTACGCCGATGGTCCGCGCCGCCGGCCCGGACTCCAAGCAGATCCAGACCGAGCTGCAGTGGTACATGTTCTGGCAGGACGTCGCGCGACAGATCAACGCCGGGTCGCAGGCGATCGATAGCCTCGAGGGACTGGTCACGTTCGGCAATCACCTGGACCGCCCGGACGGGCGATTCCAGCACGACGGCGCCCTCTACGTCGAAGTGGACCGCGGGAGCGTGCTTTACCAGAACCAGGGCGGCGTCTGGCAATACATCGCCGGCATCATGTACGGCACTCTCGTTCCCGATCAGAGGCCCGCGGACCTCGCGCCGGCCGCCGATGCCGGGTTCCAGTTCCGCACCACGACGGATCCCGCGCGGGCCTTTACCTGGAACGGCGGCGAATGGGTGGAAACCACGCCGATCCGCTACGGCACGCACGCCGAGCGGCTGGCGGCGCCGATCGCGGACCTCGTTTCGGGCATGTTGTGGATGGAGACAGACCGCGGCAGCGTGATCTACCAGAACCAGGGCGGGACGTGGCTGTTCCTGAACGGCACCATGTGGGACACGATGAGTCCCGACAATCGCCCCACAGACCTCGGCGTGCATGATGCCGGGTTCCTCTATCGCAGCACCGATGCGCCGGCACGCGAGTTCGTCTGGAATCAGGTTGCCTGGGTAGAGACGACACCGCTTCTCGATCCGACCACGACGAAGGGCGACCTGATCGCGCGCGGTTCGACGGCGCCGGCTACCCGGTTTCCGGTGGGCAGCAACGGCCAGGTGCTGACCGCGGACTCCACGCAGACGCTGGGCGTCCGGTGGGGCACGCCGGCGGGCGGCGGCCTGCAATGGGTAAACGCTTCCTCGCCGCTGACCCTGACCACCACGATGACGGACGTGCCCGGCCTCACGCTGACCCTGCCGAAGGCCGGCATTTACCAGATCTCCGGGGTGATCGATTTTGCCGCCAACGATTCGCAGGCGCTGCTGCTGGGCCAACTGGTGGTCAACGGCTCCGCGCACGGGACTCTGGTGATTTATCAGGCATTCAGCGTGCCCTCACGCGCAACGGTCGCGCAAGTCTGGATGCTCACCACCGGTTCGCCGGGCGTGGTCGTCAAGATCCAGGCGAACAAGAACCTCGGCGCCGGCGGCAGTCTGGCGCACGTCCATAGCACCCTATCGGCCGCATTCCTCAGTCCATGATCCATATCGAACGCTCGCAAGATTACGCGCTGATCCGCGGGATCATGACGTGCAAGGCCGTGTATCGCCACCTGACCGACGACGCCTCGCCCGCGGCCGAGGACTGGCGGCCGATCGAGAGCGATGGCATCTACTACCTGGTGGCCTGGGACGGCAACTCGCTGCTCGGGTTGTGGATGCTGCACCCGCACAATGGCGTCTGCTGGGAGATCCACACCGCGCTGTTGCCGGATGCCTGGGGCGACCGGGCGCGGCGGGCGGCCGCCGCGATGCTCAAGTGGGTTTGGGGAAACACCCCATGCCGGCGCATCGTGACCAACGTGCCCGCGAATAACCGCCTTGCCTACCATTTCGCGGTCCAGGCGGGCATGGAAGTGTACGGCACCAACGAGGCGAGCTTTTTGAAGGGCGGCCGTCTGCTCTCTCAGATTTGCCTCGGCATCAGCCGTCCGCGCGATTTGCCGTTGTTTGAAGCCGCAGAAGTATCGATTCCCCGCGATTCCAGCCTGCTGGCTGCGTCCACGGGTCCAAAGGAGGGGTAAGTCATGCCTGCCGTAGCTATCCCGGCTGCAATCAGTTTAGGATCGTCCGTTCTCGGGGGCGTCCTGGGTTCCCGCGCGTCGAAAAAGGCCGGGCAAATGCAGTCCGACCAGGCGCAACGATCCGCGGACGAACTCAAAGGCGTCCTGAACGAGTACAACCCGCGCATCGGGGCCGCGGCCGATACCGCGGCCGGCAACGTCAATGCGGCGACCGGCGCCGGCCAGGAGGCGATCCGGGGAGCGGTGGGCGCCGGGCAGGGGCGGATCGACGACGCGACGGCGCAGGCTCTCAAGTTTTTGTCGCCGTACATGGACGCAGGGGGGCAGTCGCTCTCCACCCTGATGAGCGGTCTGGCGCCAGGCGGCGACCTCAACAAGACGTTCACCGCGGCCGACATGCAAGCCTACGATCCCGGCTACGCCTTCCGCATGGAGCAGGCGCAGAAGGCGCTGCAGGGTTCGGCGGCCGCCCGCGGCGGCGCGCTGGGCGGCGGCGCACTGCGCAGTTTGGTGGGACTCAGCCAGAATCTGGCATCGGGCGAGTTCGCGAATGCCGAGCAGCGGTTCCGGGCGCAACAGGGCGATCGCTTCAACCGGCTCAATAGCCTCGTGAACCTCGGCGCGACCACGGCAGACCGCGCCGCCGGCTACGGCACGGCAGGCGCCAGCGAAGCGGCACGGCTCGGGCTGACCGGCGCGACCTCGATCGCGGACCTGGGCTACCGCGGCGCGACAACCGCCGGCGGGTACACGACGGATGCGGCGAACCGGATGACCGGCAACGCTCTGGCTACCTACGGGAACATCGAAGACCTGCTCACCGGCGGCGCCGCGGCGCGGGCCGCGGGCACGGTGGGCGCCGCGAATGCGTGGACCGGCGCACTGGGCGGAGTCGCCAATACGGCGGGCCAGGTGGGGCAATACTACCAGGGCAAGAAGACACTGGCGACGTTGATGGCGAATCCAGCCACGCGGCAAATCCCCGGTGGCGTCCCGGGCGGGATAAACAGTCTGCCGCTACCGATGCCTTACGACCCGGGTAGAACAGGTACGGCATACCTCAGACGGTATTGAGCAGAGGTTCACATGGCACTCAATCCTGAAATTTCCCTCGGTGTGCGGCCGCCGGTGATCCAGCCGCTGCAGATCCAGAACCCGCTCGAGCAGTTCGCCAAGGTGCAATCACTGCGCAACCTGATGACGCAGGGGCAGATCGGGCAGTTAAACCTCGAGCAGACGCAGTTAGAGAACCAGGCGCTGCAAGAAAAGCAGCGGCGCACAAACGCCGTAGCGGATCTCTTCACAAAGGGCAGACCCTCTGAAGATCTGATACTGAGCGTGGGCGGGCCGGAAGCCGCCGCGGCGCTCAAAGGCCTTCACGATTCCGACAAGGCGAAATTCGACGCGCTCGAGGCGACGAACAAGGCCATCACGCGCGCGGCACTGGGGATCAAGTCGCTACCCGTGGAAAAGCGCGACTTTGCGTATCGCGCGGAACGCGCCCGGCTGGGCGCAGTTAACCCGGAACTCCTCGCTCGGATACCGGAGCAGTACGACGAATCTTACCTCGATGCAAAGATTCAGGAAGGCACGAACGCAGACCAGTACTACGCGAATGTCCGCGCGGATGCGGAGGCTAGACTCAAGGCGCCGGGCATCCAGGCGGATAGCCTCACCAAGCAGGCGGAAGCCGAGCAGAAGCAGCGGCAGATCGAGGTTTCGACGCTAGCGCCCGCTCTGGCACGAGGCGCGGTCGCCTACCAGCAGGCGCTCGCCGGCATGGACCCGAAACGGGCCGCGCGATATCAGGGATTCACAACGCCGCGCGATCTGCTGATGTTCGCATCGACACCGCACGAGCAGATCGCCGCGCAACAGGCCCAGGAAACCGCGAAACGGGCGGCGGTCCCGAACACGGCGACGGAGTTGGCCGTTGCCATCAACGACCCAAACCGGACGCCTGAAGATCGCGACCTCGCCAAACGGGCACTCACGTCATTGCAGCAATATGAACTCGGGCTGAAGACGAAATCTGACCAGGCGGCGGGAGGCAATCCGCAATTGGTGAAAGCGGTCATGGACAACCCGTCGTTGTGGGGCGATCTGACGCCTACCGAGAAGGGCGCGATCGCGGCGCCGCTGGCGTCGCAAGGGTTCATCTTTGGGAAACCCCTTAACGAATCGGCAATCACTAAGATCAGCGAGACGAAATCCGGCATCCAATCGCTTCAGGATTTGCGGACGACGCTCAGGGAAAACGAGCAGTACATCGGACCTATCAGCGGATTCCAGGCGCTGAACCCCTGGTCAGACGCCAAAGTGGCGCAGGCGAAAATAAATCTTGTCAAGCAGCGTGTAGGAAAGGCGCTCGAGGGCGGCGTGCTGCGCAAGGAAGACGAGGAGAAGTACAAGCAGATCCTCGCCACATTGAACGACACGCCGTCCACCGCGTTCGCGAAAGTCGATAACCTGATCGCGAATCTCCAGCGGGATCTTGACACCTACATCGAGACGCAGAAGGCCGGCGGACGCAGGGTAAGCGACGTCACGTCTACGCGCACGCCGGCAGGCGGCACGGTGAAAATGAAGGCGCCTGACGGAAGCATTAAACCCGTTCCTGCTGACCAGGTCGATCACTACAAGTCGAAGGGAGCGGTGGTCATCCCGTAAAATCCTATGGCTGACTGGTTTGCCGAGAACGCACCAAAGGCCGCGGCGATGCCGCCGCCGGCATCCGGCGACTGGTTCGCCCAGAATGCACCGGCATCACCGAAACCCGCCGAACCCTCGCCGATCGCAAAAGCCGGAAAGGCCTTCTTTGAAGGCCTCGGCGTTCCCGCGCTCCTCGATATCATCGCCGCGTCAAATCGGTACGGCACGCCGCAGGAAATCGCCGCACGATCGGAAAAGCAGAAGACGGCGCTGCAGGGCATCGTGCAGGGAATCGCAGGCGAGCCTGGCAGGGTATGGGATGAACTGTCGCGAACCGGCGAGTCGATGCTTAAAGGCGATCTCGGCGGCACCGCCTATCACCTGGCCGGCGCTGTGCCGTTTGTGGGCGCGCCCGCGCAACAGGTGGCGCAGGATGTCCAGCGCGGCGACCCGGCGGCCGCGGTAGGGCATTCGGCTGCGTTAGTCCTGCCGTTCTTCGCCGGGCCGGCGGTACGCGCGACGGGCCGCGGAATCGCAACCACGGGCACGGTGGCGCGCGGGGCGGTAGAAGGGGCGGTAAGGGCCGCGCCGGCGGCCGCCGAAGCCGCAGTTGAAAAAGCAGTATACGGTGCTCTCGGCGGTCCCAAGGGCATGCTGGCGGCCGGCACGCTCGCGGCGTCCAAGGAAATCGGGAAGGGCGCAGTAACCGGTGCGCGCGCGGCACTTGCGGAACGCGCGGCACTGGCCGCCGGCATAGAGCACCCGCGAGGCGGGCATTTCCCATACGAGCCTGCAGAGGCTACACCACCCGCCGATGCACAACAACCGCGCGGCGGGCATTTCCCATACGAGCCTGCAGAGGCACCGCCAGAACCGGCGCCCTCTTCGCCGCCCGCGGCCCCTGCAGCCTCGCCGCCCACCGCTGCGGCGGAAACTTCATCTGCAGGCAAGCCCGCGGCTGCAGACGTCGCCGCGCAGCTCGAGGCGTCGATGCGCGCCGAGACGTTGACAGATTATCTCGTCAGGAACAAAGTCCCGCGGTCGATGGTCGATGAATTCGACGTGAAAGAGTGGCAGATGGTCGCTGACCAGGCCGGCGTGAAGCCGCCGTCGCTGGAAGACGTCAAGGCGATCCGCGACAACCTGGCGCAGTACGAGGGCGCATCGCAGATCACCGCGAAGACGCCTGCGGACGCGGCCGTCGAATTCGAACAGAAGCGCGCTGTCCGGAACAAGCGCAAGCCGAAAAGCGCCGCGGCGGAAGCGCCGGCGGATATCGAAGGCCAACTGTCCGAGTCCCTCGCCGCGGTCGAAAAGGGCGAACGTCCCGTGGCGCAGGTTCCGGCCGAAGGCGCGGCCAAGGCTACGGCGTCTGATAAGCGCGTTGAGGCATACGCGCAGCATTTCGCCTCAGACCTGAGTACCGCCATTGCGGACATCGAACCGTTGACGAAACTGCCCGAGTTTCCGAAACTGGGCCGGGCACTCGAGATCGAAGGTTCGCTGGCGCCGGGCGAGGCAGAGCGCATCGTCGCGCGGGTTCAGGAACTGCGCGGCGAAGCGGCCGCGCCGCCGGAAGCGGCCGCGCCGCCCGCTATAATAGAGCCTGATGTTCAAAGTACACCTACCATCGGACAACCTGCCGGAGAACAGCCCGGAGGCGCGGGGCAAGCGGTTCATGGACCGCGTGAACCAAAGGCGCCAGTTGCTCGAGGATCGGCAGCGCGCGTCAGAGTCCCAGGAGAAAAAACCGTCTACGAAGGACAGTACTCCGTCAGGGAACTAGACGACGTCCACGCCTCGCACGACGCGCACACGTTCGAGAAAAACCCGAATTACCAGTTACGCAACGATCGCGATTACTCCAACCCGGTCAATAAAGAACGGATTGTGGTGAACAGCAAAGGCGATACGTTCGATCCCGCATACGTATTAGCAGAGTCGCCAGACGCGACCAACGGCGCGCCGGTGATCGATGCCGATGGCAACGTGCTCGGCGGCAATAGCCGGGCTATGATCCTCGATCGCGTGTACAAACACAATCCGGCCGGTGCGGACGCCTACAAGGCCGAACTGGCGCGCAAGGCGCCGCAGTTGGGCATTGATCCGGAGCAAATCGCTGGCATGAAGAGGCCGGTCCTGGTGCGCGAGTTGTCGGATTCGGGACTGAACAAGCAGCGGGCCATCACCGATTTGAACAAGACGGGTACTGCTTCCCTTACGGCCGCCGAACGCGCAACCGCGGACGCGCGCATGATCACGCCGGCGGCGGCAGATTATCTGGCGTCCGCGATCGAGGGCGGCGGCGCAGACGCAACCCTGAACGACGTACTGAGCGGCAAAGACGGTCTGGCAATCGTCAACCGCCTGGTGGATGACGGCGTGTTCACGATACAGGAGCGGCCCAACCTGGTCGATCCCAAGACCGGCGCAGTTACAGCCGCGGCCAAGGAGCGCATATCCAAGCTGCTGCTGGGGCAGGTATTCGAAGATGCCGATCAGATGACACGAACGCCCGCGGACGTTCGCAACAAGCTCGAGCGCACGGTGTCTCCGATTCTGCAATCGAGTCAGAAGCGCGGCTTCGATATCCGGCCCACTGTCCGCGAAGCACTGGACGTACTCGAGTATGCCAGGGCGCACGGCATCACGCGGATGAGCGATCTGCTGGCACAGGAGAGCATGTTTGGAGATGCGCCAAAGTTTTCACCGCAGGCCGCGGACCTGGCGCAGTTTTTGCGGGACACCAAACCTACGACCATTGCCCAGGCCTTCCGCCGCTATGTCGCAAATGCCGAACCCACCATGTTCGGCGAATCCACGCCGGCCGAGGCGTTCGCGGACGCATTCGGCACGCCGGCGCCGCCAGCCACGCTTCGCGATCTGATGCAGCCCAAAGCAGCAGAGCCGCCCGCGGCCGCCGCGCGCAAGCGGCGATCGAAACCCGTCCGTTAAAACCTACCCTTTCTCCTTAACCCCTTGCGGGGCGCCACGCCGGCGCCCCGCTTTTTCTGCGTCTGCGCTCGGACTCAGGCTCACCTGGTGAGCTACCCCGCGTGGTAGCCGGGCGGATCGGCGTCGTCCGTTACCGGATATAACGATGCACACGGCATTGCATGGGTGTATTACTGGTAGTGGTTATGGCGAATCTTTACCGGACAAAACAATTCCCCGAACGAAAGGGCAAAAAGGCCGATACCCCAGTAAATACAGGGGTTTCAGATGACCTTACCGGACACAATAGTTATTCTGTCCGGTTGGACAAACGCCCGAAACCCCGCCTTAAGTATATGATTGCAAACGAGATACGGGCGCTTCTGGCGGCCTGCTTTAAAAGCCCGCGGGATTATGCGATCTTCCGCCTCGGCTACCATCACGGCCTGCGTGTGAGCGAGATCGGCATGCTCGAGATGACGGACTGGATGCCGGCCGCCAGGATGGAGAACGACCGGCTCATGATCCACCGGCTGAAGAACTCCATCAGCGGCGAGACGCGGATCGTGCCGGCGGCCGCGGAAGCTCTGCGCCGCTGGATCAAGAAACGCGGCACTGCGCCAGGCCCGATCTTTCCCTCCCGCAAAGACAAACCGATCTCACGTAAGAGGATTCATGAACTGGTGCAGTTCTACGGCAAGAAGGCCGGCATTCCAGAAGACAAACGGCACTTCCACGCACTGCGGCACACTTGCGCGACATCGCTTCTGAGCGAGCACGAACTCGATATCGCGCACGTGAAGGATCACCTCGGGCACAAGAACATTCAGAACACGATGATTTACGCGCAGCTCACCGCGGCCGCAAGCGATGCGCGGTTCAACAAGATCCGATCGTGGAGATAAGCAAATCTAAAAATAGACAAACACAACCTGTTTGTCTTTAATTGTCAACAATCTGAAGACTGTGAGCATTCCGCAAATTGTGCGCTTCGCGCACCTCGGATGCAACAGAAGCAACGCAAAACCGCCCTAAAAACACCCTGTTTTGCGGCTAACAGCAAACACGCGAGGGGTTTAGAGGGGTTTCGATTGGAGCGATTCGTCGCGTTTGATCGCGATCAGTCGCGCGCGGGCCGATTCCAGCCGCTCAACGAGGTTGATCTGGCCGGTGTGCTCCTGGACGACGTGTTCGCGGTAGAGCTTCGGGCGGAAGCGTTTCGCCAGTGTGACGCCTAACTGGTTGTCGTACTCGATCTCATAGACCAGGTGTCCGTCGCGGGTCTTCATCGGCTTACCGCGCCAGTGCAGTTGCCGCTTCACTCCGTTGATCGCGCGGTCTACGAGCACGTCCTCGATCTCCTGACCGACCCGGTCCTGTAGCGCCTCGAATTTCTTGCGGTATTCGGCGTCCGTCTCCAGCCGCCGGTAGTGCATGCTCTTGTCGATCCCCGCGGCCTTCGCCGCGGCGGTCACGCTGCCGCTGCCGGCGTAGGCCTCGAGGAAGACGGCCACGCGGGACGGCGTTGATTTTTTCGCGGGCATATCACTTTCCCTCACGTAGAAACTGCAAAGTAGTAGCGGCGTCCTCAGCGAGTATCTCTACAGGGATCCTTGACGCACTGGGCCACAACATTTCTTCAGTCACCAACTGTGATAGTCGCGGCCCTTTATATTTCAGGTAGTCCAGCACAAACTTCCTTACGCGATCTTGATTCGCCGTCGGGAAATCCTGTGTTGCGCGAGCCTGAAATCGTTTCGCTAGCTCCAGTATCGGGTTGGGTGTTCTTCGCAGGCACATGGCGCTATTGTACGCGCGTCATTTACTCGCTTCCAATTTGCGCACACGTTCCTCGAGTTCAGCCTGGCGGCGTAGAACGTCCGCAAGCGAGACGTCCGTCTTTTCCGTCCACTCGATCATCTTGGCGATCGCGCGGCCGCCGCCGTTGACCAGACCGCCGATGCGGTCCATGCGGGCGCTCATGTGGTCCAGGCGCGCGGTCACTCCCTCGAACTGGTGGGCTACCGCTTCAAACTGGTGCTTCATCTCTGTTTCGAGCGACCGGAACAGGCTCTCGAAAAACTGCATGTCTTCCTGCGTCATTCCGCCTTCTTCCGCCCCCGGCCCCCGGCCAGGCCCGCCTTGCGCGCGCTCTCGCTGCGCTGCTCGGGGGTGAGCTTCTTCGCGCGAGCTTTCCCGCCGCGTTTGCCTAACGCAACCGCCGCCGAGTTTTTACGCTTCGCCATTCTCGCCTCCGAGCGCTTGCAGATAGGCCACAATACCCGTTAACAACGCGCCGCGCGCCAGGCGCTCGCGTGCATCAAGCCTCTTTTGACTCTCCTGCATCTCGTGAATGTCATGTGTTAGCAGTTCCAGGCTCTGCGCCAGAGCCGCTAAACGCTCATCAATATTTGGCTTCTGATCTTCCATTCTTTAATAAGCCTACCGCTTCGCAAAATATTTTGCAAATTCGCTTGACTCATAGCGTAGCGCTACGCTATTCTGGTTTTAGAGCCGAGGGGCTTTAACCCGGAGAAAACAACATGGAACTGGAACTCATCGATTACATAGACGCAGAAGAAGGGCGCGACTTCGCGCCCGCAATGAACGAGCAGACCGAGTGCGACTGCTGCGGCGAAGAAGTTGACGCCGATGCGCGCACCTATCAGCCCGACTGGGACGTGTTCGCGTGCCCCGCTTGCATCCGCGAGTGCGAAGCGCAACTCGCCGAAGAAGAATGGGCGCGGGAATGCTCCTGCCGCCGCACCGCGGTTGACGAATACGACAACCGCGGCTGCATCGTTCACGATCGGAGGGCCGCATAATGGCAGCCCGCAAAGGCATTCCCGCGGGCGCCTTCATGGCGTCTTTTTCCTCCGCCGGGCGCATCGCTGCGCCAAGAACTTGCTGCAACTGCCAGACGAAGGCTGCGCGGTGGAATTCCATCTACTGCTCGGACGCCTGCGAACGCGAGTTCCTGACCTTCCCCGAATACAACGACGAGTTCTCATCCAAGGAGACCAACTAACATGTCCGAGATCATCAAGTTCGATTTCAACGTCCCGGTGGAGTGCGCGTTGCGCTTCACCGAACCCCGCGTCTTCCCGTCGCAGTTCGCCGGCGGCGACGACCGCCACATGTTCAGCACCACGGACGGCCGCGTCATGTACGTCACGCCCTTGACCTCGGCGCGGATTGCCGCATTGCACCTCGAGAAGGGCGAATGCTTCTGGATCTGCAAGCGCAAGAACAACCGCATCACCGAGTTCGCCGTCTCGCGCGAGCGCATGTCCGCGCAGCAGGAAGCCGCGCCGCGGCCCGCACGTCCCGCGGCGCCGTTCAAGAGCAACCTGCCCAAGCAGTTGTACTACGAACCCGGCGAAGTCGCCGGCGAGGCAGCGCCTTCGCCCACGCTCGAGGAGCAGCTGCGGGCCTCGATCGACATGGTGCAGCGCCGCAAGGCGCAGACGGTGGGCGAACTGGGCGACGGCACGCTCGCGATCATGGCGCCGCCCGCGCGTCCCGCGGTCCAGGCGACGGCGCCTGCGCGGCCGGCGGCCGCCGAACGCCTCGCGCCCGCGGTTGCGGAGTTCTCGTCGCGTTTGATCATGGAGACTACGGCTCTCGTGGATGTGTTTGCTCAGGTGCTGCGGCACGCCTCTGATCTGCACGGCAACGCAGTGAAGGCCGATGACGTTCGTTCATTTGTCGTGACCGCCTACATAAATGCCAGTAAAGGGCAGGGAGGCCGCAATGCGGCCTAAGCCGCGCCTCGAATCCTTCACCAGCCTCGAGGCTTACATCGAGGCTCTGGTGGAGTGGCATCTCGAGCGCCGCTTCGATGCCGCGGACTGTGAGTGGCTGCGCCAGGTTGGCATCGGATGGGAAGGCGAAGCATGAAAGCCTACGTGCGCGCGATCGCCGGCGGCTGGCCCGGCCTGGTACTTTTCATCCTGGTCATGCTGGTGGCTTGGACGCTGGGCGATCGATGAACGATGATAAGGAAATGTTCAAGGAGCGGGCGTGGACGCCGTACCGCGAAGTCATGCGCTACCGGCGTCTGCTCATGCTATCGATCCTGGTCAATCTGATCCTGGCGGCGGCGCTGTTGCGGTGCTTTCGATAACGCGGGGAAATGTCTCATCGATCCACTCGCACAGTTTCAATCCATCGAAGTTGTACTGCGCCGGCGTGATGGACAAATCGATCTCTTCATACACTTCGTCAATGAATCCATCAATGCAGTCATATGCATCGGAAGCGTCCCTCTTGATCAAGTAGACGAGCCCGTCCCTTCGCAGGACACCGACTGGAAGCCTCATCACGTCACCCACGGTCTTGGGCGCAAGGATCTCCAGGATTGCAAATCCCAGTTGATTGTGGGCCTCAATATTTGCATAGAAAGAATCCTTAGACTCCTCAGACCAAATTTCATGGTTGTACCGGCAATAAAGCTCCACCAATTCGTCGAATAACAATTTCAATCCTTCCCCGCGGCCCGCTTCGGCACGGCCCATCAATCCTTCAGAGCCTTCCAATATAGGACCAGCGGCTTGATTGCATTACCGTCGAGATCTTCAAACTCCAGACTTCGCGATCGGAATAGGCCCGTTGCTAATTTCCCGTTTGCCAGTAGGAGTTGAACTGGAGTATTCCACGGCGGACCATCTCGCGTCGTCTTCCAGTCGTCACCCGGCGGGATACTTGCCATTTCACTCCTTCCCCGCCGCCCGCTTCGGGACGGCCCTGATCTGCTCTGCAATGTGATCGCACGCCGAATCCCACGCGCCCTGCCCCGGATTGTCGTTCCAGTCCTCGCCGTCCTTCGTGGCGCAGGATTCCGCGACCTTCGCGCACCGCTCGCGCTCCTCGGCAATCGCCGCGACCATCTCTTCCTGAGCTTGGTCCAAGGCTGCCAGTCCCATACTGATACCCATTTCTATTCGCGCCAGCAGGCTGGCAACTGTCTCGTTCGGTTGCATCAATCCTTCCCCGCCGCCCGCTTCGGCACGGCCTTAATCCGCCGCGACCCGGTGCGCGCCTCGATCACGAGGCCCGCTGCGCGCGTCTTGCCCAGTAGATCCTCGAGCACCCCGATCGGCACGCTCGCCAACTCCAAAAACTTCTCGAGGCCGATCACGGCGACCAGGTCGCGCATGCTGCGCACCCGGCGCTCGCGTTCCCGCGCCGAGAGGTGCAGGCGGTAGACGCGGCCTTCGACGATGCCATCGGCATCCGCCGGCATGCGGTCGAACCAGGATTTTATGGCGCGCTTCAGCACGTCGTAGCGGGCCGTATCGGGCGCCTGCATTTGCATGCGGCGGTCCAGCTCGCCGTACTCGTCGACCATCGCCCTCTGCTGGCGGTCGACGGAAACGGCGACCTCCGCGGGTTTCGGTCCCTCAATCCTGGTAGGGAAATGCGCGGTGGGCGCAGGGGCCTTCAGAGGCCGCCCGCGGCGCGGTGCGGGCTGCGTGGCGCGGGCGGGGGGGCGTCTCATTGGACCGGCTCGCAGGGTCGGGCGGGGTGGTCGAGATCCATTGGTCGGCCAGCAAGCGAAAGGTTCATCCCAGCAAGAACTAAGCGTAGTTCCTTCAACGATATTCTGCCGAAGTCTTTGTTGCGGATTAGATCCTGCTCTGTATACTGCACCAATTCACCTAGAGTTTTAATTCCTAACCGTATGAGAAGGTTCCGCCCACGCACGCCAAGTGGCAAAGTCTCAACTGATTGCCGTCTCCACCCCGGCTTTCGTTTGCCTGCCATAGCGCGTTTCTGCGGCTCAAATGACGTGATCTGCTTCCCACAATGAGGGCATTCCAGATTCACTTCGCTACGCCTCATGCGCCCCTCTGCAGGCCTCGCCGGTACGCGAGCTTCCTGGCCAGGTCGAGGATTGCCCCGTAGTCGACGGTGTGAGCCTCACGGCGGCCTTTCAGGCGGATGGTGAGGCATCGGGGTTCCAGCGAGACGATCAGCGCGTCTGTGCGCTCGTACACGTCAGTTTGCCTTACGACGGGCGAATCGGGGCGGATCTTGGTCATCGTAGTTAGCCTTAGGTATCGTCGTCGCCGTTGAATAACCTGGGTTGACGCTTCGCCCCGGAGTCGCCTTTCTGGCTGCGTTTCGTTTTGCTCGCGGGCTGCCCGAGAAGTATTCCGCCAGATGTTGAGGGAACGGGCGCAATGTGAACGGGGTTGAGCAGATCGCGCGACGCGGCGTGCGAGTCGGGGAATAGAAGTTTGTAGGCCGACTCCAACTCCGGCCAGAACTTGTCAAAGGTCCGTTCCAGCACCCGATCCATAATCCGCCTGTCGGACATGTTGTTGAGTGATTTCACCAACTGCCACAGTCCGAGACGATTCACTCGGGTCCCGTTGAACTGGTTGAGCGGCTGTTGCAGGTCGCCGAAGTCGAGATCAAGCAGGATCGTGCCGACGCGATGGCGCCCCATCCCTTTGATGAGTGCGCCGGCTTCGAAGTGCAGCCACGGAGCAAGCCGGTTCTCCCTGGTGATGCAGATAACCCCTGTGTCCGAAGTTTGTAATTTGCTGATGATTTCTGTGAACCAAATGGTCCCCTTGTCGAGGTCTTGACTGGACACCCAGACTTCCGAGCCCGGGAGCACCGTTTCTAACCACGGCTTGAATTCATCAGCGAATGAACGGCTGGTTTCCCCAGACCAACTAAGGAATGTGGTCATTCAGGCATCATAGCGCCCAAATGGACGTTGGACTATCCCAGCCCTCGTACTGTTCTAACGGGCCCACTCCGACGGCCTAGCCTCGTACTCTTCCACTACAGGCGTGAGCAGTTCCAGTAGACCCTGCTCCCGCGGCTTGAGTTCTCTTTCGGCGGCCGTCACTTCCAACTGGGCCTTAACCCGGGCAATCGCGTACTCGGCTATCGTCAACCTTTTCTCCCGCGTCGGTCCTGCCTGGCGACGTCGATCACCAGAAGTACCAGCACGATCGCGATGATCGCAATCATTACCACTTCCATAGTTCACTCGTCATATAGCCAGTCCTCATAGGCTTTGATCGCTTCATCGAACGTGTAGACCTTCTCTGGCTCTTCCGCCTTCCACCACTTCTCACAGTCCGCATCCGATTCCCAACCACGCTGGTAAAGTCGGTCAATATCGAACGGCTCCGGGCCGCTACCCCATGCTTCCCAACTCATGGCGTCTCCAGCAGCGGCCGGCCGCGGTCCTTGCGCGCCCGGCGGCTTTCTTTGTGGTGCGGTTGGTCGTGGTGGAGGTGGCACCAGGTGCACCAGCACCGAAGATTCAAGTCGTCCATGTTCGCCGGATTGTTATCCGCGTGGGCGATCGTGAGCTTAACCCGGATCTTGCGCGGCAATCCGCGGGCGGATAGCGGCGAGCAGGGCCACCCGTACTGGTTGCGCCACACCTTCGAGCCTTCGCGGATCCAGATCATGTGGTAGCGGCGCCGGCCGCCGAACTGCGGGTCACGCGACTGCCAGGTGTACGTGAAGATCCACGCGTGGAGCGGCTTGCGGCAGCACTCGCACTCCTCGTGGGCGCGCTTCAGGACGCTCGGCCGGATCTCGGTGCGCCACAGGTGGCCGTAATGCTGGCGGAACTCAGGTGCGATGGGCATGTGCCTTGAATTCTTCGGGAATTTCGTAGGGAACGAAGTTCGGGTTGCCGGTGTTCAGTCGGTTCACAAAATCGATCCAGGCGTAGAACGTCCACTTATCGCCGGTCCTGCTGGCGGCGCCGGTGGCATAGCCCAGGATCAGGATCAACTGGTCGTAATCGTTGCGCGACATCTTGAGCGTGATCGTGTCGCCATTTGCGGTGTATTTCATTCTGGCCGCCATTCTATCGAATGCATCATAAATCCCTGCTCCTCATGGAACGACAATTCCTCGAACGTCGAGATCAACCGCAGGACCAGCGACACCGTCGACGTCGACAGCCCCTCGGCCCCCAGCAGCCGCTCCACTAGGGGCGCCACCTCGCCCGCAGTGTAATCGACCGTCTTGTCCTCGGTCCCGATCCGGTAGGAGATCCGCAGCACTTTCATAAGTCCTCTTTCGCCAGAATCACCATAATCGGCATCACCATGCCAGACGGGTCGCTCCCGAACCGAAAGAACCGCTCGTTAGGGTTAGGCTCATCCAGGAACTCAATTTCGATCATGTGGAGGCGATGCTCGGCCAAGGCAAGACCGTGTTTTTCGGCCAGACCTGGGAGCAACTGCTTCAGTCCGTTCTCGTCCGACTCGAGCCTGTACTCGAACTGCACCACGCCGGCGGCATAGCCGCGGATCGCCAGGCGGATCATAGGTTCCCAAGATTCTCACGCCACTCTGGCGTGCGCCCAACAGTCCCTGTCGCGGGGGCGGGCTCATCGACCGTCTGGCACTCCAGAAGCAAGTGCCTACCCTCTACCTGAATGTCCGTCACCCCGTAAGCGTTCATGTGCTGGATGATGGCCTCACGGAGTGCGTTCATAAGATCGGGAGGCATTGGGTACCGATAACTCCCGGTAGCGATAAACCGCAACGTAGCGGCAGGGCGGTTTATTAATTCCATTCGGGTCTCCACGATTGCAATGCGCGTCGATCCAATTCCTCGTCCGGTACCTGCCGGGATTCCGCCCGGCGTTTCGCTCGAATCTCATTCGAGCGTTTCATGTGCGCTTGCTTCCGTCCTGGTTCTTTGTTGAGCCAGCGGTTCTGAGCAGCCCGTCTGCGCTGGCATGCCAGACAATCGCAGCGGGGCTTCACGGTTTCCCTCCTCCCACCGGCGCCGTACCGTCGCCACCCTCCCCCGAGCGTAACGAGGCCGCGGCGCCGGCTTGCGTCCCGTGCGCAAGGTCAGGAGACGGGGGATCGGCAAACGGAAATACCGGGACCGCCTTGCCGGCTTCCTTGATCACCTTCCAGCCAAACTGAAACAACCCATAGGCCGCGTAATCGCAGGGTGACTTCTTTCCGTCCTTAGACGGCGTTCCCGCGAGGTTGGACGCGCGGCTCGGAAGGTGGCGTCCGATGCACTCCTGATAGGCGCTGTGCGGATCCGCTCCGACCTGGTCAAAATCCTCCATCGTCTGGATATTGCCGCAGACGGGGCAGCGAAACTGCCACAGTTTTGCATCGTCGCCAAAACGCCGCTTACCTTCAGCGAGCCATTCGGCGACGGGCATCTGTTGGTTATCGGGCATCGTTCTCTTTCTCCTTGACCGGCTCAAGGTCAGGATGCGTCCAGCCCTGGCCGGACACGTAGCCGTGGCCGGCGTAGGGGTGCTGCGCCCAGTCTTCGTTCGCGTGGACACGCTTTTCGCTGCAGGCTGGGCAGTTGTTCATGAGCGTTGGCTCCCCTGGCCTCTACGCGGCTGGTCAGGAAGCCCGAAGGCTCCGTAGCAGCGCTTTCGCATCTCTTGCAAAAACAATCCCCCATCCTGGGGAACGTAGCCCATCCGGGTCTTGATCCAGGCTTGGAAGTCTTTCATATCCTCCTGCAACTCCTTCACCTTGACGGTACCGTTTCCGACATTCGCAACCTTGACGTTGTTTTTAAAGAGGTGCTCTGTGGGAATAAATAATTTAAGGACTCCGCTGATCGTGACGGCGGAAATGTCGCCGCAAGTATAAACGTCAACTCCGGCCCCTGGAAATGCGGATCGAAGCGTGAGGCCGACTTGTGGCGTCAGTTTCTGAACCCTCATCCTCGCGAGAAAGCGGAGGAAGGTTTTTGCTGGGTTCCGAACCGAAAGCGCTCCAGTAGACCGCGCCTCGAGCGCTTGCTGGAACGAGTAGAGCACGCCGGACGCTTCAGCAATCCGCAAAAACTCCCTGTCCTTTTCTGAAAGCGATAGGAGCCACTCCTCCTCCGGCTCCGTTGTACCGAAGGCACCGTAATCTGTTTCAAGTCGAAACCGGATGGGTTTTCGGCAATGGGGGCAGGTTCCGTTCCAGCCAATAACACGTTTCGGCGGTCGCTCAGTCATCTCCGCTGGCCCCTTTCGACATCGGCGTGGCTTCCTCGGCGTCCCAACACGCCTGATGCGCGCCGCGCATTCGCGCGTCTTCCGGGTAGATCGGTTTATGGCACACCCAGCAGGTTACGGTATTCGCGGCTCTCCACTCTTCCGTGGCTTTCATCTCCGCGGCGAGCTTCGGCGGCACCGCTTCCAGCAGTATTCCTGTAGGGTTCTTGTATTTACGTTTATCGATGGTGGCGTCAACTGCGTCGATGGCCGCAACGATCTGCTCGACCGTGCAAGCCGGCGCCACGTCCCGGCACGCAGAAACGAATGCCTGTCCAGTGGAAGTGCGGATCCCCAGTTTTTGGCTCACAACAACAACATCGTTTTCGGCGGTCGGCTCTGGCACCGCCGGCTCTTTTGTTGTTGAATTCCCCCCCTTCTTTATGGTTTTTCTTTCATCCTTATATGCCGGCGCTCCTGGGGCTACAATAAACGCCTCTTTGAGGCGTTCCTGGGGTACTTTGGTGGCCTCTTTGTACTCCAGATAGGCCTTTTCGATGTGGGAAATGTACCCTGGTGAGGGTACAAAGCCTTTTGGGAGACGGAGGTCCGTAATAGACGCTATGTCGTTGATTTTTTTGAAAACTTTGTACCCCAATTGGGGTACAATCCGCGGTTTTCTTGTGGAGGCCCGGGGCACAGTCCAACAGTAGATATCGACTTGGCCCTTTCGTAATTTACCACCATCTGCCGCCCGGCGCGCGCAAAACCCCTTCTCTTCGAGTTCGGCCAGCGCGTCCCTGACCTTCTGGCGCCCGTAGCCTGTCCATAAAGTCAGATCGGCTGGCGTGACAGGTACGCGCATTGTCTTTTTATCGACAACAACTTGCTTAATTGCCTTTTCAGTTCGGAAGGCAACAGTATGAAGACGCAAGATATAGAGAACCGCCGCGGCTTCAGGTGTAAGGCTGGCCCTGGCGGCCCGCCTCATGAATTCCTTCACCTCGCCGTACCATTCACCTCCCTTAACGCCTTGTTCTCGGAACCACTTAGTAAGCTGACCATCCATACCGACTCCCCAAAGACGCGGAAATCGCGCCCGAAAAACCGTTATCAATTGCGCTGGGAGGTATGGCAGAATGAAGGGAGCCGTACCCTCCGGCGCTTTGTTTGCACTTGCGGCTGCGTCATTTCTTTCCCGGAAGCTTCGCAGCAGTGAGGAACTACAGAATCAACGGAGGGGACCTTCCACGGCCGTAACGCGGGGCGGGGGCGGATCGCCAATCACAACACATGGTTATGATGGCCTGCCGGTAGTACCCAAAGTACCCAACGACCTGTTGGCCCGAGGTGTGTCGCGTTAACCTGTAAGTGGGCCGGCGCAGTATTCGAAGTACTGTGCCAGCCCTGACCAATCCATGCTTTTGGGAGCACAGATGGCTGACCAAAGTGTACCGCTCGTTTCCCTGGAACGTCTCCGGATCGAGCAGTCGAAATTTCAACAAGGCTTGATCTCCGAGAACACCGCCCGCGGGTATGCCTCCGACTGGAAGGTCTTCGAAGACTTTTGCTCGCGCTACCGCCTCACGGCGTTGCCGGCGACCGAAGAGACGGTGAGCCTCTTCCTCACGGACCAATTGAGCCGTAGCAAAATCAGCACCGCACGCCGGCGCAAGTGGGCCATCGTCTTCGAACACCGCAGCCGCGGAATGCCATCTCCGGCGGGTACCATAACGAAAGAACTTCTGCGCGGCGCCCAGCGGATCCGCGGGGAGAAGCCGCGTCAGATGCGGCCGATCACCGTCGCGCAGTTGCGCGAGATGTCCGCTGGCCTCTGCAAGGTCGGGACTCCGTTGGCCTTGCGCAACCGCGCACTCCTGGTGCTCGGCTTCGCCTCCTCGTTGCGCCGTTCGAGCCTTACGAGGCTGCGCCTGGCGGACGTGGAGTTGTGCCAGCAAGGTTTGATAGTCTGCGTGGACCGCGAAAAGAACGATCAGGAGGCCAAGGGGCGCCTGGTGGCCATTCCGCGGGGAAAGCACCCCCATACTGACCCCGTGCGCGTCCTCGAAGCGTGGCTGCGCGTGCGTACCAGCACTGCCGACGGGCCGTTGTTTCCACGACTCGATTCTTCTCACGAAGGCGAGCCGCTGGACGGTCAGAGCGTGTGCCGGGTCCTGAAGGAGACGCTGAGTACTGTCGGCATCGACGCCAGCCAGCGGGGTGCCCATTCGCTCAGGAGCGGGCTGATAACGGCGGCCGCGGAGGCCAATATCAGCGCGCTGCGCATCGCTGCCTATACCGCGCAGTCGCCTGAGATCGTGCGCCTCTACTTTCGCAGGAGTGAAATGTGGCGGGGTAACGTCGCGGGCTGCGTCGGATTGTGAAAAGTTTCTCGTATTCACTCCGGCGAAAGAGTGCTGAGAACCGGCCGCAGTCGCCAGACGCTGGGAAGCGCCATCTACGGCCGGGTTCTCATACCATTGCCCGAGGATCAGTCGAGCGAAAAGATGGTAGCACATAATCACGTCTTCTTCCGACGAGTACATGCCAAGTTCTCTTCTCACGGGAACACCTCTTTCGAGGCAGCTCTGCTCGGCTGGGAAGACGACTAGACGCAACCAGCCTATTCCCGCGATCTAGAATCGTACAGAGATCGTCACAATCCGCTGTGCCTTTCCGCACCGCGGGCGCGATAACGTCTTTATTTGCGTAACGCCGGCGCTTTGATGGAGTCCACGTCGCGTCTCGCCACACGATAGCGGCCGCCCGCTCGCACTCCTACATCGAGCGCGCCGAGGCGCCGTTCCTCGATCAGGGACATCAGGAAACTGGCCGGCAGTCCGGAGTAGTGGGCCGCCTCGTCCACGGTGAGCCAGGGACGGTCTGCCGGCGCCGCCGGCGCCTGGAGCTGCGGCCGTGGTGGCGGTGGTGCGGCCACTTCGCCCGCTCCCGTCGCACTCCCCCGATAGGCGACCAGGCGTTTCTGACCGTCGATGACGGCCCGCTGGACGTCGCGGGCGAGGAGCACGGTCTGCCGGCGTTTGGTCACCGGGTCGGTGACCTGGCGGCGCCGGATCGCGCCCGTGTTCGACAGCTCGAGCACGCGGCGAACGCTCAGGCCGAGCCATTGCGCGGCGATTTGCTTGGAGATATATTCAGGCCCCGATGTTACAGCCGCGGGCGCAGAACTGCGGTATGCTGGGTTTGAATTACGCATTTTCGATACCTTGCAGCGGGCGTTCCACGCGCCCGCTTCTTTTTTTCTACCTTAACAATCTAGCTCACAATCCACGCCGGCACCCACGACAAAAGTCCTAGTGGGTTTCTAGTCCTACCGGAGCAGCATCGGCGCCAGTTGCGCGAGGACCCAGAATGCGAGGCCCGCCGACATCAGCGCGGGGTAGTAGGGGTTTGGAGCGCTCCACCAGCGGGACATGGCGCCCAGAACGAACAGGACAAACGCGAACACCAGACAGACGAGCG
>Ga0207670_10000211_pt1 | contig 38253 bp, 66 predicted proteins | sample KBSS23HmetaG_FD_184339 | JGI IMG/M metagenome (GOLD analysis project Ga0207670, IMG submission 184339) | Switchgrass rhizosphere microbial communities from Kellogg Biological Station, Michigan, USA - KBS S2-3H metaG (SPAdes) (version 2) | ecosystem: Host-associated > Plants > Roots >... | reverse complement strand
TTCGCCGGTGGAGACGCGGGCATAGCCGTAGATCATGCCCGCCGCCGTTCCCGCTCGAATTCAGCCCGATCCTTTAGCCACTCTATGAACGAACCGCCCGTATCGGCATGCAGAAAGTCCCGGTACCGTTGCTGCGACCGCGTAAGCACGGGTGCTTTCGGGCTTTCCGCTAGCATCGCCGCTTTCCCGGCATCCGTGACATGAAACAGCGGAGAACCCCCGGTCAGTTCGCTCGCGGGCCGCTCGATCATATAGCCCAACCCCACTAGCGAACGGCAGAGGGCGACATCGGCACCCCCAGCGCAGAAATGATTGCGATACTGCCGCCCTTGCCCGTACTGATCCACGCCAAGGGAGTGCTGAAGAACATGTAACTGCTCTGGAGTCATGCCGCGTCCTTCGCTGGCCCGACCAGTTGAAACACGATATCCGCCTCACGCAGAGCCGCCCGCAAGTCAATTTGGGCAGTGATGGCGTTAGAGCGAAGATCGGCCAGTTCCGAAGGCATCAGCATTTGAGGGTAAGCGCATCGCTGCGCCACGGCCAGCAATTTTATCTTTGCAGTTTCGGTATGCAGAAGCGCGAGAGCTACGCGCTGTTCAATCTGAGTGCCGTTCATGCCCTGCATTATGAGACGAACTTACAAGAATCCGCAAGGCCCACCAGTACCAGACCGTCTCACAGCGTTGGAATATTACCCTTTATGAGACACGCGGAACGTGGAGTTGGACCGCGCCGCGAGTGTCCGAATGTCCATGCGACGTGCGGTCTTCAATATATCGTTGGCCGGATAGGTGAGACCGGCGAGCTCTGCCAGCATCGATACGCCCGCGTGAAAGTCCGCATCGTCGGCCATTATCAACTTCAGCGCTTTGCGGATCGTCTCTCGTTCTGCCCGCGTCATTTATCTGGATTGTACGTCAGTGCGCTGCGTCCGGCGAGTACTGCCAGTTCCAGCCGGATACCGCCCACGCCCGAAGAAACCGTTACCGCCGATGGCGGAACAAACTCTGAATCAGTTCAGCACTCATAGGTTCAGACTCCGGGTATTCATCCACACACCTTGGTCTAGGAGGTGCTGGAGGGCAGCATTGAGGCTCGATCATCCCGCCACCGCCAAGAGGCCGGAAAGGAATTGTTGCCGGGGGAGCCGGAGAGGGTATCAGGATCAGTTGCACTACAGATTGAGCAACGCGAGCGTTCGGATTGGTTGCCAGCAGGAGTTGTACGACGGATTGAGCTACCCGAGCCGCCATTAAAGCGCCCTTTCTTCGGGCAAGGGACGCCCGCCATTGTATCGGGCAGCATTCGCCGGGTGTTGGCAGCGCCGGAGAGTCGGCAGCGCCCTATAGCGCTTGTATCCGTCGCCGCAGGCCACTTCCACCCAGATTCCCTCCACTTCCCGCCCGTCTCGATCGAGGAAGCTGGGTGGTGCGAGGTGAACAGACCCGCCGAGGCCAAGCAAATGCCGTTGGATGGGAACCGAGTAGAGGCCAGGAGCAAAGGGAATTGCTGGAGCCATTCAAGACGCCCTTTCAAATAGTTCGTATGGCAAGGGGCGAAATAGCGCAGTCGGATTCCGGACGGACGCCGCATCGACTACACGAACGTTTCGGTGTTGGACCCCACAGCGCCCGCAGCGATAGAAGAACCCATCCCGCAGTGTTGAAAGGTTAATCAGATAGACCGTTCCTACTGCGATGTCATCGTGAAGAACGGGATACCCGCACGGGCAAATAGAAAGCCGCTGCAAGGCCCGCTTTGTGCGACCGGCGTTAGAGCGCTGAAGCGTGGAAGACATTGGACGCGCGACCAAACCCGGTGTTTATGTTACCAGATCCGGCCCAAAGGGTGTAGTCGCCAAAGTTGCCAGGGAAGAAACCGGCCCCGGTGTTCTCGGTGTCACCCGGTAGGCATACGAAGTAGTGAGAGCTTCCGCCGCTCCTACATCCCCGTCCGCATCAGAAGCCAGCGTGTGCGCTCCCGGCCCGTCGAGTTCAGCCAGCAAGGAATGCAGACACCCGAGCACGGTAAAAGACGCCGGCAGCGCGGGAACTTGCTCAAGAACGGGAATAGCATGGGTGTATTGATCAATCGACCCCGCCGCGGCCGATGACACGTAATCCACTGTGCTTTGCGGAATTTCATCCACCAGGTTGAAGTTAGTTCCGCCCGCGCTGGGAGTCCATGCGACCGATACGTCTGCGGTAGGCATTGCGCAATAGATCAGCGGAGCGCCGGTGATATCGTCTGCGGCATCCGTCCAGTACCAAAGCGTCGAATCATCGTGATACTGGGTGGTAGTTGAAAGGCTCAAGAGTTGCCACTTATCCACGCTTGCCGCCGACCCCGTAACGCGCGTCTTGACGTTCTGAAGATTCAACACCAGAACGCCGTTAACCCGGATTTGCACACTGCCCTGCGTGGCGTGAATGAACGCTTTGCAGGTGATGTAGTTGTAGCCGGAAGTGTCGATTACGCCCGCAGCGCTTTGCCCCAGCAGCAGCGGGAAGGGATCATTGCCGTTGTAGACCGATATCGAAAGATCGGGCTCGTAGCAGACTCGAATTTGCTGATCTGCCGTGGCCGCTGAAATCAGCCACATGATATTTGCTTTTGTGCCGGCCGGAACTCCCCCGTTGGGATTAAAGGCCGTGGTACACATCACCTGATCGCTTGCCGTGAAGACCTTCGAAGGGCCAAATGCCGCGCTTGTAATTTCTAGGCATCCTATGCCAGTGCGCGGGACTCCCAACGTGGTGTTTACCTTCGTGTCGGTCCCTACATTGTCCCAGTCGAAGGCGAGGCCCGCTGTATTGTGGAAGTCGAAGCCGCTGCAAAATATGAGTTCGAGGGACATGCTATTTTTCTTCGGGCTTGGGAGTCGGACGGCTTGAAGAAGCGGGACTCGCCGGGTGCAGCAGCGGCCCGCGTCCCGGTATCTGATCCTCAGGAGCCGGAGGTTTCGTATCGTGGTTGAAGTGCGATGTCTTGCGCTTCATGAACTAGGTACCGTAAAGCATATGCAGCAGACCGCACCCGCCAACTAGCGCCGTCCACCAGCCACAGCCGCACCCTTCGCTAGAAGGATCGGGCTCCGGTTCATCATCGGGAGTCGGACTGAAGGCCAGCGCCCCCAGGTTGACCGCTTGCACTTTGGCAGCGTTCGCCTCAATGTTCAGCTTCGGAAATCGACTATGGGCGTTCGGGTGCCGTTGCCGCCATTCCTGCCAGCGCTTCACTTCCGCGAGAAACGGGCAATTGGCTAATTCCTGTTCGACGGTAGCGGGACTCTGCGGAATCGGAGCAAAGGAACCCGCCGCCGAATGCGAGTGTAGCGGACAGGAAACGTTGGACGCCTTGACGGAGACCGCAGCGACAGCCAGCCCAATCACGGTCATAAGAGAAAACAGCGCATAGCGTAGTTTCATGATTGGTACATTATGACACAATGCCGCTCTCACGGTAGCGTGAGTTCTTCCGCGTCACAGGGGGCCAGTATAGGAGTCACGCCGCAACGCGCTAAGATTCGCCGCGCTGAATGGGCAATCTGAAGACGGACGCCGTTTTCAGAACGACAAGGGCGACCAGGGCCAGAGCCGCAATGCGGACAGGAAACCTGAACTGGAGTTACCGGAAAATGTGTTTTAGGTGGCGCTATTTCCCGGTGGGCCATATCCACCCCATTAGAACAGAAATGAAGTAGTTTGGAGCGTCCGCGTCCACATTGACGTTTGACGCCCGCACGCGAATGATATCGTTCGGATCGAACACCAGATAGCCGTGAACTGGGAACGGCCCGCCCGTCAGAGAGCCCACGCCGTAAGGCTCTGCCGTCATGCCTTCGATTCCCCACCCTTGCGGGGTAGTCACGCCCGGTTTCCGGTTCACGTCTGTAGTCCACAGCGCATCACCCGAGCCGATTACCATTGTGCCGGTGTAAACGTTGATCCGGCCGCGCAATGCGAACTGGAAGCCGTCAGGAACATGGTATTCCACCACGGTAACCGTGGACCCTTGCGCGGGGCTCGCTACGGCGCCGTGTTCGTAGACCGGTCGCGAGTCTTTGGGTGCCAAGTCCCAAGGAAATGGAACAGGCTGAGCAGGCGCCGGAGATCGACGCATGGAGCTCGCAGCGCGTACGGCTTGAGGGCCGGTGAGTAGGGCCGGCTGATTCATGCGACCGCCTTTCCGCCGAGAAGAACACTCGCCCGTTTCGGACGCGTCAAATCATCCCATTTTGCTTGGCACGCATCACAGCGCAGATTTCTCCCGCGTGGATCGATCCCAGCCGGAATCAGGACGCCGCCAGGGACAAGGTTCGTGAGCGCTCGCACCTGTGCGCCGCAATCGTGGCAGTAGTGCGTTGTGGTTGTCACGACTTCCGCCCCCCATAGAATCGCTTGACGCCCAGCAGCGTAACGGAACTGGGAAGGATCACCGCCGCCGCTGCATTCGCGTTGAACCAGTTCGATTCCAGCACCGCGCCAGGTGGACAGACAATCTCTTCGTCCCAGGCGACCGCAAACCCGCCAAAGTTGGGAGTGAAGCCAGATCCTACCGCGTACAGGGAGGTGTTGATTGTCGCCTGATCCCCCACGGTGTTGGAAACGACGTCGGACATTACATCACCCGCCGCGTTCTTCCACTGGACTTCCAGAGGCACAGAGACATCCTGCAAGCCAACCTTCACCCCGCGCCATCTGAATTCCGCGTCTTTGTCCAGCGCAAACAGGATCGAGTAGTAGTAGGCCAGCGCCGCGACGGAGACGCCCTGCATTACCGACGAATCGTAAAAATACTCGTACGGTTCATCGTGACACCCAGGAGGGGGAGCAGAATAAGGAAAGTGTGGGCGATACATTAGGCCCACCCTTCAGCAAAGTTATAGCGGCAGGGGAACAATCGCGTGAAGACGCCGCCCCTCATTGCGAACAATCGCGCTCCGTCCCGATGGACTGGGTACCCGTGGAGCGCCGCGCAACCCGCCCGCTTCGCTGTTGTTGTGTATAGCTTCACGCTGCATTCTCCAGCGTCAAAACTTGTTCAATCTGATCTCGCAGGAACTCCGCTACATCTTCGGCCCGCTCCTGCGTTTCAATCGGACCCGCCTTCACTGTTTCCCAGTGATCCCACTCCGCAACTACTTGCCACAGGCCATCCGATCGCTGTTCGGTGTAGATCCGAGGCATTACAGATTATCCTCGTAGTCGAAGTCTTTAAGCAGTTGGCAACGGTCGCAAATCTCTGTGATGCCGGACCCGCCGCAACCCTCGCAAGGCTCAAGGTCAAAATCGGCCAACCCGTCAACTCGTACGTTGCCATTTCCGCCGCACTCGCCGCAGCGTACACAATGGCAAGGCTCAGCGTTGACCTTCGCGCGATCGGACTTGGTTGCTACGCTCACGCGCCGATCCCCCGCCGCACTCCCTCAAAGAAGTACTGGACCGTGATATTGCCCGCTCCGGATGAATCGACTATGTTCAAGTCAACAATGATATCGCGTCCTGGAGCCACGTACCACCATTCCGGGTAGGTCTGTCCGTTCTGGGAGTCGAGATTCACATAATCATCGTGCAACCGGCGTCCGGAGCCTTCACGGACCCGAATGTAAGGCGTGCCCGAAGTGAGATCGTCAAAAGTGTAGACCGCCCAGAATCGCCGCATCCAGAAGTGAAAGCCGACTTCCGTTGGGACTTGAACTTTATTATTCGATCCGCCGCCCGCCGATGGGACTGCAAACACTGCTTCAGACGTGGTGTAGACAAAAGACTCCCCTTCCCCTGGAAAATCGGGAGTCATCCACCGAGGGGCCATGGGATTCTGGTTTCGCGTGTTCCAGATGCGCGGGAGTGTCGCCGTCCGCTCCGACTGAAACACCCGGCGTTCAAAGGCTCGATTCGGCTTGAGATAGAAGCGCTCCGACCCTTCAAGGAGAACTGAGAAGGGTTGGTCTGTGCCGGGGTTGTTGATCGAGGTATCGCCGGTAATGGTGATTTTCTCGCCCGGTTCGATGGGTATTTCCGGATCGATCAACTGCCGATTGGAGCCCACGCCGCAGTTCTGTGTGAAAGGCCGCAAGGTCTGCTGCAACGTCCGACCATTCGGCATTTGAAACTGGACATACACCAGCGAGGGCGCCGGGATGCCGGAGATTGCACGAAGGAAAAACGTTGTGTCCCCCGTGTTCTCCAAGGTCTGCTGCTGTGTCTCTTGATTCCCGACTACCGTTTGATAGAAGAGGCCCTTATAGAGATCGACTGAAGCGAGGCCCGTAGGGGGAATCGGCCGGCCGCAACGCGACAGGCAGAGATCCGCGAGCCGGATTGCCTGAAGTTCCGCGCTGGGATTGTCGCCGTACCCGGAAAGCCCGCGCCCGCAGTTCGCTTGCTCCGCTGCAAACCCAGCCTTTGGTTCCAGAACGATGTATTGAAGCTGCGTCCGCAGTTCTTCGTCTGAGACGTTCCAGAATTCCACCATCAAGCGGCCGGGTACCACGATCGGATGGGGAACACACATCAGATTCGGCATCCCGAGCTTCATGTTTGACAGGAAGTACCAGGGTATCGGTTCGCTGAATAGCTTATGCTGCAATCCCACATCTTCAATCTGGATTTGCACCTGCGTGAAATCGTCTGACGTGGGCGAGGTCAGCGGAAAGACGAACCCGAGTAGGAGAGCGCCAGGCGTCAAGGAAAGGCCGTGGGCAACATACCCTGCGGAGGCAATTACCTCCTGCGTGATATCCGGCGACTTATAGACTTTGGGCTCATAGCACCCGTCCCGAATTGCCGGTTCGAGTTGCGCCATGATATAGGCGTCATACTCGCTCCAGAGTTCACGGGTAAACTGCTGAAGGTAGAGCGGAGAGAGCGACGGAGCCTTGATGATCATTGCGCAAACACCTTGATTCCGCCTAAAGCGAAATCCATTCGTACCGCTCCCAATCCGGCCTGTCCGACATACGCCGAGTCATCCCGCAGCACATCCAGCGAGTACGCCTGATTCCGTTGAATGTAGATCTCTGGAAAGAGTAGACCGGGATGGAACGGGCCGAACTGCTGGGAGTTATCGAGGCCGCTTGCCGTGGCCATGGTCCCCTGTCCGCAGAGAATGTTGATGTCCACTGGCGCATTGGCGAAAGGCTTGTCCTGATCGTCTCGCAGCAGCGCCCACACGTTGCGAGCCCGAAAGAAAGCGTCCGGAGCGTTCGGATTGTAGACCGAGCCCGCCTGCATATGGCGCAAGACGAAATCGGCGTCCGTAATCGGCTTGAGCGTGATTCGCTGAAGCGCCGTAGGGCCGGAGACGCCGATACCAGCCCACTTCACAGAGCGCGTCCAGTTCAACACCCGCGAAATGTTGGAAGGGTACAAGCAAGGCCGCGGCGTCGCCCAGCGCTTGACGCCGCGGAAAACGAGTTGCACGCCCGCCAAATCTTCCGCCCCGTTGTTCCAAAGGTCTACTTCGATCACGCCGCCTTGCGGATAGCCTTCGTGTGGCCAGATGATTCCCGGATTCCCGCCCTGTCCGTAGATCCGCGCAAATGCTTCGAAGGGTAGCCACTGATCCACAGGGCAGGTGTAGCGCGTGTTCGCCCGCTTCAGCCGAAAGTAGAGTTGCGACAGGTCATTCTGTCCCGTCTCAAGATCCCACTGCATACGCGCTGCGATGCCCCGAAGAATGAAAGGAGCGTCAAGTTCCAGCGTGAGCGGAATGCCGGGGTACTGCCGGCCTGCTACCAGCGTCCCCAGCGTGGCTTGTTGCTGCCAAGGCGTGTTCGCAAAGGAATTGCCCACGTCCATTACGTAATCGTGGTGGCGTTCGTAGAATGTATCTGGCATTACTTGCCGTCGCTCATGAGTGAATCTAACGCAATCCCACCTGCCACCACAAGGCCCACAAACAACCACGGGTTGCTGGAAATCCAAGAAAGTACCGGATTGCAGACTTTAGGACCAGGAAACGAGATGCCCGAATTGCCCCATCCTGGAGCGCTGGAGACCGGAGGGCAGACGTTTGCATTCGAGTCCGACTGCGGGCAGGCTTTCGTCTGATACTCGTCTTTGTGGCCAATCTTCGGAGCCGCTGCAATCTCCTGCAAGAGATCGGCCGGCCCCATCCCAAGCGCTGCATTTGCCGAGTCGCCAAACGCCTGCAAGTTACCGGGCCGTCCGCCTTGCGCCACTTCCGCCGCTTGCCGTGGCGCGAGTTCCGCCCGTGCGACCGCCGCGCCCCAGTTCGACAGGTACGAGTAGTTATCGGCCATTTCTTGCGGCGAGGGCGCATCCATCGAATTGCGCGGAGGGTTGGACGCCGCGTACTCCTGATCCGGCCCCATGCCGCCAGGTATCGGAGTTGGAAAGCCAGGGAGGTACATTAGTCTCCGTTCTCCGAGTGCTGTTGTTTTGGGTGTTGAATCATTAAATAATCTGAGATCCGCTGCATTTGTTTTTGCATGTCGGCAACGGCAGCGGAAAGAAAGGAAACTTGAGTCGCGAGTGTCGCCATGGCAACATCCACTTTACCGTTCTGAATCGTCTGAATCGCTCTTTCTGCGGAGTCCACACGCTGCAAATAGCGACCAAGAACCACGGCCAATCCGAGCAGCATGATTGTATTCGCGGATAGGAAAATGGCCATAATGTTATCAGGTTGAGGCATGTAAAAGACATTTGCAAGTAGAGGGCCGGAGTTCGTTACCCCGGCCCTGTCTTGTGAGCGAAAGCGCCGATTCCTATTGAACCGGACGATCCACCAGGCCATCGAGATAGACCTTCATCCAGACGCCCGAGCCGCCCTGTCCCTGAGTATTCAGGATCGGGAGCGCCGCCGCCGTCTGGCCGTTGGCAATCTGCGCGGCCGATAGGTTCGTAGTCGCGCCGGCAGCCGTGTTTGTCGCCGCTCCGACCGTCTCCGGGAAGTAAATCGTGACCGCGAAGTTCATCAGCGGAGCGATGTACCGGGAAAAATTGCCGAAGGAACGGGTGGCGTACGGATTGGGCGAGCCGTTGACCCAGGAAGACTCATTCTGCTTCGTGGTCATGCCGGAGATGCCGGAGCCCGAGGGCCACCATTGCAGCGGTCCGCGGAAGAACGTCTTTTCCTGAATCGAGAGTTCCAGGTACGAGAACTTGAAAATCTGCTCGATATCGTAAAGCGTCGAGTCCGCGAACACTTCCACACCGATGCGCTGCAACAACAGATCGTACGGAGGGTTGAACGATCCGCCGTTGAGCATGTTCGTCTCAACGAAGGTCTTGGTCTGATTCCCGTTGTACTGATCCGGGGTGCCCTTCTGCTGCTGGAACAGCGTGTAGCTGCTTACCACAGTCGCGCCAGGGGCCAGCTTCAGCGTGTCATACCACGCCCACGGCGTACGGTCCACCATGTTCGCGATAAGCGAGTTGACATCCAGCGCCCCCGTGTCGCGCCCTGCAACCTTGATCGTCGGGACGGGCCGATTCTTGTCACCCGCGATATAAAAGCCGTCGTACATTCCCATTGTCGTTAATTTCCCCGCGAGCCTTGCGCCTTCTTTGCGATGCCCGCTTGCCAGAGTTGAAGTGTTGGGCGCGGCTTACGAGATCCGCGCCCGGAATGTTGTCAACAAACCGGCAAAATATTGCCGGTATTTTGCCTACCCGTACAACGGAGGGCCGTAGCATCCCATACCGCCCGCCGCGCCAGCCGGAGCCGCGATCATGGCCGGAGCGCCCCAGCCGCCGCCAGGGATTTCCACCATGGCCGAATTGAGCCCGTCCACCATGCGTTGCGGGGTGACCCAGTTCGACACCATGTAATCGCCCATGCCAAGCTGCTGCCCGAAGCTACCCAGGATTGAGTAGTCCGTGATTGCTCGCTTGATCACCGAGCCGATGCCGCCCGCGATAATACCCATCGAGAACGTGTGCCCCGTCTTGCCCTTGCTGAAGCGGTTTACGCCCCAGGCGAGAACAAACGTTGCCGCCAGGTTCGCCAGATACCCGATCGCTCCCGAGTTCTTGGCGCCTAGAATGGCTTGCGTTGCGACCGTGGGAAGCGTACCGCCGACTACGGCGCCACCGCCCAGTGCAACCAGGTCTGTGACGTTGAGGCCCACGCCGGCCGGATTGCTCCGGCGACGATGCCCGCGCCTCCCTGGATTGGTCCGTTTCTTCATGCGGGGTCCAGCGCTCGCGTGTCGCCGCCCCGTGGCTTTCTTTTTGCGTTTCGTACTTGCCACTGACTTTCTCCTTTTCGCTGGATTCCCGAGAGTCAACGAGATGATCTCGCCGGGGTTGCTGCGCTTCGGTGTGCGTTTCCGATGCGCAGAATTCGATTTAGAACGACTCGCCGCCTTGCGATGGGCCTTCTTGCCCGCGCTGCTGCGCTTCGCCTTGAGCGCGGCTTTCTGGCGTTTCGTTCCGAAAAACTTGATCTGTTTGGCTGTCATGTTTCCCTTTCGCGCCTTTCGCCGCGCTGGATTTGCAATGATTACTTCTCGCTCCGTGAAGGCCATACTTCAACCTCCGTTAGAGCCCGATGCTATGCGGCTTGCGAACAGTAAACAGCAGCGTGCCGCCCGTTCCGGCAATCGATCCCTTTGCGAACACCAGTTGATTCCCGGTGGAACTCGCATAATCGATCTGGATGTTTGCCACCACAGTTCCGGAGTTCAGAATCGACGTGATGATCACCTCCGGGAAGAACGATGCCAAGGAAGGCTGAAGGCCCGCCGCGCCCGCTCCAGTTGCCAACCCGAAGTTATGCGTAAACAGGCCGGTGGTATCCGACTCCGCAAACGTCACGATCCCGGTAACTGTCGGAACTTGGGACGCCTCAATTGCAGTAGGTGGCGTAGTTCCCGACACAGGATATTTGTAAGTGACGGTGACTGTACCTGCGACGAACGCAAGCCCCAGTGCCCACCCCATAAGACCACCCGTGCCAGGTTCGCGGAACGGAATTGCGCCCCCGTGAGACGATTGCCGGAGTTCTGGAGACGAATTACCGGAATATTGAGACGTGACGGCCAGCGCGGGCAATGCGATCAGAGCCAGCGCTACCAGCGCCACGCCGAGAAACTTAACTGCTGATCTCGATGTGTTCATTTCTTTCTTTCTCCTCTGGCCCGCAGGCCGATTAAAATTCGGACCCCCGAAAAGCAAAAGGGCCTGTCAACACGAGTCGGGAATTTCTCCCCTGTAGTGTTGGCAGGCCCTTCGAAGCCTTGCCTTTCGAGTTTGCTACAACGCCTGCTGAACTGGCCGGGACAACAGACGAACCTTCACAATCTTGTTACACGCCGGTATACTCCCGCACGCGACGGAGCGCACGCTTGACCCTATTTTCTGATTGGCCAACGTAGAACCGACCGATGATACTACCTAAATCCTCTGCGACTTCGGGCTCGTCTTGCCGCGCAGCTATCGGCGTCTCATTCGCCGGTGGAGGCATCACGGCCCGCAACTTCAGGTGAGGCACGTAGGCGCCGGAGTCCACGTAGATTCTCCCGCCCGCGTCCTTCACGTTCACGCAAAAACTAATATCTTCCCCCGTGAATCCCCACGGAGAGGTGGAAGGAATCGGAGCAAAGGGATTTGCAACGCCGGTGCGAGCTTTGGCACTCGCCGCCGCTTTCCTGATCGTTTCGTGGCGCATCAGCACCACTGGAAAGCCCGTCCACTCTACTTCAATCGGGTGACCGTCTTTCGCAATTCGATCCATTTCGGCAAGTGGAATCGAGACGACCGCCGTATTATCCGGCGTGTACTTGCCGGCCGATATCGTAGTGATGCCCGTTTCTTCGTGCTGGATGTAGGTCCAGCCTGCAATCATATCCACCGCTGGGAACGTGTCGAGGAAGTTCACCAGGCGAGCCACAACACCCGGCATAACGATCTGATCGCTATCCATCCACAGAACATACTGGTGATAGTCGGGGAGCCCGAGCGCCGCATCCGACATCGATTGCCGCGTGACATACACCAGGGAGGTATGCCCGAAAATCGGCGTGACGATCCAGCCTTGCTTGATCAGATAGCCGAGGGTTTGACCCCACGCGCACACGAAATCTTTAGGGAACGATGAACCAGGGAGACAGACCGCAATGCGCCGCTTGGGTGATGCGAGGCCCGCTCCGTTCGCCATGGGCTCTTTGATAAAAGGGTGCGAGCCGTGCCGCTGTTCGAAAATCTTCAGCCCGACCTGATACGCTTCAGGCCGATTCTGCCAAGCGTACACTTCGTCCATTGCGGCCGTCCCGTGCGCCGGGTGAAGATGCTCGAACAAAGGAAGCGTCTTGCGGCAGTCGATTATCACGCCGTCTTTGATCGCTTGCGCCGTGAAATCGTCATCCCCAAACATCCCCAGGTATTCGGGATAGAAAATATAGCCGTAGCGTTCGTAGTACTTCCGCGTGAGCATCGAGAACGCCATTAGATCGCGCTGTTCGCCGGAGTTGACCCAAACTACCGCCTCTTCGTCAATGCGATCCCCGAGCACTTCGAGTAGCCGCGTATCCCAGTGTGGAATAGGCTTCAGATCGTCTGAAACTGTGATCAGGAATTGTCCGGTGCTTGCCGCCGCCGCCGCGTTCCAGCCGTCCACTGCGCAGCGCCGCCCCTCGTTGAACACTAGAAACGTCCTAAACCTCCAGACGCCTTCAATCGTCACCTTGTCAGCGTCCACGCCATCCACGCACAGAATGTATTCAACGGCCTGCGGATTATCCGCCGCTTCGATCCATTCACGCGCTGCTTTCTCCCATCCCGGTATTCTCCGGGTGGTATGGCAAAGGCTGAAGATGGGACGTTGAGCCACTTACCGTTTCCCCTTCTTTGCGCCGCGCTTGCCCTTGCCTACAACACTTACTGTCTTGTCCGGATTGACTCGTATTGTGCCGCTGAAGTTGCGGAGACGGACTGACTTCGCGGGGTTACCACGCTTCGATGGGACGACCGAGGCCGCTACGCCTTGAACGTGGCCCGCCGCACCGACTTTGTGAATATCAACGGATCGACCGTACGCGTTGGCAATCGCTTTGGCTTTCTTCCGCGCCGCTGCGATACTCTTAAATGGCCCAAACACTCCAACCTGATAGGGCATTATTGATTGATCCCCTCTGCTAGAATTTCGTACGATCCGCCCGAGAATTCCAACTGCTTATCCAGTACCCGGTAGATCAGATCGGGATACCGCGCGACTCGCACTGTGACGTGCTGGCCGTCCTGATTCACCATGCGGAATTTATGTGTGTAGACCGCCGTTCCGCCTTCACTTCCAAGATGCGTCTTGGTGGTGAAGTAGTCGATTTTTTCGACCTTCCCTAGCGTCTCCAGTTCGTGAGGCTTGGAGATTCCGAAGTCTTTCAAGTTAACGGCCTGATCCCCGCCTTCAACAAATAACTGATTTCGCTTTTCGTTGAACGCGAGCAGCGTCTTTTGCTTCACATCCGACCCGGAATAGAATCGGATCGTCACGCGAGCTTTCCCGTCCACTGTTTTAACTACCAGTTTCCGCAGAGTCCCAGCGCCGGCCAAATGCCGGTGTACGTGTACTTGCCGCTTGACGGTCACGAACTCCTGAGGGGGTGCGCCGTGGAAGTCTTCGTAGGCTTGCGCCGCCGCGCTTGCAGGATTGCGCCGAAACTCTGCCGTTGCTTTCCGCGTAATAGCGTCCCGTTTTTTGATCAACGCGAGCAACTTTGCCGGAGACTTCGTGCGAGACATTGCCGCCGTGATCGCATCCACCTGTTCATCGTAGTTGGGACGTTGACGACCAATGCGAGCGCCGCCGATCACGGGCCGAGGATTGGATTGCAGCGCCTTCAATTTCCGCTCTACCACAGGCCGCACCATTTTGAGCGCGTCACACTTCGACACGTACCCGGAGACCGTATACCAGTCCGTGAATTCCGGCGTGGTGACATGAATGCTAGTCTTATTCGAGCCGCGATCGTACGTCACATCGCCAATCGCAATGCGAGCCCGAGAATTGCCCCGCGTTGCCGCCTTCACTAACTTACTGCCGTACTTTGCTCCGGCCCCTACCGCCGCTCCTGTAGCGGCATACCCCAGGTAGTCATTGACTGCGCCGATGGCAGCAGCGGGAATTGGATTGCGCTTCGATGGCCGTAAATCATCAAGCGTGGTCCACGTCTCAAATCCTGCGTCCCACTTTACCCGTGCCTCTCCAGTCTCTTTATTGACCTCAACGACTTTGCCGGAGTACTCGCCCATTCTTGAACCAGGCGTGCCCTGAGTTACCCTCTGACCCACCTTCGCAGGATTGCCGCGCCGCTGGGACTTCCGCGATGCAATCTCCCGCGCGAAAGACGAACGCTTTGCCGGGGGAGTCGCCCGAATCATTGCCACCGCTTCAGGAACGCTCATTTCGTTACCGGCAAGCGGGAACAAGGAACCCTGTCCCCTGTCTTTGTGCGGGGTAACTACCGATACCGCCGTGAGCCACTGCGCGAGCGTCTTTGCTCCGCCTGAAGTCGGATTGTACTGATTCGTTTTGGTGCCCATGCGAGCTTTCCGCATCACGTTGGCCTTCACGACGTTACAGGAACGGCAGGCGTACATCAGATTTTCGGGAGCCGCGTCTACTTCGCGCCCGTTGATGTGTTCAACATCGAGACGCCCACGCCGAGCGCCACAGTACCCGCAGAGTTTTGGACCTTCCGGCATATTCCGGTGCGCCCGATACCGATTGCCCCTGTCTGTGATCTTGCCGCCGTTGGTCCGCAAGAGATCCCCGAAGATCCCTTGTACCGCGTCAGGTTTGAGTGACTTCTTTGCAAGCCGCTCTGTTTTCGCGATTTCTTTTGCCCGCCTCAGGCCTTGCTTGATGTTATCCGTTGCTTCACGGTCATCCATCCCGAGCCGGTAAGCATCCCCGAGACGATCCAACACGCCTTGCGATCGATCCGTGAGCCGTTTGGATTCCAGCCATTCGCGGAAGTCTTTACCCCGATACCCTGCTTCACGCGCCTGCTTCGAAGCGCTGGAAATTGTAAGCGAACTCCTGCGAGTTCGCGAGGGCGCCGCCGCCTTCGAACCGAACCCGAAGATATTCGCTTGCCGCTTCATGCCCGAGCCGCCGCCCGCACTTTCCGACTCACCGCACGCCCCGCCCGCTTCGTAGTCGAAGTTACCGAGATCAAAACGTACAGGCCGATTCCAACCGCCAACCCTTCCGGCCAACCCCACTGCGTGAAATCGAGTCCGCTTTCAAAAAGTCCCAGGCCCTTCACTCCATACAAGCCGCAGGGAGGTGGCACGGATGGACTGCCGTTCGAGACGTACATCAGCGCACCCCTCGATACTTCGATGACTCCAGCCATTCCAGCGCGGCCAATGCAAACGCCGCCGCCGTCAGTCCAATAAAGCAAGCGCCGGAGTTCAAGACGACCATTCCCAGCAAGAGAATCAGGCAGAGATAGAACAGCAGCAAGCGTAGGAGCCTCACCGTCCATACCTCCGTGGACCGCTCGATGGGAAAATCATTACCGCGACCAACCCCACTACTCCCAAGCCAATCCACAACCACGGAATATCACTTGGGAAGCCAGAACGATCATTCGGCAAGATTGGATCGACGCCAGCCGGCGCATCCGGATTTGATGGATCTACCGCCCGCGGGCGAACTGGGAGTGTAGAGCCGGGTTGCCAGCAGATTCCCTCGAATAAGTTAGACCACGCATCGCAGTCGATCACGTTGCCGCCCGATCCGAGTTTAGGCGTGTATCCCAGGCCGTACATTAACCGGCCCTCCGTGAAGGAACTGGAACCGACAAGAGTTGCTGGACTAATTGCAATTCTTCCGGCGAGAGCGCGCGCCGCGACACGCCCAACTTACGAATCTGCTTTGCCGCCGCGTCTTTTACGTAAGGTTCTAACACGTCCCAAAGTTGAGGTGAGCGAGGCTGCACCAGCAGCTTTACAGACCGCTCCACAATCCCGGAGAGCAGGACATCAACCCGCCCCTTCGGATTGGGCATCACCGCGACTTTGGTACGCCGCTTCATTTGATTTCTACGTTCTTGCACTTCGGACACTGATACAAATCTTCCCGCCCATGCCCGGTATCGCTGCCTTCGCGGATATTGCCCTTTCGCTCCATTTGAGTCCCGCAGTCCGGACACTTCATCGATTCGAAATTACCTTCAAGAGCAGGATGCCCGCCGCCGCCGCAAGGCCGATCTTGATCCAGTCCGTACGCTCCGAGTAAACTGATTTGCCCGTTGCCAAATCCGTGTAGACCGTTTCATCCGGCGTCACAGTTACCGACTCGCCGCAGTTCGGAATATTGATCGTCTCGCCCGTTGCCGGATTGACGATCGAGCAGGCCCCCAGGCCGCGGCCCCTCACGCGCTTTGCAGGTCGATACATTTACCCGCGCCTCCGGATTCCATAAAGCCCGCCGCGCATCGCGCCATACAGTTCCCCGTAGCACCCGAGCCCCGACAGGCCCAGATTCGACTTCAGATACGGAGCCATCGCGCCCCAGTAGTTCGCGAGCGTCATAGGCACGGAACGATCCCAACCCGCCGCCGTGAACACGTCCGTGGGCGAGGGGGGAGTTTTGCCCGCTGGAAGTTGCCCCGCTAGGTAGAAGTTAAATTGATCTGCCGTGTAGGGCGTGCTGCCGACTGCCGCCGCCAAACGCTGATAAATCGCATCGAGCGAGTTGAACGCGACACCCGGCGTCGATCCCCCGGTAGTCGTTGACCCCTGTGTGCCCGTCGTAGTCGCCGTTGCCGGTGTCATCCCGCTGATGTATTTCCACGCGAGATATCCCACCCCTGCAAAGATTCCGACTTTCAGAAGTCCGCTATCGGCCACGGCCACCCCCAAAGAGAAAGATTGCTCCGGCCCCGCCTGCGAGCCAACCCCACCAAGGAATCGCGGAGAGGTCGAATCCGCCAAACGACAACGCGGCCGGCGGATCAGTCTGTAACTGTGGCGGAGGTGTAGTCTGATTCGCCGGTGGAGGGGTGGTAGTTTGCGCCGGAGCCGGTTGGACTACAAACGAAAACCCGCCCGCAGAAATTCCGCCCACAGACCATTGCTCACCCCAGGAGCCTACATCACCAGCGTTGATTGTCCCCGACAGAGAAAAGTTGCCGCTCGAATCCGAGACGCCCATCCGATTGGTATCGGAACCGCCGTTCTTTCCACCCATCACATAGACCGTTGAGTTCGGACGCCCGCCCGTGATTTGAATTGCCCAAGTGTCGCCGGGATACAGGACGTTTCCGCCGCGTGAGTTCGTGAACGTCACGCGCGGCGAATAATTCACCAAGTTAAGATCCTGCGTGGGAGCCTGAGACGTGTAGGTTTGTTGCCGTGCAACATAATCCGGAACTACCACGCTTGTTCCTAGATAATCCGCTCCATGCCCCGTATCGATCCAACCCGTACTTGTCGGAGTGCAGTAGCGCCCCGTAATGGGATCTTGTTTCGCTTCGTTCCGCTGGACACACGCCCACTGTTCCGAAACGCTGGAAGCCGCGCCGCAGTTTTCAGGCTCGCACCCGGCGAGTCCAATCCGACCGAGGCCGCGCAGTCCAAGCCCGACGTAACGAGGCCGTAATCGCTTTCGAGTTGTGATCACGTGAGCCCCCAGATAACCAGGCCAGCGCCCGCCAGTAAGAGCAGCGCCATAGTCGGAGATTTCTGCGCAGCGGAAACAACCGAACTCACCGCGTCAGAGGCTTGCGCCGAAATCGAATCGTCAACTACGTTCGCATCGTTTGCAATCGGATCGTAGTAGCCAAGGAACCAATTCCAGCATTGCCCCGAGGCATCGCGCCACTTACACGCGCCCCGCTCCCGATCCGAAATACAGCGCTTGCCGGCGTCCCCCGTTGCAGGATCACTACACATTTGCTCCAGCCGAGCCCAGATCACATTGAAGTTCGAGAGCGCCGTATTGTTAGCCGATCGAGGCCGCGGAGTCGGAAGCGCCATGTAAGCATCGAGATTCTGCTTTAGCAGTTGCTCCGCTTGATTCGCCCACTGGGAAGTGACCACGCATGTTTGCCCGCATCCCGAGTTGCGAATCAGGTAGGTGATTGCTATTGTGGCCCCGACCAGCGCCGCGCCGATGATCGGAACGGCCAGGCTTGCAGACATCCCAAGGATTGAGGCCGGTGCTCCAGTCGCCGCCGCTACAGTTGCCGCGTGAGACGCGAGCGCTCCCGTTAGAATCGGAGTACCCAAACCGGAGACCGCGCCTACCGTTTGCGCCGCATCCCCCATGCCGCGAGGATAGAACCCGCCCCACGTCACAGCGTCCGGAGGTGTTTGAGCAACGGGCATGTACATCAGCCGACTCCGACCTCACTTGCGTGAAACCGCTCAGAATGCCGCACATCTGACCGAATCTTCTCGAACCGAAGAATCTCTGCCCTTATTGCCGTAGCTAACTTAATCCGCTTCTGATCCGCGCATCCTGCGTCCACTGTTTCGGGGCCGGTGATTTGACAACCCTCCAAGGCGAGCGCTTCGCCAAGCCACCTTAGCAGACAGTCGGCTTCGGCTTGTGTAAGCGTGATTTTCATTTCTTACCTCCGAACGCCTTCGCTACCAGAATCACGCCCAAACCGATACCGCCCCACAAGAGAAGATTGCCGCCGCCGCTTGCCGCGCTGAAGGCCGTTGTGAGCGAGGGCGCCGAGCCGGGAGTTTCGATGTACTGGCCATTCGGCCCGCGTACGTATGTGGTGGGCGCCACTTTCCGCCCGAAGATATCCACCAGCTTGTTTGAGATCCCGGCGAAGAACTGGCCATAGTTGAAGCCGCCGCCGCTGGGTGTCGAAGTGGAGTAGGTTGGAGCGCCTTGCCCGTAGATCCCAAATGGATCCTGCAGCGTAGTCACGTTCGGATCGGACCCGCCGCCGAAAGTCGCCTCTTGTCCTGTTTCAGGATCGATGTACCCAACCCCGCGCCGCCGCTTGCCCGCCACGTATCCATGGAGCCCGCTCCAGGGTTGAGCGTCCGCGATCGCATGCCCGCTTGCATCCCAGACTTGAGTACGTGTGCGATGCTCTGCCGGAACTTGCCAGCCGGGATACTTCCCATGCGAAGCGTCCAAAGGAAGCCGGGTGCCATCGGGCATCACCGCCCGCGCATACACATGGGAATAAACCTCCGGTTGCGACGGATCGACTGCGGCCGTTACGATTTCATAGCGCACGCCGCGAGCTCGCAGCATCGCGCAAATCAGCATCGTGAATATGGCGCAGTCGCCAGCCGGCCGCTGCATCCTCAATAGGACGTCCGGCGAGATCAGTAGTTGCTGTTGGTCCGCTTCACCCCACAATGCGCGAATCATCGAATCGTGGTGAACGAACTCGATAGCCAGGTGAGCAAACCACCAGCATGAGCAGGCCGTCATGCGGGAAGCATCTTCCCCTTCGAACATCGGCCCGCCCCGATACCGATCACAAGCGAGTTTCGCGGACTGGACTATAAGAGGATCACTCGCCGCCCGGTTCGCGTACTCGCACATCAACGCTACAGTTTCCGCCGTAGCAGTATCCGGATCGTTCGAAGCGCGGACCCTGGAAGCCCGTTCTAGGAACTCCCGAGACATGATAGCCGGAGCCATTGGATTCAACCGTACAACAAGTGAGCATTTGAACGCAAGGCGACCGGAACTACAGTAGATGTATACTATTGCCGGTGCATGAGGGGTGCCGCGCTAGTGCAATGCAGTGCCTCTACAGTGCCATAAAAAGGAGCCGAATCAATGGCCACAGTCGAAGCTGAACCCGTGAAAACGCCGCCCAGTAATGGAAAGAAGCGCCCCGAGAAGCCACCCCGAGGCCAACCCAAGGTACTTACGTTCTTTGAGCGCCTTGCCGATATTCCAAAGGCAGATTGGGGAACCAGAGCCACCATCAAATTATACCGCTTGGAGCCCGTCATCAACCGACTCGCCACCAGCGATAACAAGTATATCGGCGTATATGCCGAGCCCGTGAACGAAGAACGCGTCAAGGTGGACTACGGCAGCGGGAAGTATCGCCTCTACCTGAATTACAAATTGCCGGCCGAGGCCGAGGGCAAGGAACTCGATTCGGTTGAATTCGACATCATGGATATGGCTTACCCGCCCAAGATCCCTTTAGGTGAATGGGTGGACGCGCCGAAAAATAAAGATTGGGCGTGGGCGAAGCCGCTGTTGACCGCGAGCCAAGCCGCGCCGCCCGTTCCAGCCGTGCCGATCGCAGCGCCTCACCAGGACTTTGCCGAAACCATTCGAGCTCTCAACGAGGTACAGAATTCCGCAGTTGAAAGAGCCATGGCAGCAACGCCCGTGCCGATGAACCCCCTGGAGTTGATTCGCGTGATGAAGGATATCATGCCGACTCCGGCCCCATCCACAGAGAACGCCGTTCTCACCACCGTGGTAACGCTGTTCACTACTCAATTGAACGCGGCCCAGGCGCAGACCGCGCAACTCTTCAAGGAACTATCCGAGATGCGAACTGCCCAATTGAGCCAGCCGAAAACCAACGGGCTTGATATCGTGAAGGAACTTGTCACCCAGGCGAAGGCCCTACTACCCGACCTGAAAGAGTTCTTCCCCGCCTCAGAAGTCCGCGCCCGCGGCCCGTGGTGGAGTGGGATTGCAGAAACAGCAATTGCAGCGGCAGGCCCCGCCGTAGTCCCCCTCGTACAACAATGGGCGATGCGACAGCAACAGAACGGAGCGCCCGCGCCACACGATATCCAGAACGGAGCGCCGGGTATCGCCGCGCCCACGGCCCGACCGCAAAGCAATGGAGGGCCGCCGATCGACTTAGACGCGATGCTTCTATCAACACTCAGTAGCGACCCTCCGGGAGACGGTGAGGATATGGCGTACGGACTTTGCACATTCTTTGGGCAGGATGGAAAACTCGCCTACCAAAGCGCGTGCGCCCTTGGAGAGCATGGGCTTTTGCAACTCCTGCAAGGAAGGCCCATCTGGAATCAACTGGGAGGACTCCAGCAGCGTATGCCGGAGTTTATCCACGAGTTCATGGAGTACGGTAAACCCGCCGCCGATTCGGAACCCGTTGAAGCCACTGCCGAGGTGATTTCATGACGCCGAACGGCAAACCACAAACCTACGCCAACGTGTGCCGCCTGCGAAAAGCAGACGGTACACCGTGCGGGCATCGAATCGAAAACGTTCCGCTTGCCGTTCCGATCATCGGAGCCAAGCCGGAGGATCGGGCAATGAGAGTTGCCGAAGCGATGGGCCGGCATATCTGGAAAGCACACACGCCATTTGCGACCGTCATTGAACAAGGCTCGAAAGTGTATCAGGCGTTTTTAATCGGGCAGGCGTTCACGGTTGAAGATCCCAACGCGCAAACACTCTTAATGCAATTTCGCGCCGAGATCTTGACGCCGATCCAGCGCCCGTACATTTCGGATGACAACCTCCGAAAGATCGTAGACGCGATGAAGATGGAACCCGAGGCCGTACTTTCCGCCATGCAAAAAATTCGCGATGTTTTGACGGAAACCCAACCCGCGCCGGAAGCGCCCGTTTCTTCACTCGTAAAAGTCTAAAATCGCCCCTATTGTGTTTTCTGGCACTCGGTGATACTCTAATCCACGCGTGGATGCCTGAAGCGCCACGCGTGGATGCCTGAAAGGGTCACCCTCGCTATACTATGCCAAAATCAGCCTTGCCCGCCTTGAAGGCCCGCCGTTGCAAATATTGCCGGGCCATCTTCACCCCGCGCCGGCCGCAGGACTCCGGTGCAAAATTCTGTACTGCCAATCATCGGAAAGCGTTTTGGAAAAACGGAGCACTGCCTTTCGATAAACTCATGCTCCGCGTAGAAGCCAAAGCGCGGGAGATCGTCAGAGAAGAATTCGCAGCGCTTGTACGCTCACAGGAGAGCCGCGCCAATGCCGAATGATAAAGAGGTGTGCTACTACAGTATCCGCAACTGGGCGCAAAAGTTCGAGAACAACCGCACGCGAGAGTTGAAATTTCTTGATTGGGTACCTGTTTCGAACCGCATGGACTCGGATGGATATATCGAACTGGTAGATCATCCAGAGGGCGCCGCGCACTTCGGAATTTGGATAGGGTGCGTGATGATCGCATCGAGGTGCGAGAATCCCGCACTCAGGGGCGTACTGCTCCGCGAGGATGGGTCACCCCACACAACCGACTCAATCGCACGACACTGCCGGATTCCCGCACCCCTCTGCGGGATTGCAATTTCCCGCCTCACTTCCCTAGGATGGCTACAGGAGTTAACCCGTTCACAATTCAATGAGTTACCTAAACCGCATGACACTGCGGGAATCTCGCACAACGGTGCGATTAAACCGCATCACGGTGCGGGTGTGCCGCACCCACGCGCGCGCGTGGTGAACGGAACGGAACGGAACATAACTACTAACACCCCCCAACCCCCCTCTACCGAGGGGGGCAAGCCAACATCCCGGTTGACCAGGCAAGAGCGCAAGCGTGCGGAGTCGATTGCAGAAATTGAGCGACACGCGAAGGGAGTCCACAGGTGAACGCGACCGAAGCATACGAAATTGCCGAGCGAATCGCCGGCCTAAACCTGAAAGACTTTCCGCCGCGTAACGAAGCCGCTGTGCAAGGAATCGCGAAAGCGCTGCTCCATCTTGCCAAACAGAGCGGGTATGAACTGGCGCAGGTATTGAAGCGGGCCGGAACGTGGCGCCGGAGCGCATTCCGCCGCGTGATCAGTGACCCGATATCGCCTGAGAGTTTTGGAAACTACGTGGCCGCGGAGGTGTTTAACCACACCACGGGAAATTTTGTTAGACTGACCGAAGAAATTGCAGCAGCCGGAAAATACTGGGATGGATCGCCAAATTCAAAATCAGCCAGCCGAGCCGTTGAACTCGATCAGACCGCCAGGAACCAGGCGAAGCAAAAAGGGGGACGCCGGTAAATGCGCTCTCTCGAATCGTTCCGCGTGGAAGTACTTGCCGCATTCATTCGCCGCCGCAACTTCGTGCCGAGTATCTTTGAACTCGAAGAACTCGAACGGAAATTACAACAGCCGCCCGAATCCGATCCCATTTGCCCGCAGTGCCAGAACAACGGAATCGAAGTCAATGCCCGCAAACAAGCCTCATGGTGCAACTGTCCCGCCGCTGAAAAAATCCGCTTCAAACATCCAGACTTCGTTACCGATTGGAACGGCCGCGCCGCGCTGGGCCTATTAGACTCGCCCGCTTCAATCCCCGACCCTCCCGCCCGCGATGTAAGTTTCCTGGAACCGCAATACACGCTGGGCGAACAAATCTCAGAACTCGCCAAACGGAAGAAACTGAAATGAGCGTCTTTAAGTGCCGAGGGTGTAAATCATTCGCCGCTCAGGTGGGCAAGAGAACCGCTATCGTGCCACCAGCCGGGTACTGTAGTTGGACCTGCTACGAGTCCCGAGAACGCCGCGTTAAAGAATCCAAGCCGCTAGATCCCGAGTCGCCCGCCGCCGTGCTGTCAGACCTCCGGGAACATCTCTTGGAAGTTCACCAGAGTACCGATGTCACCGCATGGTTCGAATGTGAAACGTGCGAAAGATTATCAGGCCGGTATGCCGCCGCGCTGCAAGAGGCCGTGTGACCGCCCGCCAGCGTGATTTGATGAGCGTGAAGTTTTGGGGTATCTGCTTCGGGACGCACGATGCTAAGACCGGCGAGCGCATCGTACCCAAGTTGGCCGACCGCAAGCGCCTTGCAAATAAATTCAATTTCAATCCGCCGCTTTCGTGGTGGCGTGAAGTGTGGATTAAAGGGAAAGATTGAGCACCAGACGCCGCACAGCGGGAGTCCACAGCCGCAAGCGCCCACTAGGACCGAACGGCGAGAAGATCTGCTACAACTGTGGGAAGCCGATCCCGAAGGGCAGGTATGCCGCCGCGCTGCAAGAGGCCGTGTGACGATCCGCAAAGCGCGTCTAGCGCTCACAGGTAAGTTGATCTTCGGAAATGAGAATCAAATCCGAGCGCTACAGTTTCTCCGCGAGGTAAACGAGTGCGCAGAAAAACTTGGGTCTTGTCTGCATCAGGAATGGAATTGCCCGTGTACAAGCCATTTCGATGATGACGTGGTACGCGCCGCTTTAGACCGAATCCGAACCGCGCGAATAAATGTCTTGTGAGCACCAGACGCCGCACAGCCGGAGTCCACAGCCGTAAGCGCCCATTAGGACCGAACGGCGAGAAGATCTGCTACAACTGCGGAGGCCCGCTCCCGAAAGGCAGGCCGTTCAACTGTTCACCGAAGTGTTCTGAAGAGTGGCAATGCAAAACCAGCCCGTCTCACCTGCGATACGTCCTGAATCGCCGGGATAAGGGTATCTGTGCGCTGTGCGGGATCGACACGCACGAACTGGAGCGCCAATACTCCGAACTTCCGAAGCACCCGCCCGAGCCGCGCGAAGAATTCTTAAAGGCGCACGGGATACCACATGGCCGCGCTTGTAGCGATTTCTGGGATGCCGATCACATCACGCCTGTAGTCGAAGGAGGGGGAGAGTGCGGGCCGGAAGGCTTTCGTACACTGTGCATCCCATGCCACCAGCGCGTAACGCGCGAACTACGCCAGCGCATGAGCCAGCGCCGCAAGGAACAAATAATAATTGCGAAAGATCAAGAGCGCGGCTTACTGGAGGGACTTTGACCGCGTTTCGCCCAGCGTGCTTTAACTGCCTTGCGAGCCGCCCGAGAGCGTTGCGCCGGCGTCATATTAGCGGCCCGCGCCTTGCCGCCCATCTGTCCAATCTCCTGTTTCTCCGCCTTCGTCAGTTTCTTAGCGCGGGCAATCCCGCCGTTCCGCCGCATCTGAGTTGCAGTATCCATACGCTCTCTAACGGTATGGTACGATGCTTGCGTAGTTTATTGCAAGTACGTATTGACAGAACCGATACGTACTTGCTAATCTTCAAGACATGCAGATGAGCTGCCCTAATTGCGATAGTAAACCCGGCAAGCGTTTGTGCGTCTGCGCCAAACGCGTAGAGACAATTTCACCCCGTTCTACCCGGTGGGAACCGAAAAACGGAAAGACTGTACTGGATGCCATCGGCAGCGACTACGCGCCAGGATTTCAGTTCAAGTTACTGCGCAATGGTCATGTAGTGGCATTGTATGCGAGCGAATCCGCTGCGATCTCTGCAATGAACACCCGCCGCGTTGCGTTGCCGCTAGACACATGGCAATGGGAGAAGAGGTAACGCATGAAACGCCGTCTCTTTATCGCCCTCGCCGCTTTCGGCATCTACCGATCCACCCCGCCGCTACTCTGCCAGGAGTGCGATACACCAACGAGTTTGTTCAACAAGATCAAATTCGGTGGGCAGTTATTCTCCATCTGTGACCGCTGCTTCAATCGGAGGTGCCCGCAATGATCCGCACCCCCTACGGCATCGCGTCCACATTCACCCCAGGCCGGCCGCAAAAGCCGGTACGTAATCCCGATTACCTGAAGTTCGTACGCTCCCTGCCCTCCGCAGTGTCAGGCCGCTACGGGTGTGAAGCGTGCCACACTGGAGCCCATGGAATCGGCCAGAAGTCATCTGATCTATCTGTAATTCCGCTAACTCGCAAGGAACACCGCGAGTTCGATGCAGCGCCCCGCGCGTACGCTGAAAAGCACGGGCTCGATATCCCCGCCCTGATTGCCCGCTTGAATTCGACATACGAACTCCTGCAAGCCGGGAAGTTGAAGCGTGGAATACAATCGGAAGCCGCTGATGCCGCTACTTCGCAAAGCAAGGAGCGTGCCGCGTGAAAGGCTTGACAGCGCTAGTGTTTCTACTCTTTGAAATCTGGTATAGCGCCGATTTCTTCATTTACGCCCTACAACGCCGCTGGTATCACTGGACGGCCTTCGCTGTAGTCGCATTCGTGTTTCTCACAGTTGAAATGGTCCTGTGGTACTCCCAATGGAGAAAAGAACCAATCGGAAGGGGATTGTAAATGGACCGATTCAACGAATCCCCGCTGTTCTCGAATCGCGACCGGGAGCCGTTCTTTACCCACGCCGAGCCCTGCGAAGTATGCGGCGAGCCATGCTCAGAGACTATCTGGATACCGGAACACAAGCTGTATATCGGATCAGACTGCGGTTGCAACTCCCCGGAAGATCCAGTATGCCTTGACTGGCGACACTTAGTAGAGCAAGCGCACACCGTACAGGAAGTGCTGGACTTGATGAAGGCCCACGTGAAAGAGTGTCGCCTTTGCAATCCCGACCTTAAACGCAAAGATGCCGGCCGCGAGACGCCGGAGCGAAAGGAGCGTGCCGCGTGACGACTCCCAAAATTCACCGTTGCTCACCAAAAGGGCGAGCCAGTGTCTACACGGCTTGGACGATGTGCGGAAAGCGGGCGAGGTGCATTTACGTCACGCACAAGGCCGCAGCAGTCACCTGCCTTGACTGTCTGAGCGTAGGCGAGCCCGCCGCACTAGCGAAAGCAAGGGGGGAAGATGCCCAACGCTAGCAAAATCGAAGAACTACTGTTCCGCGCCATCGGCAGCAGTGAGATCGGCAAGGCCACCGCGCTATCGGTAGCCGAGCAAATGTACCCGCGCCTTCTTGAACCCCAGGAATCGCAGGAAATGGCGATGTCCCTTTCGCTCGCCGGTTTACGTTTTGAGACAGCGGCAATCGCTTGCCGGGACGCGATGCGCGAGCTACTTCCGACCGTCGCCGCAGAGTTTGCAGGACACGCCCCATCAGGGGGTTTAACTGTGACCAGGCTTTCGGAAGCCGCGCTTGATCTCTATAAAGCGTGTCACCAAGCGTTTCACGCCTTTCAAGACGGATGGGCGATTGATTGGGGGGATCTGGTTAGAGCGCTGCAAAAGGCCAATCCGCAATACGACCCGAAGGTAGCAGGAGATCCCAATGCGACTTAGTATCCGTTTCCGCCCCAACGTCCCACACATGCTTTCTCTCTCTGATCCGACCGGAGAGTACGATACAGGCTCGAATGAAGTCACATACCCGACGTCACAAGGAGAATTGCTGGTAGTTTCCTACAAGACTGCCTGCAAACTAAACGCCCTCGATTTAAAGCCAGGTGAACAGTTCGGAATCTGCAAGCGAGTAGACGAGCAAGGAATCGTGACGTGGGATATTTGGCTCGCACCTCAGACCGAACAACAGCGAGCCGTAGAAGAACAAAACGAAGAAGCCGGTATCATCGCGCCCGCCCCGCCTGCAAGACCCGAGAGAATCCGCGCCGTGCCGGCATCCCCGCGCCGGAAGCCGATCGCTCCCGAGCAGACGCCCTTCGAGTTTGACCGCCGCGGAAACGGGACTACCGGGCCTGCAACGCTCCCCGCGATAGCCGCCGCCAGTTCCCGACGCCCTCCAGTCGCCGCCCGCATTCCAATGAATGTAGCTTTCGTTGAGATCACCCAATTTGTGATCGACGGATTGAAAGCCGTAGGCGAACAATGGAACGATCAGGCAAAGCAGGACATGATTTCAACGGCTATCATTGCCGCTCAAAAACAAGGCTTGCTTGAAGTTTGGGAGCGTGGCAAGTGAGCGACGAAAGGGTAGAGCGCTGGCGTGAGGTGCTCCATTACGCCATTCCCGATACAGATGAAGTATCGGCCACATTCACGCACCCAGTTGCGAGGGAAGCACTCACCGCTTACCGCGCTAAATGCCAAATCGCACTAGCGCGATACATGGCCGCTCGCGAAGTAGAGTCGAGGCCAGCGTCACAGTCCACCGATTGCAAATGCGGGTGTGAAGAAATCAAATCGTCAGCAGGCTACCATTGCCCGAACTGCGGACATCGGGAGTTGGGTACCCTCGAATGATCCCGCCGCGCTTCATCCCGCTCTTGAAAGCCGCCGCCCTGCGTCACAACGTCACGTACGGCGAACTGATCAGCGATAGCAGAGCCCCGCGCATCATGCAGGCCAAATGCTGTGCTTATCGAGAACTGCGCCGCCTGCAACTCTCCTACGAGCGTATCGGGATGATCGCCGGCCGGAGTGCCGCCACGGTGCGAGATCACATACGAGCCCCGCATTCCTGCGAGATGCCACCCCTGCAACTGGATGGCGACGGCCTATGTCTGGATTGCCGCCAGCCGCACTATAGAGGCCCGCGAGCCAAGCGCTGCATGGGTTGTGCGAAGGCCGCGATACCGCGATACGTGAGAGTTGATCCCGAGCAGCGGAAGCAGAGAAAGAGCGCCGGAGCCAAGCGATATTGGGCGACCGTTCCCGAGCAGGCCAGAAAGGAACGACTCTTGAAGGTGAGGATGGGCGCATGAGGAAGCCAGGGCCAGAGCCTAAGGGCCTGCTACCACCAAAGAGAGAAAAACAATTAGGCCAGTTTTGTGCAGAGGTGACCCGACTTCTAACCAAATGCTGCAAGAAGTACGACTTCGAAATATACTTTTCAGCCAATGGGCCGTGTATTGAAGTTTCCGACCCTACAGCGTCACTGCCGGAGGAATATGAATACGTTGCCACAATAAGCAACGTCACACGGCAGGACGATCCAGACCATGAAATCATCGAAGGCCATATATTTGTGTGGAACTTAGCAGGTTTAATACCGGAGGACTTTTAAGCCGTGAATCGTTGCCCTCAGTGTAATCAAAACTCCCTACCTCCACTTCGACCAGGGAGCCTCGCAACTGCAAGAGCGTGTCAGAATCCGAAGTGTAAATACGTGGAAGAACTCAGGACCAAATGAAAATTACAATCGAAATTACGCACGATCAGGACACCCAGCGCTTATACGCCTGCGTGGTGCAGGAGGGCGCGCGAGGCTCGAACCTGATCACGAAGCCCACGAAAAAGATCGAGACAGCGCAGCGAATGGCGTCAGAAGCTATCACCAGACTGTTTCATCTGATCAATCCACCTGAAATCTCCTGGATTCTACCGCCCCACCTTCCGCCGCCCCCAGCCGGCCAACCCGACCGCTTGCCCGACTCTCCCGGCAAGAAACTGGAGCGTGTCAAGTGATGGAATCCGGGTGCGAGTTCTGCGGGGCAACCGGATACGAAGACTATCCCAGTTGCCGTGTCCCATGTCGGATCAATGGGCATCGAGAACAAGGGGATCGAGATGTAGCCGCCGCGCTATCGGCAATCGGGCGTCCCTGGAGTACCGCTAAAGGTCCATGCCCATTTTGCAAGCAAGGGCCTTGCGAGCATTGGACGGGATACGGTTGGATTAACCCAAAATCCATCCGATCAAGCCGCCTGCACCCTGCCTGCCTCAAGCCGCTGGACAAGCAAGGAAACGCCAGGTGCGCCCTTCCCAATGCCCACCAAGGCGAATGCGGCCCCGCGCCAGAAGTAGCGTTACGGCCGCATGAATTCCAGACTTCATCGAGATCATGTGAACACCCAGGGCAAGACACCTGCGTTCTGTGCCATTGCATCGCACAACACCCAGTACATGCAGTCGAAGAGAAACCCCGCGAGGGCGCCGCGATCCCTTCAGAGTGGACCGAGGGCGTAATTCCGCCGAGCGGCGAGCCGAGGTACCGAGGACCAAGGGAAGACGTATTAGAATACAAGCCTGAGAATATTTGCCGATATTGCGGGTGTACCCCAGGCCATGCGTACGAAGCTCACATGGGCATGTACTGCCAGCCATCGCCAAACGGAATACACGATTTCAGCCCAGGACCGCCCCACCCCAAAGTTAAGCCGTCGCCCAACGATGTGTTTCCAGCCGCGACCGGCGAACCATCCAGCGAGCAGCCGGAGAAACACTACGCGCCCGAAGAACCCTTTATCCCAATTGAGGATCGCCCTGTAGATATCCCCGCCGAGCTTGAACGTTTGGAACGATTGATAATTTACGCGGTAGACGATGCCCCGCAGCACCTCCGAGGCGCAGAGCCCCTACTTCACAAGGCCGCAGCACTGGCATGGATCTCACAAGCGGAAAGCCTGCGGAAGATTGCCGGTGAGATCGAAGAACTGTGTGACACAATGGCCCTGATCTCAGACGGCCCCGCAGATTCAAACCGTGGAGGGCCTTTGACGCGAATCGCTGAAGCCCTGGAACGGCAAGCGCCTGTCTCTTCGGGCATGGAGTCTCCTGCCGCTGGAAATGGCGATACTCGCCGTACGGGAGATTGGATTCAGACCTACACGGGCCGGCAGTTCTGGCCGCTGGACCCCAGGCCGGAAGATGTTCACATTAAAGACATAGCGCACGCCCTTTCGAATATCTGCCGATACACAGGACACGTGAGGGAGTTCTATTCCGTGGCCGAGCACTCCGTCAGGGTTAGCCGGATCGTACCGGAAGAACATGCGCTATGGGGCCTGATGCACGATGCGAGCGAAGCGTACATCTGTGACGTGGCGCGGCCCGTCAAGCGCTTTCCAGGATTTGGCGAACTCTACCGCCAAATCGAAGACAGATTGATGGAGTGTATTTGCGAGCGCTTCAGGATGGACCCCTCAATGGACCCCAGCGTAAAAACGGCAGACAATATTCTGTTACACACCGAGCGCCGCGACCTGATGGCCCGCCTGCCCCAGCCGTGGCGCGATAGTGTAGCACCGCTGGATGAGTTCATTATCCCGTGGACTCCCAAGATGGCAGAAAGGGCGTTTCTCGAACGCTTCGAGGAGATAATGCTTAAAATCCCCACGCTGAAGCGGAAACCGGGCCAGAATCAATCGGAGACCCCTTAGGGGTTGTCTACTACCACCCAAACGCCAGGAAGCCGCCAAAAGCCTAAATCCCGGCCCAGTGAAACACCCTCAGAGCCGTGATGAAGTTATTTTCGGAGTCGCCGCCGATACCGGCCTGATTCGGTGCAGCCGTATGCACCGTCCGACCCGCAGAGTAGAACACCAGGAAGTGTTGCCCGTCGAAGGAATACTCGAACGAAAAATTAGTGCAATCGTCCACGACTCGATACCACAGCGGAAGCGTCTGAAAATTCTGCTCTTTCGGCGCCGATGAAAAGGTAGTGTTGTTCGTGTAATAGTCCACAGCCACCTGATATCCGCCATTGTACCCAGGCCCGAAAATGATGGTCTTGGCCGTCGCACTGTCCCGAATGAAGATTCCGTTATGCACGAAATTGGCGCCCTGCATGAAATTTTGTAACCCAACCGTGAAAGTCGAACCCCCAGGGCAGGCCGGAAGAGTCTTGACCAGCGACCGCAAGGAAGGACTGCCGTTCGCCGGCACTTCCAGATAGATCCCGCCCAGCGTTTCATCTGTAGTTGCGCCGCCCTGATTTACCCAAGTCAAAGCGCTAACCGCTGGAGGAATCGTTACAGGCGTGGCCAAGTACGATGCAGACCAGGCCGCGCCCGTCCACGTGAAGCGATAACTGCTGTCATTTGTGATGTACTGATCCCCTGCCGTAGTTCCCGAGGCCGGCAGCGATGCGTAGGCCCCAATCGTAGTCGTATTGGCGAACCCAGAGTTGACGATCGCTACGTAAGCCGAGCCATTGTACACGCAAAGCACTTTTGTGGAGCCGCTGCCCGTTGTGCAATCCGATGAACTTGCGCCGTCTGTCACATAGGCCAGTTTTCCAGTAGCGCCAGATGGCAAAGTGGAGACCGTGTAGTTCCGGATCTTGTTGGACTCGATTATGCCAGTCCCGCTACTTGAGATGGACCCGCCCGTTCCCTCTACTAAAGCGTTGCCGTTTGTCCCCGCTGTGACTCCGCTAAAAGGAACCGCCGCCGCCGCCCCGCCGCAGGCCGCGTCCGTAATGTTTCCTGTCCCTGTCGCGTCATTACAAAGCAAATTTCCCGACGTTCCAGAGTTCACGCCCGAGATGGCAAACTTAGTGCCGTTGCCTACCTTGAAAGCCGATGGGACGGCAGCGGGAATTACTGCGGGGATGATCCCCGACCCCCAGAGCGCCGCCGCCGTGATCACGATGTACCAGGATGCTTTGAGCCATTTCATGTAAAACAGTATACGCCCGCACGTGATAGTATCAACCGGAGAGGGGAACAAAGAAAAAATGCTTTCAACGATCCTACTCGTATTCGCCTTCGTGCTGTTCTGCATCGCGGGATTCTATCAGCAGCCCGACCCCGCGCCGTGGCGTTCGCGCCTGATCTGTTTCGGATTAGCGTGCTGGGTGTTGGCAGAACTTTTAAAGGCCGTCCCAATTCTCAGATAAGGAGCGAACCAAAACGATGAACTTCAAGATAGCCGTACTGCTTCTCTGTGCCGCCGCATCTTCCGCGATGGCGCAAACCTGTTTGAACAACTGCGGAGCGTTCCAGGGCGAGTGCATGGGATGCCACGTCACGCAAGGGGGATGGAATGGAACTTGGAACGATCCGTATTACGGATATGAAAACTGTTTTGACTGCTGGTACTGCCAAGGTGTCACCGCCAAGCCGCCCGCCGCGCTTTCACTCCTGGATAAACTAGTAAAGACGGTGCTTCCAAAGATCCACGCGCCTTTGCCGTTGCCGTCAAACCACGATGAACTGATGAAGCGGGCGAACCTGTTCAACCTTGGAAGGGCATTCCAACCAGACGCCGCCGCCCGAATCAAAATCAGCTTGGCTCGCAAGGTTGCCAGATCGAACGTGGACACGATTTCGATCCAGTAATCCATAACTTAACAAAAACACCTCGGTTAAGTTATAAGGGCCGGGACCGATCTTGCGTTGGTCCCTACCTCTGCGTGTAGAGAATATATCCCCCGCCCGTGCTGCTAGCTGAGACTACTACGCAGAGCGTCTTTGCCGCAGTTGTGACAAGGGGATTTGGAGGGGCAATGTCCACCCCGAAGAGGCCGGAGCCAGCCCCAGAGAACGCGCCCGTTTCGTCTGCTGGGCTAGTACAACTCGATCCCGTTCCAGTCACGAGTTTGAACGTGCTCAACGTGTCGCCGCTCCAGAAGAACTCACACACGCGAATAGTCGTAGATCCCGAGACAGCCACGAGTTGATTACTTCCCGAGGTGAGACTTCCAATCGCCGCTTTCGTGGTGCAGTATTCCGGGATGATGATACCCGAAGAATCTCGAAGCGCGGAAGGAACTGGATTGCCGGAGGGAGTTGCCCCGATCGCCGCCGCTCCGAAGACTTGAGCATTGAGCGCAGACGCGGTGCCTTGCGACACGGGAAGGTTCGATTGGTCTGAAGCAACGACTATCGGCACGCTTGCCGCCATTGCTTTCTGTCCAAGGCTTGTCGCCGTTCCGCCCCATTGCGCCACATTCACATTCGCAGACGGCCCCGAGCTTCCACCAGGCGATACCGCGCTAGCTCGCCATCCATAGACCCGCACGTTCACTGCGGCGCCCGTTCCAGTGAGAGTCGTAACGTTGACCCGAATCCAAGGGTAGTAGTCACAGCACAGGTAGATTTGCCCGCCATTGGCGACCGTAGAAGGATTCGAGGAGCCTTGCGCCACACTCAAGGCAGTGTACGACCCTGGAACGCCTGCAACGTCCGGAGCGCCCTCTAACTTGATTGATATTGTGCTGGACTTCCCCCAGTAGGTGAGAGCCCAGTAGACCGCAGGATTGCCGCCTGTCTGCGTGCTTCGATTGTCGATTGCTGTTCCCGCTCCCGTCGCGCTAAAGGCCGGCGTGGCAGTGTAGGAACGATCCGGAGGGGCATACCCTTGTCCAAAGCAGGAAACGGTGAGAAAGAGCGCTAGGAGAGTGGTTCGCATGGGAACCAGTGTACTTCAAACTACAGGGCGGAAAAAGCGGGCCGCAAAGCGCTTCTTGCCCTGTCTCGGAGGTTAACAGAACATTTTCGCGGCCCGAGTCAAGGAGTGTGTTTCGATGCGAAGAATATCACGTTCTGATTTGGAAGTGAAGGGGCAATTTGTAAATCGGTATTAAGCGGAGTGGTGTACCGTACCCCGCGCCCCAAAGGATCAGTTGACCTTCAACCACCAGCCCTTGCCCATGAAAAAGCCGATCTTTTGAAAGACGGCATTTTCCGGCCAATCAGGGCCAGCGGGAAGGGGAGGCGTCTTGAATCCAGCAGGGCAAGTGTCATCCTGTCCAGCCGCCCAGTACGATCCGTCCAAGTGTTTGCCGATAGAGATGTGATTCGGCCCCATTTCGGCGTCCAGTTGCGCTTGCGTCTTAGAATGGTCCGCAGGAATCGCCGGCATTGTCGCCACAGATTTAGTCCCAGGCACAGGCCACGCGAAGCCGTTGTCATCCGTGAAGAGTTCGTACCCGGTGGGAGGTTGAGGAGGATTCGCGTTGCTGATCTTGCCCGCGTTCACTATTTCGGCCCAACTCGCAAAGCGGGAGAGGTACAGGCTTGCCCGCTGCTCGTTCAAGTGATCCACCATCGCCGTGGAACTGGCCAGCGTGTTCCGCCGTGCCGCTTCAATCGTAGTCTGATCTGCGCTGGGAGTCATGGCCGAAAGCATATCAAACTTTGACGTGCCGCGCCTGGAGCTCGACTTTCAAACGCTCCCGAAAGTCCGGAGTAGCAAGGAACGTCAGAGTGGGATTCTCGCTGCTGCCCTTCCCATGTTTCACCGTGGTAAGCAACTTGCCGGCGAACTCTTTGATATCGTCAGTCGTGTAGATCACGTCCTGATAGTTCGCAGTGTAGGCGATTGCCTCAACGACCGCCGCGAGAATCGTTTCAAAGTTGACCGCAGCAGGCATAGGCTACCGGCGTCCCGACCGGCGAAAGAGAGTCCCGACACCGAGCAAAATCGCAAGCCCGACCAAAACGACAAATTGGGTGTTCTCTTTTGCTTTTTGAATGATCGGATCTAACGGGTTTTCAATGTCCCCCACGCCCCGCTGTAGCTGGTACATCGCCCTTAGTTCCCGTCTCCGACCCGCCGAGCCATACTACCGGCCCCCGTTACGTCTTTATCTTTGCTGGATGATCCCAGGCCCAGTGCTCCCGATGCGATAGTAATCTCAGAAACGGTAGGAAACCGCTTCTCTGAAATTGGGCCATACATCACCCCGATTGCTACGAAAAGCCCGCCAAGGAACGTTTTCCAGTTCTTCATGGGGTATACTTTATCACGAATATGATCACGCTTCTGATTCGAATCTGGCAAGCAATTAAATCTATGGTGACCAGTCTCGCCGACATCAAAGCGACCCTGCAAAAGGATGGTGCAATGCTGGAACGCTTGCTAGACTTAATCGAACCAGGCCCAGCCGTGAAGATTGTTTTCACTGCCGACGTGGAAGGCCAAATTACGATAGGAGTCCAAATGCTCGAACTCAAAGACACGCAGCAAGTAACCCTGTCCATCCAACCCGTGGACAAAAAAGGAAACCCGGCCGCGATCGACGGCAAGCCGGAATGGGCGTCCAGCAATTCCGAAGTATTGAGCGTCGAACCCGCCGCCGATGGCATGAGCGCCGTTGCAAAAGCGGTAGGTCCGCTGGGAAGCGCAATCGTCAGTGTGAAGGTGGACGCCGACTTAGGCGAAGGCGTTTCGGAACTGTCCGGAGTCCTGGAAGTTCAGGTATTCGGTAGTGGCGCCGTCTCGGTGGACATCACCGCAGGCACGCCCGAGGAGCAGGCCGACGAAGCGCCGACACTGAGCAAAAAGGCAAAGAAGTAAGGCCCCCGCAAGCGAAACGGGCCGGGGTTTCAAATCCCGGCCCGCTCGCACATTTACACGTGAAGTTCCCTAACATCGACTGCGATTGATTAGCTGAAGAGTACCACAAGCAGCGCCGCCCCGCCAAGCGCCATTGCAGCAATTGCCCCGTCTGAAAGTTCACTCCCGCCGATTACCGCTTGCGTCCCTTCGTCTGCGGGTGACGAGGGACCAAACGAAAATCCCCTGGAGGTCCCAAGCTGCTTAGGGGTGTATTGGGGTCTACGCCGAGCCAGGATGAAACGTTCGAGACGTACGCTTCTCTATTGCCAGTTGCCCACGTGGAAAGCCTCTGGGACAGCGTAAGGCCCCTGGAAGCGTCCAGCGCCAGTTGCCGCTGAGTCGCCGCGATCCCATCGGCCAATGTGTCGAAGACGGCGTAGGTTTGATTCTGGCCCATGCCGGGATCGAACATTACGGCCGGCCGCGCACCTGGTTGCCCCGCGTAGATCAGATTGCCGGGGTTGTTGTTCCGGTATCCCACGCTTGACGTGTTCCAGGTTCCGTCTGCGCGAAGTACGCCCTCTTGCCGAAAGATGGCGTTGGCGAGATCTGCCAGGGTAGGCACGAATGAAAGTGTATCAGGGTTTGTAAACGGAAGCGATGTACCGGGCCAGTTCAAAGGGAATCTTCGCAATTTGAGCGCTAGCGGCTTTACGGGCATTCGAACGGGAAGACTTTGAGGCCGCGCCTTCGTTGAACCACTTCGGGCCTGAAAGTCCCTCCTGCTTTACGCCACCGTTGTTCTTTGTAAGTTCCACGTAGCGCCGCACGCTGACTTCATGGTCCGCGCCGTGCCAGGACGGAGACGGCATCCCGGTTTTTTCGAATACGTGAAAGTTGCTGCGACCCTTCAGCCGCGCCCCGGAGAACGGCATCAATGCTGGCACATCACCCCACAAGTAGAAAGACCCATAATGCCAGCGTGCCGAGCCCACCCAAGGTTGAGCGCCTTTCACGTTCTCCACTACCATCGGGATCTTGCGACCGGTGGCAATGCTTGCCTCTTGCTGAATGCGGAAGCACGAATCAAACAATGCGTTGAGCGTGAAGCCAGGGGAGAACTTCGAGGTTTGCATCCAGCGTTGCCAGCGTATCTCCCGCTTCGCACGATCCCAAGGCATCGCCATGTACGAGTAGGCTTGACACGGAGGGCTTGCCACGATAAGCGCCGCGTCTTTGAACTGTGAACCGTGGAGCGTCAGAACGTCTTGCAGCACGAGTTGAGCCGGGTATTTCTGATCGCCGTAGCAGTGCCGCTCGATATCGAATCCCACCACTTCGTACCCTTCGGCAAGAGCGCCTTCGGCCCATCCTCCGAGCCCGCAGAATAGATCAATGCAGAGGGGCAGACTCACGCGCTTTTGACCGCCCGCCACTTCCGCGTTTCGTTTCGATTGGTCCGTGGAATGACTTTATCTGTAGCTGAGAAGCGGGCATCCGATACGAAACCACGAGCGCATTCTGACCCCCATTCCGACATGGGCCAGATTCCCGTTTCAGGGTCTATGGTGTGCGGCTTATGCTCTGGCGTGCGATTCGAAGGCCAAGGAACCCAAACGCCGTCTTCGTCGCGCCTCACCGCCCGCGCCTCTTTCGTGACTTCATTCGCCGGGTGGGAGGGTTGCCGATCACGAGACACGTAACGCGGGTCTTTCCCAAGCGCCGCTTCCAGCACGCCTCAGTGCTGCGACACGCCCAATAGAGTTCCGATGAAATGGAGCCGCTATCGATCACGCGCCGCGCCGAAGCGCTGAGTTTCCCGCAGTAGTGGCAGCGATGGCGTTTTGGCTTCACCGCCCGCGCCCCTTGCCTGATTCCATCAGCCGGACGAAAGGCTTACGCACGCTGTGGCATTCCGAGCAGCAATAGCACGTGGAAAGTTCGTATGGGTGGAACTGCGGAAACGGAGTATGTACCCGCTCTGACTCCGGCCCGGTGTGGCAGGCGCAATCCGGATTCAGGCAGCGCGGCAAGTCTTCGACCGGACGCGGGAAGTAGGGCGTACGCGAATCGTGAATGAACTTCACGCCGCCAACACCCGGTACAGAGTAGCCCTGCTTACATTGTAAAGTTTCGCCACGTCAGACACCTTCTCTCCCTTGTCGATCAGCGACTTTGCTCGCAAGATCTGCTGCGAGTTCAGTTTTTCTTTCGGCCCGAACTTCACGCCCCGCCGCCGCGCTTCTTTTAATCCGGCCTGCGTGCGCTCCTGGATCATCGAACGTTCCAGTTCCGCGAATACCCCGATCAGTTGCCACATGGCGCGGCCCGCTGGCGTTCCGGTGTCGATAGACTCTGTAACGGAAAGGAACGAGACACCCCGCCCCTTTAAATCGTCCAAGATCGAAATCAGGTCCTTTAGACTTCGGGCCAGTCTGTCCATTTTCCAAACGGTAAGCGTGTCGCCGGACGCGAGAGCCTTTAAGCAGCGCTTCAAACCGGGCCGGTGCATGTTCTTGCCGGAGAGCCCGTTATCACGAAAGATCGTCTGACACCCGGCGTTCTTCAGTGCTGTGAGTTGCAGGGCTGGGGATTGTTCGCCGGTGGAGACGCGGGCATAGCCGTAGATCATGCCCGCCGCCGTTCCCGCTCGAATTCAGCCCGATCCTTTAGCCACTCTATGAACGAACCGCCCGTATCGGCATGCAGAAAGTCCCGGTACC
>Ga0207670_10000210_pt1 | contig 38438 bp, 66 predicted proteins | sample KBSS23HmetaG_FD_184339 | JGI IMG/M metagenome (GOLD analysis project Ga0207670, IMG submission 184339) | Switchgrass rhizosphere microbial communities from Kellogg Biological Station, Michigan, USA - KBS S2-3H metaG (SPAdes) (version 2) | ecosystem: Host-associated > Plants > Roots >... | reverse complement strand
TGAAAGTCTTTCGGTAGGGGCTTTCCTGAATCTAGAGCTTCTTTTTGCTGAGTTCTCATTTCATTATAGTATACCTCTTTCATCTCTCCCAATTTCAGCATATTACTTGCTATCATTCGACGTCCGTCAGGACTATTCATAAGCGAGGGAATTGTTTTTAAAAAGTTATCCACTTCTACCTTAAGAATTCTAGATCCGTAAGTTTCAGGTAAACCCTTCAATAGATCCAAACTTAACTTGTTATAAAGCTCGCTGCCGGGTTTTTCAAGAGCACCATAAGGAATACCCAAAGACTCTAAGAAAACTGCTTTCGTAGGTGTTACAATATCCTCATCAGGGATATTTCTCATCTGCATGAGTTTAGGCTTTATGTCAGTCTCAAATGCTTTATACGTTTTTGTTGTTTCATCAATAAATTCTTTCTGCGCTTCATAGGCTCTATCGAATTCAGCACCTTCTCTAGTAAATTTTTTTTCATTAATTTTTTCTTCTTCAATGAATGGCTTTACAACATCTGAGGCGTTTTCTTTTGAAACTCCTGCCCTTCTTAACATACTTGTTTTTTGTGAAGGGGAAGCCTTTTTAAATTCTTCTGTATCCTCAATTTCTTCTATTCTTCTTTCTTGGTCCGGATCAATCGGTTGCGATGCTTGAGTCGGTTTTGAAACTTTATTCTTTGATCTTTCGTGTGCTTCATATCTTATTCGTTGTTCGGGATCAAGGTAGTCCTTTTCTTCTGCTGAAACATCCTGGCCATTAAGAAGTTTACCGAAGATTTGATTTTGCTTAGCTTTTTTCAATTGTTGAGTGGATTGAGGTGAAAGGTAGCCTTTTTCTTTACTAGAAAGAGGTTTTCCTTCCATAGCTTTAGCTAAAGTTTCTTGCTCACGCTCTTTGTACCTTTGTTCTTCGATCATCAATCTATGGCCAAAAACTTCTTTTCCCTTATCACCATAAGGTGCAAGAGCTTGTTGTAGTTTGCTAAGTCTTTCGGATGGTGCAGCATCTTTCAATGATTCATCGTTAATGACACTATCTAACGCTTTATTAGCTCCGAAATTAAGTAAAGTGTCGCTAATAGATTTACCCATTGCATAGCCAAGACGCTCATCCGAATCACGCTTTTGCGTACCGCCCTTAATGATTTGTACCATAGATTACCTATTTTGCATGAATGTTGGTAAATTGTATTGACCTTGGCCGCCATATCCGGGGTTTACGTTGTAATTAGGTTGGGTATTTATTCCTGATGCTCCCCCCCCCATTGTAGCTTGATTTGTGCCTTGATTTTTAGGCATCATATTTGCCATAGCATACATAGTTTGAGGATTAATCCCTTGTGCAAATCCAGAACCTTTCCCCCCACCACCGGGTTGTTGGTAATAAGCAAATTGATCTTCCATACCTTGACCACTCAAATTATTAAATTGATTGTAATTTGCTTGAGCGGCTTGACTTTGTAAATCAGTAAACATTTTAGCTAAATCTGACTGTAATCCAGCTGATGCACCGCCTAAAGCTTGACCGAACGCACTTGAAGAAAGAGCACCGTTACCGGCAAATCTTTCTGCGATATTAGGAAGCATTTGTTCATTGAATTTTTGTAAGTAGGGCTCGCTAAATTTTGCGAATTCTTCTTCTTGATTAGGCCCTAGGAATTTATTAAAGAAGTTTTCAGCATTGTTATAGCCTCCCCCGCTTTGCATCATCTTTTGAGCTGCTTTCAGCATACTATTTTGATGTGCAATTTGCTGGGGTGTTTTGCTGGGGACTTGATCTAGACTTTCCTCTCCACCACCGCTATTTAACAACATATTCGTTCCTTGGAGGGCTAAACTTCCAAGCATTATCCACGTTGCAGGATCCATATTTTACCTATAATTAATTCTTTAAGTACTCCATTACCCATACGGCAAATGTGAGCACACTACCCGTATTATTTATAATAACAATCGTATTTGTCGAGTCTTGATATGTGATTGTAACATTAGGGTCACTGGGGAAATACGAAATTCCGTTTGCTCCTAAAGCTCCGCCGAACCCTTGCACGGGGAACATATAGCCATCAATACTCGGGGGTTGTGTTGTGGGACTCAAAATAACGGAGGTTGTACCTAAGGGAATACTTCCCCCGTTCAAAGCCACTAAATCTAATGTCAAACGGTAACCGCTTCTATTCTCTTGTGGTGTTGCCCCAAACCATTGCTCAAAACTTGCCGTTTCTTCAGGCAAATAAAGACCGCTTCCTTTCGTATTAACAGAATTTGCTACACGCCTTAAATAAAGCAATAGTTCTGATTCAAATTCAGGTTCCCCAGGTTTTATATCTAAGGAAGTAGGAAGCTGGTTGGTGTTTTGGCTTTGATTGCTTGAAAATGTCATGCATTTCTCCGTTAATTTATGAGTCGGCCACCTTCTCTAAAGAAGAAATTCATAGCATTGAGCTCAAAAGCGCTTTGGTGGGTCTGTACTTGATTCATCAGGGTGGCATCGTATGTTATACCTACTCGCAAGTATTGACCGTACTGAGTGGCATAGAATCGATACCAGGCGTATTGTGATCCCGTTTGGTATGGAGTTCCTTCCGTCGGCAAAACGTTATAAATCCCATTGGATAAATAAGGCGTAAAAAGAGTTGAGTCTATACCGTCTAAAGTGAAGTTATTCGCATCCACAACGGTTATAGTATAATTTAATGTTGAAGTCCCGGAATTGATTTGTGTCATACCTAACACATTGGAAATTGCTATAAGTTGACCCGTGCGTAGACTGTGATTCATTGAGGTAACTTTAGCCGGCAAATCTTGAGTGATATTTTGTATAAACCCGGAGGTTAATGAGGAATTAACCAGAAGTTCTTCATTTCCTCCGATGTTTGCTTGTTCTCCTAAATACGAATTTACAAAAAGTTGAACCGTTAAAGCAGGAATAGACACTACTGATTCATCTGAGTCAATCTGAAAATCTATATAAGAGATTTTAAATTGCTTTCCTTGAGCTTGATAAGGATTAAAGTCCTTTCCTACAATATTCATAACGGGAATTAGAGCGATTAATCCACCCCCGTTATAAACGGAAGTGACATCTACGGATAATTCACCGTAATTTTGCCCTGTCCAAACGCTTAAAGTGAAGGTGTTTTGTGTTACATTACCAACTTGATAAATTTTATCATTAATTAATGGATCGACTACAGTCCACAACGTACCTGTAATGTAAATTAATTCCCCATTGCTCAAGTTGTGATTCGGACTTGTCACTAATACAGGTGTTAAAGTGGTATCAATAGCTAAAATTGATAGTGAAGGAGCATAAAGCAACGGAGAGGCAATCGTTGTGCTTGCACTTTGATTCTCGTAAACAGAAACAAAACCTTGCTGGTTTCCTGAGCAAACGTAATTTACATCATTTTGATCATTAGGAGTATCCCAAGTGACAATTTCATTATTCCAATTTATTACATCACTATCCCAGGTAATCCCGAATTCAAATTGAATAGTACCAAAGCAAGTGATACTATCCCTGTATTGTGCCCAAGTGTTGTTTTTATAATTGAAAAGTAAAACGGTATTTGGAAAAGTCTGCCCTGTAGTGTCGTCGGTTACATCTAAATAATTCCAATAGACAAGTTCATTTTCAAAATCTCTAACACCATGTACATATTTAGGGCCATTGCCACTAATTTTAAACCCGAATGCCGTTTCAGGTATCACATCGTCGATCCGTTTTATTCCTGACGCTGACCCTCCAATAATTCCTCTGTCACTTACGGTTAAAACACCATCATCAAAAACTACGCTGCTAAATGTACTTACTGAACCGAAATCCGAACTAATACGTTCAAAAATAAATGGCAAACCATATTCTCCGATATACCTCAATTGCCACGTGGAGTATTCAAAATAAACGATGAGGGTATTTCTAAAATAAGCCGCTGAAATAATAGATTCATTCGTAGGCGCATCTAGGAATCCTCCTTTGCCGAATTGATCGGAACGCCATGCATCTACGGCCGTAGGGTCGCCAATTTGGCTGAAACGACATCTAGCGAAAAAGTTGGCTGCTGCACCCGTACCGCCTGCCGTCAACCCTTCCCAAGTGTTTAATGCTAGAAGTCTTCCATAGTAAGGTATAAGTATCAATGCTTGAAAAAGCGTACTCTGTGCTGCGCTTGGAGGATTATCTGCAATTATCGGTTTAAAATCCGCCCATGTACTATTGTTATAGTAGCGCATCGGATCGGCCAGATTGTTATTCGTAGCAAAAAAGTACCTTAAACTGGGGTCTGCTCCTTGGTAGTTTGCATACCAAAAGAATTGAAATTGATTTCCTGACCATACTGTAGGGGTTGTAGAATTCAATTCTTGGAACATTCCTCCCGTATATTGATAAGCATATTTTTCATCAAAAAATATAGTGTTGTCGATACCTTCCGTTGCAATATCTTGCTTACATATGCCCATTACAGGTAAGCCGGGGTGATAAAAAATAGTCCCTGTAATAGCCTCTGAGCCACCGCCGAATATCGTTAGAAGACCTGTAGCATAATTAATCGTTCCACCCGTGCCGGTGCCTCCTGTTGCCGTTAATGTTCCGTCCATTAACGTGTCTTTATATGTCGTTCCATCCGTTACACCGACAATATTAATTAGTCCAAGTGAGATTGTGGCATTTGCTCCTAATGATAATGCAGTTTTTAGATTTATTGAATCTGCCGTTAAACTTTGGCCGGTAACTAAAATAGAGCGCTGAAGTTGACCGATTAAAACAGAGCCCTGTCTTTTTTTTACACGAAATCTAAAAACAAACGCATTGCGTAACGTTGTAAATGCATTGTCATTAAGAAAAAGCGGCTTTTTGTCGTTTACAAGTCCACCATCGGGAAAGCCTCCGATAGTCACTTGATTAAATGATGACATTAATTTCCTATTGCTACCCAATAAAAATTTTCATATGCATTTGTGGTTGATGTGCTTGTAACCACAAGTACTCTAACTTGGGTCACCATACTTCCAACCGTAGTAAAATTTCTAGGGGATGCTGTGACGTTTCCGGAAGTATCAATATTATTTTTTGCTGTACATTGAACATTGAAACAATTATTAGGAAATGGGATTGGAAAAGTAACAAGAAAAGTTGCACCAACATTATTGATTGTTACTATTCTAGTTCCCCATTGAATAATCAATCCCCCCGGCAAATAAGAATAACCGTCTGTGGCAGCTAGTGGTGAAATTACATTCGGGTTAGAGATTTGTGTAACTGTGGCGCTATTATTGTCTCGAGAAGTAAATAATGCTGTTCCACCTGTTATAGCTCTAGAGTAAATATTTATCTGCCCTGTCGTGGTAGTCGGACGGCCTGAAGCTGCTGGATAAGTAGACTGTCTATGTAATCCGGTGTTGGTAAGAACATTTTGAGTGTTATGCTCCACACTAAAAACCTGAAACATACCATCAAGATTATTTCTAATGACCGCTTTAGAAGCACCCAAAGATTGACCATCTTGCGGATAACCGGGAGTAAAAGTTGGTATAGGCATTATCCTTCTCCTACGGTTGGAATGGGTTGATTATCTTGTGGCCTGCTTAAGATCTTTTTAGCTTTTGAAGAAATGTTCTTTGCTGACATGGGAAGCTTTTTCTTAACGAATTTTTCTTTACCTTTAATAACTGCCATTTTTCCTCAAGTTGTCGAATTGCTTACGAAATAACCACCGCCCATATTCACCTTCTTAGGAGGTGGTAAAGGTAGTTTAACTTTCTTCTTCTTTTTCATATTGAACCGAAGTTTGAACCGAATCCACCTTGAGAGTAGTTCATAGTCAATTGATCCGTGTAAAGTGTTTGAATTCTCTGTTGTCCTATTTCCGCTGCCGTTCTTGTTTCGATGATGTCATAACGTTCACGTAGCATTTTATCTATAAAGGCTATACCATCCGTATCTATTCTATTTTCAAAGATCTTTTTAGATGCTCCTACGGCTAAGATTTCCCACCATTCGCTCAGTTCGGGGTTCCCCGTTTGATCTGCTGCAAGGAGGGCCTGAATAGGGGCTCTATAGCATGTAAGCTCTATCGTGTAACCTTTATCAGGTACCGGCGCTAATGTGAATTGATTTTGATAGAACATAATCGAAAGAGGAATCGAAAGCACTTTAGGATTATATTCTATAGTTATCGGTGTTCCTTGTGGAATGGCTTGAGCAAATGTTAATCCTATAATTTCACCGGTCTGGTAATTAATCGTTGCTTTGCCGGGGGAATTCGGTGTTGTCGAAGCGTATTGTCGATAGTACGTATAGCCGAATTGTGTTTGACCGGGGGAAGAAGTGTCGAAGATTTGAATAAGATTGCCAAAACCATCATCTGTAATGTTTTGAGTGTTTCCATAGCCTGCATTTGCAGAAATAAGAATATTTTGAACTCGGCTCTGAGGAAAATATAGATTTCTATTGTCTTGTGGCCCAGGATCATTATTAACACTTGGGATCAACGGGGATGCAACCGTAAAACCATTATAAGGAGAACTTGCCCAGGTAGCTAAACCATCATTAACAAAGACTCCAAAAAATGTTGAATCAACATTTAAAAAAAAGTTGTCAGGATCTATTACGGTGATAGTATAGCTGTTTCCATTTAACTCGGTCATACCGGTAACATTATTAATCAGAACTTCAGAACCCGTTACAAGTCCATTGCCTACACTTGTAACCTGAGCATTTGTTGAATTTGTTATTGCAGTGATTACGTCTGTTTGCGCTCCCGTCGTACCATTGCCGAAGGCAAAGTTACCCATCTGTTGCCAATTATAATTTACACCGTAAAAATTCCATGGATTTGTAAATAGTTTGAGTTCGCGTTTTGCACAGTAGCAAGGGTTATCCACAGTAATGTATAGTTCACTATTGAATGGATAAACATCTTGACCTTGATTCGTTGTGAAAGTGTAAATATCTTTTAATTTTAGAGAACGAAATTTTGCCGGAAGATCATAAGTATAGAAACTATGCATTTGCTGAACGATATAGGCATCCGTCACCTGGAAAGTATTAGATGAGCCTGTTAGCAATCTTGTTTTAGCTATAGCATCGGCAAGGGTGGGAAACTGAGGGAATGTGGGAACAAAAGTCATATCACCGGCCTATTGTCAAAAGCATCGTCTAAGATCATAGTCGCTATTATAGGATTTACTCCCGATCCTGCCGCAACTGCAACACATGGTATTTGACCATTCTCTACAGATATAAACGGATAAAATTGTAATGTGTCCAGGTCAATCGTTACCGTGTCAGGGGTAAAGTCTATAATTTGTGCCTTCCGGTTATTCAACTGAACCATCCCATTAGAAGGAGGCACTCTAAAACTTATCCATTGCCATAAAAAGAAATTATGATCCGTTGAAAATGTAACTACCGCCTCCTGTGCCTGTGTGATATCAATGATATTTTGCAAATTCGGTATAAAATCCGCTCCGAAAGGAGGCCCGAAATCAGACGGTTGAAAGACACTCATATCCATTCTACAGGGGTAAATCTCACTCTTGAAATTGTTTCATATGATCTAGGTGCTCGACTACCGTGCGTAGGCAACTCAACACTATATCGCCTAACTTTTCTTACACAATTATTTAACTGTTTTACAATCCCCATAGGCAACTCACAAACTTCCCCGTGGAAAATCTTTAATATTTTTATAAGTTCACCCGGATAAATCCTATTTGAGAACTCAAACCAACCGCCTTGGGCATCTACAAAATCAAATTTTCCCCTTACCATCTTTTCATCTTCGGCACGTTTTTTTTTAATCAATGCAGCCAATTCTGTCGGAGGCATTTTATTGGTTTGCTTTTTGTTGATTTCTCTAATTTCCATTATATTTTCCTTTTTTGAAAGGGAAGGGAAATTTCACCCTTCCCTCAATATTATGCGTTGGTAATCGCGTTATTAAAATCTGCTTTGAAAGCCATAACAACCATACTAGAGCTACCCGCACCTACTACGTTTGTTCCAAGATTCATAACATATTGAGCTCTGTTATCAAATGCATCTACTAAATTTGTTCCCGGAGGGCTTAACGGTATCGTTGCACTTCCGTTAAATGGAACAATCCCGGATCCTGCCGGAAAACATACCGCAGGGGAATTCGCCCCTACAATCGTTGTCGTTGTAGGAAATGTAAAAGCAGTAAACCCTGTAGTATCATAATCTATTGTGATACTTGATTCCGTTGCCGTATTAGTCACGACAAGAACCCGAGCTGCACCAGGTGGATTTCCTGTTATCCCTAATCTTGGAGTAGCCGTTAAATTACTTAACTCTATCATTCCGTAAGCCGTAGGGATTTGGAAATCTACCAGTTCACCCACAGTAAAGTCATTCGGATTCCCGAAATAAACTTTTGCCTGTGTTGCTTGTGTAATTCCTAAAACAAAGCTTAAACCCGGATACATAAAACTATGACAAGGGATCTTTTGAAAGAATCCTGTTGTGCCATTAGCTACAGTAAATCCGGCTGATGCACCTGCTGCTGTAGCTGCCATTCCGAGTGTGAAAGCTGTAGTAGAAGTTAAAGAAGTGACCTCAAAAGGAATTGAACTTAACTGCTTTGCTCCTGCAACATTTATCAATCGAACACAATCCCCAACACTCAAACTAGTGTTTGTTGCTGTTACAACGAAAGTTGTACCATCAACCGCAGTTAATGCAACCTTTGTATAAGTAGGCGGATTAGTTTGATCAATGAAGGTAAAACCTCCCGTTGTTCCTGAAGTTGGATAAAGCACTCTACTTGCAGGTGTAGCATTAGCCGTCTGACCTGTTCCTTTATATGACCCTTGAGCCATACCTGAAAACCATTCGGATTTTGCTGATGCTGCTGCGCTTGCACTTCCGTAAAGAGTTAAATCTTCAACGAAAACCCAGTCCGGTCTATCCGTCATCGGAATATCTACAGCTACTGAAGTAGCAGGATTTGTATAATTCCACTTTCCAATAAAACTATATGGCATTGGCATTGTACACCTCCTATATTCCGGTAGAGCGAAGATTTTGAATCCAAAGGTCATTCGTAATGCATTGCCCTTGATAGAACGAACATCCGGCTGTATGTCTTAACATACATGGGTCGTTGTTGTATCCGGGTGGCAGATAAATAAAGCGTGCTTTACCTCCTGCTTGCCATACAACTTTGTAAGCCTCTTTAGCAGCAACAAAACAGTTAGCAATGTCATTACCAAGTAATGATGCATTAGGGCTAACGGATCCCTGCTCACTGATAAAGAATCTAACGTTATTGATTCCACCAAGTTCAACGCTCAATGTTTGACTAATATTAGGGTACTGGAATTTCTTCACAAAACCGGGCATATTATACAAAACAGGAATCATACGAGAGGTTAACATGCAACCATAAGAATCGCCGATTGGGCTTGTACCGAAACGGTCTTCCGCTTCCACAATATTAGTGATGTACTCACCACTATTGTTCTGCAAAATGGTAAACACGTCCGTAACATCATCTGCGCCCATTTCAGTAGGGATATCGCCATTCGTTCCGGAAACTGAATTTATGATAGAGGCAGAACTTTCCAGGTTATCTCTCTGAAGTGCGTCCTGAGTTTCTCTTAAAGATTGACCTAAACGGGCTGCTGCACTATTAAGCACAGGATCTTCATTAGTGATTGTGACCTGACGAGTTAATACGATATAAGTCGCATAAACACGTACACGGCAATCTACATCAACGCGATTAAGCTGTTGAGGCGGAGGATTGTTTTGAGCATCATCCAAAGGCACTTCAAATAGATCAAGCCTATCATAGCGACTTTGACGGTCAATAAATCCGTTGTTATCGGGCAATTCCACAGGTGAAGCAAAAAGATTGTGAATCAAATTGTGTTCAGGTGTGGATAATAATTTCGCATTATATCGCTGCTGAATTTGTGGAGGCAGCGTAGCTATTGAAACTGACATCGTTTGTCCTTAATGTACTACCCCATCTCAGGAACAGAACTAGCCATAGCAGCATACCCATGCATTTCACGATATAATTCTTTCTTCTGTGCATCCGTCATTTTGAACGCTTGCGCCATAGGTCTTTTGTCGAAAGAAGCCGGCGACGGGATATTCTTTTCAGACTTATCTATCGCTTTCTCAATTTCTTTCTTACGCCTAGTTCCCGGCACTTCTTCAGAAAGATTTAACGCTTTAATGTATTTATAGGTCTGCACTCCGATTTTATACGGGTCTTTCGACTCTGATATCGTCTTAGCTAACTCAGGTTCACGTTCTTCAAGAAGGGATAAAGTTTCGGGGTTGACGATTTCGTTAAAGTCTGAATACTGACGCATCAAACGATCCATGAATTGGCTGTCACTTTGTTTCTTGTGAAAGGCCTCTACTTCTTCTTTTGCAAACTGTTTAGCTATCTTTTGGGCTTCTCTCTGAACTAACCCTTTAACTTTGCCTTTAGGGATAAATTCATCGTCTGCAATTGAATCATATTCATCGATCTCTTGATGTACAGGTTTAGAGTTTGCAAGTTGCGCTTGCATTATCTGCATCTGCATTTCTTCGTATTGTTTCAGTCTTTTTTCAAGATCGTTATTTTTGATGCGCATAGCTTTCCAGTTCCGCTCGTCAGCTTCTTGTCTTGCATTTGCTACATCATTTACCTCATTGACATTCGTCTCAACTTGAGGAGCTACCTCGGGAACTTCGCTATTTACGTTTAAGTCTTCTGTCATTATTTTCCTTTTTTTGCAGTCGGCTAACCTGCTTTGCGCCATTGATTATGAGCAACTTAATCATTAACACGCTCATCTTGACAAATGAGTCATAAATGCATTATATGGCAACTAAAAATTAGGTTATCATGATTTGTCGGCATTGTTTTCAGGATAGAGAGGCAAAAGACTTTATAAATAAACAAGAAGTTTGCTATAAATGCAGTTTTGAATTAAAAAAAAGATCTGAAAAAAAACTGGAACTAATTCCTGAATGTCGAATTTGCGGGAAGATTATCCCTGAAGAAAAAGATGGGAAAAAATGTAGAAGAAAAGTTTATTGTTCTACACTTTGTTCACTGAAGGGACATAAATTGTTAAATGAATCTTACTGGACTAGGGAACTTAAGAAAGAAGTTCCCTTGAAATTTACACAGAGCATAAAGAGATTTTCGGTCGATCATTGTTAGTAAGTAATTCATCCCCTGAATAATGAGGATTTGCAATCCAATTACCCTCGTCATTTTTCATGAATCCGAAATATTCCAATTGCATATTTTCCCAACGACGGTACTTTGAAAGTTGTTCTTCCGGATATAAATCAGGGCAATTGAGTTCATTTATCATATGTGCTCGTTGAGGTAAACTCCAGCAGAAATAAACTCTTTCAGCTCCCGGTATAATCTTAAAGACTAACGTATCTGCTTCGGGGTATGGACGATAGAGGGTCTTTGTAAGTTCCCTGTGAAAAGCATTTTTCATAGCTAAATCACGTTTTTCATAGACTGTAATGTAAAAGGGTTTCCCCTCAAAATCGATCGTCCCTGACTTGATTGTGTCATTTATGTCTGCACAAAGGCTTAAGCGAAATTCGTAGTTCATATCGCCGGTAATGATCTGCCGTTCACCATGCAATTGTGCTTGTCTGTAGATATACCCAACATTATTTCTAGTTGGATCTAATCGGCTAATGTGGTTCATCATTTTCTCCTGATAGATTACAACATCCATTTAACCAGTTACCCCATCTAGTAAGATAAACCATCTTTTCATAAACAGGATCTAAATTCAGTGAATGCATCTTCTCAGCATCTCTTAAAAGTTCTTCATGCTCTTTTCTTCCGTGTACTTCAATGTAAGTTACAGGAATTTCTTCACCGGGATTGTCTAGCGGTACTAATTCTTCTTGCATTATTTCTTTGCCGGTTTTTTTGGTGTAATCGTTGAATTCAATGGGATCGGATTGCCGATGTTGATCGATTTTTTAGGAGGAGTTGGATTTTTCATGTGTTACCTTGTAAAGCGGATTTACATTAAAGACATATGTTAGATTTGCACTAACGTCCTCTATTATCTACCACCCGGTTTTTAATAGTGCTCTGCTGCTGAGCTAATATGCCAAAATCAATCCCGTAAGTTTGAATTGCACAAACAAGTTGACTACTTATCTTCTCTTCAAAGATTATCTCATCATCGGCTCTTGAACGAGCGTCCCTCTTCTAAGCACGGGTTTTACGGCGTTAATTATCTTTTAGGCTCATGCTCCGTCAATGTCATCCCTGCACGTCTATCAGTAATGTTTTGCATATCTTCACGGGTCATTTTGTCTTGAGGGCAAAACTTTCCTCGATACTGTTCTTTCATGCTGATAGGGCCTTTCTGGATTTCGATGTAATGATCTTTTTTACTCATGAGTAACGTCCTTTATAAGCTTGCTTCTCAATATCTTTTGCCATTGTACCCTCTTGAGAGTTATGACGCTCGATATAATCTAAAGTTTTGCTAAATCCTTCTTGAGAGAACACTTTCTCAGGACGTTGATAGTCTTTTAATGCCGGAGACATATCCCCTTGCTTCAATCCTTTCATCGCCATATCGCCATTGGGCATTGATCCATTCTTCTTAGACATTTTCCACCTCTTTGTTTATCTTTTACGCAACATTCGCTTTTGTTTCAACATTTTCTTTTGGGTTCACTTCAGGATTCAATGCATTGAGAATTTCTAATTCTTTCATTACATTATCTAAATTCATTCCCTGAAGCTCTTTAAGAGCTTTAACAACATTAAGTAAGCTATGAGTATCTTCTTGATGGGCTCTTCGCAATTTATCTTCTGCTATTGCATTATCAGTTTTAATCTTAGCTACTCTCTCAGCTGCAAGCCCTTCTTGACTATGGGCATAAGCCACTTTAGTTAAGTTATCTACTTGCATTTGCTGCATTTGCATTTGTTCAAGTTTAGCTTTCTGCTCTTCAATTGCTTTCTGTTTAGCTTGTATCTTCTCAATGATTCTTTCTTTGTTTTGTATTGTCATAGCCTCTACAATCTCATCCATTGGCATTACGTCAGGGGCTATTTGCTGTAAGTGGAGAAGTTGCGCCAACTCTAATTGTTGTTGTGATTCAGTAAGCGGAGCTTGAACGACTTTACATCCATACTTAAAAAACATTTTGTTATCGAATTCTTCCGTTGGATCTTCACCTATAACTTGCTTAACTTTTCCATATGTCCACATATTCTGAATGAATTCGCATTCTATATCTCCGCATAGTCTTTGTGCTTCATCCGCCTGATCAAATAGCCTTGTTAGATTGCGTGCTGTAGCTGCTTGCCTCATCATAGAAATAATGCCTGCCTTATCATCTACATCCATTCCCATAGCAGCCGGGTCAACTCCTGAGACTCTATAAATAATATCCTTTAACATCTCTTCCATTTGAAGCATGACGGGAGAAGGTGGGACTATAGGCATAGGCTGCACGTCATCCATAGATGATTCCGGATCAATCCATAATACACGTCCATGACCTGAGTTTAAAGAGTCTTCAGGAGTAACCAGCGAGCCTTTTTTAGCTTTAAGACCTTGTTGTTGTGCATCCAATATTTCTAAATTACTGACTTTCAACCTATTGAAAAGGTATTGAGGATCGCGAAGATCCCTACAGATCCCACGAAATTTATAGGCATAGTATGGAGTATCTGCGGTGAAATAAGCTAACATCGGCACAATAGGGTAACGATCCATACCATAGGGATTAGGCTCATCGACAAGCACTCTATCATTTAAGATAATCGATCTACGTACAGTAGGAACTCTTTTCTTAATGGTAGCTAGGTCACCTTTAAAGACCTGCATAATTTCTTTGAGTTCATCTTTAGACCCTTTAAACTCTTGAGTCTCTTCAGTCTTTTTATCTACCAAGAAAGTTGCTTCACGATTTGACAAGTACCAATATTCGTCAAATGCAATCAAATTAGGAAATTGTATTTGATAGACTTCAGGCATGTAATAGAATTTGTCATCGCGGTATGTCCCCTTTGGAAGAGAAAGAATCTCATCGGTAAATTGATCATAAAGCAGTGCCGCTTCTTCACGATCAAAGAATGTTCTCATCCACCAAAATCTAGCATCAGACATGTCGTGACGGCGAAAGTAAGGATCAAACAAACAAGCCTTCATATCTACGTAACGCCAGCGAGGGTCAGGGCTCAACGGATCTTTGGTGCTATCTCCGTACAAGTACATAAATCCAAGCCCTTGAACTAAAGCACCAAGTTCAAAGCCATCGCTAAATGTTTGATAAAATCCTTGTTTGTGATTGTGGTAAAGGCATTTGGTCATTTGGTCGGCAGTTCTTTGATTACCGGCATGGATCGGAGTGACTACCGTACTCTTACGCGTCATCCTTTGCTGCCCTCCCACGGCTTGCACAATCGGATTCATAATGTTAAAATTCCACACTTTACGGCGATATGTGGCAACTCCCGGAAAAATCAGACCCCAAATATCTTGGTCATTGATGCAAAATCTTTGATCTACATCCGCTTGATACCACTGAGTTTGTAAGATATTTATGCAGTCGGAGTAATTCTTTTGCATCGATTGACGCAAAGAGATATTTAGGGATTCTTCAGGCCAAAAGATGGGATCATTGTTTCTCAAATTAAACCTATATGATATGTAGTATAAATTTACATATCGTGTATAGGAAGACTTTTATGCAAGGTTATCAGTAAGGATTTTATAGATTAGTTGGATGAAATTGCGATGGTTGTCTTTAGCAACACATGACCTTGTAAGAATTAGTAAAGATGCAAGCAAACTGTTTAGCATGCAGTCATAATCTTTAGCATCTTCGCCGGGAAAGTTTTCTTTCAAATATTCAAAGATTACTCTTCCGTTTTCGGAGCAAAGATTATTCTCTGATTCAGGGATTTTGCTGAAGGGTTTTCTTTCGTTCATATTCATAAATTTTATCTATTGTTTGTTCGATTAGTGCTTTCATCTCGTCGGTTTCCATTGTCATATAAAACCTAAGACTACCGTACTTTTCTTTGACCTGAATGGCATAGCATTCATCTTGAAATTGCTTAGTGTTTGAGATTATTTCTCTTTCAAGCTGGAAAGATAGCTCTTTTATGTCCTCAAACCAATCTTCAGGCACTTCGAAGTACATATCTTCAGCATAAAGCTTAGGACAATCTAATTTGAGTTGTTCCCATTTATTAATGTTCTTCCATTTGTATTTTTGCATCTAATAACCAAAATATTTATTTATAGCTTTATAATCATCATCATCGGGTTTAACCCTACGCTCAAGCCCTTTTAGACCAACTGCTAAATACCTAAAAGCATCGGAGGCGTGTGAGTGCTGATCATGAAGAGGCTGATTTTTATAACATCCTAGCCGATCATCCCATTGTTTGCGATAGTTTTCTAAGTGTACGACGCCTTTACTACATCTTGATTCGTCAAAACTACATCTTGATAACATCGCTCGAACAGTTTGTATGCCCTCAAACTTGTCACACTCTTTAATTTCGAGAACAATATACTTGCCCTCCAGTAAAGGGCGCAGATGATCCAGATAAGTTGTTTTAGCTCCGGCATCCCTCTTTCGAGCATCGTGCGGAAAAATATGCTTGTCAAGTCTGTAGCCTTGTTTGTTAATCCAATCTGCATAATGCGCTGCGCCTTCATCCCAATTCTCATAGAAGTTTATAATATTAACTTGACCGCCTCGACTTACTTGGAAACACCAAATGCAAGTAAAGTCATCCAGACCAATATCCCAAGCGGTATAAACAACACTGCTATCATCATAAGGCACACGACACAACCCACCGTTTGTTCTAATCTTTGCAATCTGTTGTCCATAATACAATCCTTCGTTAGCTGATTCAAAAGCTTCCTGTGGGGTGCTTGGGTACTCTTGTTTGATGCTATCTCCAAGCATACGCTTTTTCATCTCATACCAACGGCGTTGATCCTCGTCGATTATACGCTTATGTGTCTCTTGGACATGATCGAGATATTCATTAGTCTCTTTTTCCACGGTTATTCCTTGGCTTGATTCTCGGTATCCGGGTTCACGATACCACGGGAAGAAGAAAAATCGTTGTTGCATAGATGATAAGTTAGTTCCAGCGAGCGCAAGAGACTCCGATTCTCGAGCGAATTTATAGAAATATCCGTCCCTTCCTTCAGCTGTAGACTCGATAGCAATAATTTGATCCGATCCGACAGTGTTAAGGCTTCCGGTGACAATTTCCTTAGCAACATCAGGAGATTCTGCGCAGATCTTACCGAATTCACTGACCAACAATCGCTGGTAAGTGCCCGAGCGAAATCCTGTAGACACTCTGTAAGAGCTTCCATTCCGGAAAGCAAGTTCCCCGCTTCGGTCATTAGTTGCGCTGTTAATGGATCTTGTCCATGCGGGCATTCTGTCATATGCAAATTTAACCTTTTTCTTGAATATATCCTCGGCATCCTCTTTCCTGTGGGCTATAATGCCCGCAGAAGTGTTTTCTCTCCAAAAGCAATCATCTAGATAGTTTATAGCAAAAAACGTTGTGCAGCCCAATTGTCGAGCTTTTAGCACAAGCATCTGATGCCACATGCCGTTAAGCAACTCATCTTGCGCCCAATTTAAATTAAATGGTACTTGATTGCCATTTTTATCGATGAGATAGTAGAGATTTTCTAGACGTTTACGCTTGTCAAGCAAGTCTGAAATGTTTTTAGGAGGCTTCAGCCACATTATTTGATACTATAGGTTGATCTTTGATGAGTGCTTGTAGTGATTGACTTATCTCTGTAGTGTCATCAACATCATTTGATGGGGCTTCTTTAAGATACCCTCTTGCAAATCCTCGTTTATCAAGTGTATACCTAGTGTGTAATGAGGCTAAACCGGGGTTTTTCTCATAATCAGCCATAAACTTATAATTTAAGGAGACAGCTAAATCAAGTTCTCTTTCGTGATGTATTTTCCTTGCTTCCGCCAAGATAGATTTAATTTCGGGATCCCTTAGTTGCAGAGTGTAAATAGTTGCTTCATTCACGCTATAGTGTTGTGCAATAGCAGCAATATGACCCCTTTTTTCATTTGCTATCTGGGAAAAATCGAGTTTGTCAGGATTAAAAGCAGGCCTCCCTTTCATAGTTAATTACTCCTATAATTTAAACTTTCTTATATTACTTCCTCTATTTTGACGCAATAGCAACTTATTTTTTGTAATAAATAGTCACTTTATCTATTGCACTAAAATGCCTACTTTGCTATATTTAAGTTATCAAAGCGAGCAAGTCTCCTTAAGCCGACAGAGTCGGACAAGTTGTAGCAGTGAGTGGAGATAAAGATTAACAAAACAACAGGAGTTTAAAATGACAGACCAAGAAAGATTAAATAAAGCAATAGCTCAAAAGATTAAGTTAGAGGGACAAATTGAAACAGCAAAAGAAAAAGGGATTGATCACCTGATGCCTAGCCTGTACAGGATGTTAGAGAGCACAGAGAGCAGCATCTTAAGATTGAGCAATAAATTATAACAAACTAGCCCCGAAAGGGGCTTAAAACAACAGGAGTATGAGAATGAAAAAGAATAAATATGAAGTAGAAATAGAAGTCACAGAATTCGGAACAGAAAATGACAGAGCTCAATTGATTTACCATGTTGAGGCTATAAACGAGGATTGGGCGAAATCTGAAGCTATCAATGAAGCCGCTAATGCAGGGTTTTATGTAGATGAATATGAAATCCTATCATGTAAAGCCTTGTGATAAAACCAAAAAACCCTTATTATGAGTACTTTGACGCCAATCAAATATTCACAATCTGGTTTTTGGGATAACTTTTTAAAGTTCATTCAATTTTTCATAATGATCAATTCTTTTTTCTGCTATTTCGCAGTATTCTTTATCAATTTCGATGCCGATTGCATTGATGCCAAGTTGTTTAGCTGCGCAAAGCGTTGATCCGGAGCCGGCAAAGGGATCAAGTAATGTTGGTGTCCCGGGAGGAGCAAGTAGCGTGATTATGTATCGCATGAGAGATAAGGGTTTGACTGTAGGATGATTATTTTCATGCGATGTTTGTGCTCTATCTCCGGTTTCTATTCCATTTTCATATCTTTTTATAGAATTCAATATCTTACATATAGCTTTTCCTTTCTCTATATTCTCTAAACCTGCATTTCTCTCGGATTTCGAAGCTTTTGAACAATAGAAAAATCTTGATGCTCCTCCTTGACTTCCTGGAAAATTAGCATTACATTTAGCAAATCCACTAAACATTTTACCACTTCCATTTGGGCGTCTTTCTCCTCCTCCAGATTTCAATATCCCGCTCTGCTCATCTAAAATCTGCGCCGATTCTTCGTTTAAGATTAAATTTGCCGGCCATCTTCCCAATTCGGAAGAAGTAATTTTATCCCCTCGATATCCTCCTTCATATACACAAGAAGCTGTTTTATCTGTTGACCAACTGCCCTTTCCTCCTAATCTCTTATCATCTACCATCGGGTTAATTGGAATTCTACACTCATCAATATTAATACCCCCCAATCCCCATTTCTCTACGTTCTGTTTGTATGTTCCATCTAATGTTTTTTGAGCGATTATTATCGGTTCCCATGCAGGTTTTAACGCAGTGCCATATCCATCAATCCCAAAATTATTATGGGACTTCGGAAACCCTTGACCGTACAAAAACATACAAACATCACGAATTTCCCAGCCTGCATCTTCAATAGCGCAAGTTAAGCGATGAAAAGTTCTAGTGCCCCCAAATGCCGCTAGCATTGATCCAGGCTTGCAAACTCTTAATGCTTCTTGCCAGTATTCAATTCCTGGTATTCCATGATCCCAGGCTTTCCCCATAAATTTTAACCCATAAGGAGGATCACAACAAATAAAATCAATGCTGTTATTCTCCATGGTTTTCATAACTTGAAGACAATCACCATTAATTACTTTTTGCATTTAATTTCACTTCCGCTTTCGGGGGCAACTTTTTAAAGTTCTTCAATCTCTACGCCGTTTCTTTTTGCTTTTTTTCCTGTGAGTTTACACCAACGCTGAACAATTATGTCACAATATCCTGGATCAATTTCAAGACCATAGCAAATACGATTGAGCTTTTCGGCTGCGATTAAAGTAGTTCCTGAACCTAGAAATGGGTCATAAACTCCTTCGCCTTCGGCAGTGTTGTTGCGTATGGGCTTAGCCATACATTCGATAGGTTTTTGTGTGCTATGATTTGTTTTTTCTTCCCCCTCTTCCTTTTTTCCACCCATTGCCGATTGATTTGAAATGTCCCACACAGTACTTTCCTTTCTGCTGCCTTGCCAATTGTGCTTAGCTCCCTTTTTTACTGCATATAAACACGGCTCATGTTTCCAATGATAATCACCTCTAGAAAGACAAAAATTTTGCTTATTCCATATGATTTGGTTAATTATTTCGTAATCACATGACAATAAATTTTTTTGAACTTCTGAGGTGAATTTCCCTCCATGCCATACATAACAAACAAATCCAGGGAATAGTTGATAGGAACTCGACCAATCAACTATATTATCATTCTCTACTTTTCCTATAGATCTTTTATGTATTCCAGCTTTTCCACCCACTCCTTGTCTCCATGATGGATCGTAGCTTACTCCATAGGGTACATCCGTCACCATCAAAATAGGTGTAGTTCCAGCCAAAACATCCGCTACATCATCAGAATTAGTACTATCCCCACATTTAAGACGATGCACCCCAAGCTCATAAAGATCCCCCGGTTTTGTTTTTGGATCTTTTGGCGATTCTAGTTCCTCTTCATCATCTTGTAAATCTTCACCCGAGACACTAATATCTTCTCCCGTTAACTCCGGCATAGTAAAACCACAATCCAGAAGCATGTCATTATCAAATTCATTAAGAAGCATATCAAAGTCAAAATTTCCAAATGTTTTGTTGTCAAGAATCGTCCTTTTTTTCATGATTTCGTCACATAGATCTGTTTCGATGATGCAAGGAATTTCTTTCATCTTTATCTTTTTAGCAGCTCTTACCCGTTGGTTGCCGGCATAAACAATCAGCTCCCTGCCTGTTAATACGGATTTACTATTAACTAAAACAGGACGACAAATCAAAAAATTCGGATCATCTTGTATGCTTTTGCATAGCTTTTGCATCTGTTCTTTAGTGATTGTGCGAGGATTGTTTTCCAGTAGTTTAAGATTGCTAATTTTAATCAGTTGTACTTCCACTTTCACCTTTTCTTTTATTTTCTATGCATTCTTCTACTCTTTTTTCAAATCCTTCTCTAAATCCTATAATAACATCATCGGGGGCGTATGCAAGCAACGATGTAAAAAAAGCGTAGCTAAAAGCCAGATAAGTTTTATTTACCCACCTAAATTCGTCCTCATTTTCTGACTTATTAAGACATTCATGCAATGCATCCATTTCTTTTTTACAAAGATAAAGTGAATTTTGCATAAAATTTTCTTCATTAAATTTCATTAAAAGGGAGCCTCATCAAAATTAAATTCTTTTTGCTCTTGTAATTGTTGCATGGCAGGGGCATAGGATTCTAACGGTCGCACCGGGTTTAATATTGATTTTACTTTTGATAACACAAACTCTTTAACACTGTCCGATTCAAAAGAGCTGTCAAAAGCAAAAGAAGGCCAGTACTTTTCATCGATTTTCATGGCAGGCGCATTTAAAAAGTATCCCTCTCCTTTTGGATTTTGCATAATTTTAAATCTAAAAATAAATCGCCTTTCAACTCTTATCGTTGCTATTCCTAAATGCCTTTCTGTTGGTGTTTTATCAAACTTTAAAAATTCTATTTCCATACGTAATTCCTTTATAAATAAATAAATGCAATAATTGCCATAATCCCAAGAATAATGCATGCCATGATTAGCATATCTGATTCGTCCGGTCTTTTTTCATTACATGACATTTTTTCTTTTATCCCTAAATCGTTGTTTTGTTTCTTCGTATTTACAGCCACAGCTTTTCGCTTGCCCTTGCAAAAGCTTTCGTGCTGCAATCACTTTTTCTTTGCCACAATCACATCTACAAAGCAGGTGAGCGCATCTTTGTAAATTTCCGTAAGAATATTCTATGACTTGTAATCTGTCAAATCTTTTTCCTATATATTCTTTGTACTGCAATCCCATATGCATACTCCCATTCATGGACCGGAGGCAGCCGCAAGATTTAGTTCTTCCGGCGACAATGCTTTTGGCTTGTATGACTTTTTGCCGTCCACAGCTGCAACGGCATAAGTAGGCTCGACGATTCCTGATAGGGTCAGTTTCAGATATTATAGTTAATAGATTATATTTATCTCCCGGACTTAAACCACATTTATTCATATAATTTCTATTATTGTTTTTGGATCTTTTCCGTACTCTTTAAAAGCTGCTATATATGTTATCTTACTATCATCTAACCATAGTAATCCATTTCCACAGTCTAAAACAAACTTTATCAGGTTGTCTAAATCAGGTTTTTTATTGTGCGGTATTTCTTCAATTATAGTATTTTTTTTTAATTGAGACTTAGGGAAAGGCATGTAAAATGATAAAAGAACAAAAGGACAGTCATTTGACAGCAATGATGTAATGACACCCTTTTCACAAAGATGCGCACGAAGTTTCTTTTGAAACAAAATCTTTTCTTTAAGTTGTGGGTCATATTGACCGATTTTTCCACCTCTCAAAAAAGATCTATGTCTTTTTAACGGTAAAGGGATTCCCGGTACTTCTATGATCATCGTCACCAAATAAATTTATGTATGAGTCAACAAAAGTTTTTATTTCGTCAGCGTCTCTCTTTGCTAACAAGCGATTGTGAGCATGCTCCCAAACTTTCAAGAAAAATTTAAACTTTTGCCTGAGATCTTCTAATTCAATTGGACTCATGTACCCTCTTTTTATCTCAATCTGATTAAAAGTTCTTTTACCAACTTTATAATCTCGGTAAAAGTGAGACGGAAAACCACTGGTTCTCTTATTCTTAGCATATCGTTATGAGATTCTTCATAAGACAAATAGCTTTGCCATAGAGCACGTATCTCATCATTTTCTAAATCGCTCCAATTTCTTTTCATGAAGTACCCTTATTTTTCATTCTTTTGGGCTCTGATGGGTTTTCTTGCGTCAAAGCTATATTTGCCCTGCTTATCATGATTTCGGGCCTTCCGGCGTATTTATGCAGCTTTTCAAAAGAGCTCTTTCTGTTAACCCAATTCAAATTTGATTTAGCAATAGACATATTTTCCACTTTTTAGCACATATGACCTAAATCGCCAAGAAAAATTAATTTCTTGGCGAATAAATTACATTCCTTGCGTGCGGAGGCTTGTACCGTCATTGATCTCTATGATCAAATTTTCCGTGGCAAACAATCTATCACAAATTCTCGGATGATAGAGCTTCCGAAAATCAGCCTGATTAAAATTGCTTGTGATAACGGTCGGCAACATAGTATTATAACGAGAATCCACAAGATCAAAGAGTACTTCTTCTCTCCATTCCCTAATGCCCGTACTACCGACATCATCCAAAATAACGAATTGATCATCCGTTAAAAGCTTCAAAGATTGTAGGTAGTCTCCCTTATAAGTATCCATGTCTCCGCGTAATCTTTTCAAAAGATCGGCCTCTTTCCAATAGCGAAAAGTATCGAAAGTTCTAAATGCCCACTCCGTAAGCGCTGCACAAAAATACGTTTTGCCAATTCCCGGACTGCCGCAATAAATCAAAAAATTCTTTGGTTTATTTAGAAACTGTGCTAGCTTTTGGGAGTGTTCCCCGATTGTAACCGTTGCAAGATTTGCGCCACGGAATCGCCTCCCGTATGTCGCGAGTTGATAGTCGTCGACTCTTTTTTCTTGCAATCGTCTTGAGTCGGCATTTTGTTCGACGATGTTGTTGTCTTGTGACATGTTTTTTCCTTATGCGCTTGTAAAGCGCGTTTCTTGTTTATGATCCCGGCTATGTAAGCATAGGGATCGGTTATAGGGATATCCATCCCGCAATAGGCAAGCCAGGAGGATTCGATCTCCTCCGGCTTCCAGTCAGTTCTCGCAGATAACGAGTAGTGGTACAAATCATCTTTGGTAATTTGTTTTTTAGAAAAAGAGGGGGAGGGGGATACCTCCCCAACAACATCTTTAGCTACAGTTTCCTTAATCGGTGTTACATTGTTCTTAAGGTCCGCCTTTTCCGTATCCGAGACTTCCGTATACGGAAAAGGCGTATGCGGCAAAAATTTTTTGAAAATAGGCGCTTCTGAGAATTCGTAAAAGCTTGAAGAAAATTTATTATCTACTTTTTCCTGAACATAACGGCAGTAGCCAGCGTCTATAAGTTCTTTTAAAATTGCATAAATTTGATCGCGACCTATGCCGTTTTCTTTGGCTATAAATTGCGGATGTGCTTCCCAGTTATTAGGGAATGAAAGCATATAACATAGTAATCCACGAGCTCTAAAAGACAAGTTATTATTTCTAAGAAGTTCTCTAGATATTTGTGCATAGGGATTTTCTTTATCATGGACACAACGCTTGATTTTCTCTTGCGGTGAAATAGGGGATACTGTAGCATTAGAATCGTAAAAGCTAGGGGGCATAGGTTGAACTCCATTTCCCCGAACTTTTATTGTACTACTTGTAACTTTAATGTAGATGTGGTAATCTTAGCACAAAGTTACGTGAGTTTAGAGCGACGTTCGGGGATGAATAGGCGCTCTAATGAGTTAAGTTTAGCTTAATCTCTGATTAAGCAACAACTGAAAAATCGGGAGCACTGCAAAGTGCTCCTATTTTTTTTATACTTTGAAGGGTTCATATCTTTTAAATTTCATTGTTGATCCGCTATTTTCCGGCACCTTACAACTGAATAATTTCACTAAGCTCATGAATGATTTTTCTGAGTTTACCACGCTCATCAGCGTACTCGTTAATGAGTCTTTCCATAATTTCCCTCTTCTCTTTTTCTTCTTTAGCCGTTTTCCACTCATGTAATTTCTCCATAATTTGCACTACTTTTAAGCATTCTTGTCTTTTTTTACACCCGTTTGGATATTTTTTGCATGATTTCAACTTAAAATTGTTCAAATTAAGGTAAATCCTTTCTATAGCAGATAGCAAAAGATTTCTGTTAAATTTTTGAGTTATTTCAGGGGGTAAAATAAATGTTGTGGTCACAGGCATATTGCTTACTCCTATTTTTTATTCATCTCGCAATTCTGCAAGTTGGTTCCTAAGTTCTTTGAGCAATACATCCATGTAATAATCCGCTTCATCTTTCCACGGGATATTTGTAGATTTATCAATAGAAATACAAATTTTTTGTATGTTTTCCTCGGATACTCTTAAAAAAAGTATAATATCCTTCACCAATGAAATTTTTTGTAAAATATCTTTTTGTTCTACTTGCATACTGCTTTCTCCTTATTTTTTCTTAAGCCTAAAGTTTTTCTTGATCCTAATCACTATTCTTAATTTTTCACATCGTAGAAACTTGCACAACTCACTCCATTCTTGATGTGTTTGCGGTTGTCTAGCTAGGTTAGGAAAAATGAATTTTATGTCTCTTTTTTCTTCCTAGATGGAAATGCGCCACACGTAGGACACGGACATAGCTTTCTTTCAATATATCCCATCTCTTGCCGTGTAACGGCTCCCCCCGTAAATGTCTCGATATCAATCGACAGTCTCAAGCCTGGGGCTTGTTTTTCTTTTATAATCCTATAAAGATAACTCGGTTGGTATCTAATTTTTTTTGATAACTCAAAACCCGACATATTTTCTTGATCTAGCCATTCTTTTAATTTCATGTTGTACCTCCGGGTTCAATATAACATTCCAGGTATTTTAAGGAAACGTTAAAATTGTTGTTGCCCTAAAATGACTAGTCTGCTATATTAATGATATCAGAGCGCAAGTCTCACTGATACCGGATTAAAAGTCTGGCAGTTTGTAGCGGCGATATGATAAAAACAACAACAGGAGTCAAAAAATGTTAAATTATGATTACGAAGATGTAGCAGATGCTCACGATAATCTCTATGATTTTCAAGTAAAAGAACTTAGAAAATCTTTTGAAGATGTCATTGAAAGACTGTATTGTCCTGAAGATGGGAAATTTCTCAATCAAATAGATGATGACCTTGATCTCCAATTAAGAAGAATGGCGGAAGTTCTTAGTGTTAAAGTTCCGGGTAAATTTAAAATATATGGATTTGAAGTGGTGGAAGATACTTTAAAATACAATGCTCAAATAGACATGGATTTTCTTTATAGCATGGATCATTCTAAAGCGTGGAATTATTTATATCAGAAAATAAACTCTAAGAGTTTATTAAATATGGGTCTTTCAACAGATGACCTTATAGATTTTTGTTGTAGCTGTGAATTTACACAAAAGGCTCGAGAATGTGCACGAAGCAATGCTTAGTTGATTCTATCGATATGTTACGAAATAGCGCATGGGAACATGCGCTAAAGTATAGATTTGATCCAACCATCGGTAAAATCTACGAAGATCAATTGAAGAATTTAAACGTATTGCTAGAACAAGCACAGGAGTTTACACATGAAAAGATCTGAAGATTTTAGAGAGATAACAAAAGCATTAAGAAAGTCTCAAGGGGAAATTGTGCAACCAAAAAAAGATAGTAAGAACCCTTTCTATAAGAGTGCTTACTCAGACTTGCCTACATGCTGGGAAGCTTGTAAAAATGTAATAAACTCTAACGGAATAAGTTTGCTTCAGACGACAACGCCGAAAGAGGATGGAATGTTACTAGAAACAACTTTAATTCATGATGAAAGTGGGCAATGGATACAGTCAGATTTCCCTATTTCCTTTTTTATGCCTCCGGATAAAAACAATCCTTCTGAGCGTAGAATGAATTCTCAAGAAATCGGTTCGGCAATTACTTATGGAAGAAGATTCTCACTTTGTTGTGTTCTTATGCTGTGCCCTGAAGATGATGATGGAAATGCAGCTTCAGGAAAACAAAGCATAGCTACGCGAAGGATTATAACAGCCCAACAAGCGGAGTATCTTGAATCGTTGTTATCGCAATGTCCGGATGCGTATGTACAAAATGTTAAGTCACATATTGCTAAGCCTCCTATTTCCGCAAATTCTATCCGTATGCTTCCTGTAGAGGCTTTCGAGAATATGAAATCTGCTATTGAAATGACAATCGCGAAGAAAAAAGAGGTGGCAAATGTATGATAAATTCACCTGTCCTATTGATGATCCCGGGTTACGCCGGGATTTTATCGGAGCTTCAGATGTGCCTATCATAATGGGGGAAAGCCCTTGGTGCACTCCTCTCCAGCTTTATGAAAGAAAGCTTGGAATAAGACATCAGATAACAACTCCGGCAATGCTTCGCGGTACTCAGATGGAAGAAGAAGCCAGGAAGGAGCTTTGCAGAATTACAGGGTTAGAAATGGCGCCCTACAGAAAGTTCAGCAATAGAACAAAGTGCATGATGGCAAATTTTGACGGAATAAGTTTACAAGGTACAAAGATATGTGAAATAAAATGCCCCATGAATCCTGATTATCCGGATGAAGTTCCGGAAAAGTATTATGGACAACTACAAGCTCAAATGTATGTCACGGAACATGAAGAGATGATTTACTTTACCTATCACCCTCTTGGGTCTAAACTGATATGGTGTAAAGCGGATTTACATTACCAAAAGAAAATGGTTGATAAAGTACTGGAGTTTCATGCAAGATTGCAACAATTTGATCCCCCTGAGCCAACAGAAAAAGATTATGATCAACGTAATGATGAAGTATGGAATGATTTAGCAGAGCAATATAAATATTTACTGCATACGTCAAAAGAAATAGATAAGCAGCTGGAGCAATGCAAAATTAATCTTATCCAAGAATCTCAAGAACGCTCAACGATGGGCTCAGGGATCAAAGTGTGTAAGATGAATAGAAAGGGCAATGTGGATTACTCTAAAATTACAGAGATATCTCACCTTGATCTTGATAAATATCGTAAACCGTCGTCAACTTCATGGAGAATCATTACATGATTAAATGTCTTATGCTTTTAGCTTTTTTACCATTGTCTTTAAATGCCTCATATGATATGATAGAAAGGAATTTGATGTATAAAAGCCATGAATATTTTCTTGAAATGAGATATATTTCACGTAGTGAAAGAGAATTCTTGTATAAAAGAGGAAAAATGGATGCATACAATGAAATAATATTAATGATAGAGGCCGAAAATGCCAAGAAAGAAAAAAGAAGCAATTGATAATTATCTACAATTAGATTTAATAGCCCCAACTGAAATTGAGAAGCTTTATAAAGAATTTACTGAAGTGAAAGAAAGTTCTGATAAAGTACGTCGGGGAGTATTTGCAAAGCATACGGCTCTATCTAAAAAAGTTGACGCTTTAACTTGTCAAATTGAAAACTTGCAACATCAACTCATTGTAATGAATGAGTTTATTTTGACTAGACTCGGATGCATTGAAACAAAAATGGATTATTGCGATGAGATTACATGCTTAAATGTGACTAAATTAAATGTTAGCTATGCGGATAAGCGACATAAATCTATGGACACTATGGACGTACTCACCCTCAGCGCTTAAGGAAATTATGGATAAAAGAGGATATAAAGTTGAGTATGACAGTGACATCCAAATATGTATTATTCCGAATAGGAGTATACCGTTTGATGATTTCCAGAAAATTATGAAAATGTATATTGAACTTGGGTATATTTGGTGGCATCGAGCAGACTATCGCGGTGGTTATATTTTATCAAAGGAACAGTGAAAATGCTTATTGACTGCGTAGCCGACCTTCATGGACATTACCCGGTTCTTGAAGGTGGCGATTTATTAATAATAGGGGGGGATCTAACCGCTTCGGACACAGAAAGCCAATATTTAGAATTTTTATTATGGTTAGCACATCAAAATTATAAGAAAAAAATATTTATTGCCGGGAATCATGATAGAGAACTGCAAAAAAGACATGTAAAACTCGACGTAAAAAGTGATTGTATATATTTATGTGACTCAGGAACTGAGGTGCTTACAGATTGTAAGCGACTCAAAATTTGGGGGAGTCCTTGGAGTCCTTTATTTAAAGGAGTCAATCCCCTTTGCACTGCTTTTATGCTACCTGAAGAGCACCTACATAATAAATGGATACAGATACCGCAAGACACCGATATACTGATAACACATTGCCCACCTTTCGGAACGCTCGATTATAAAGAATTAAGCGACGGAACTCGCTATCATATGGGGAGCAAATCATTAGAAGCATGGCTGAAATGGGTTGGACGTCCCCTAGTGCATGTTTTTGGGCATATACACTCAGCCTATGGTATAGCTGAAGATTACCCTACGCATAATGATAAGATGATGAAATCGATAAATTGCAGCCTTGTAAATGATAACTATAAACCTGTAAATAAACCAATAAGGATTGAAATATGAATGAGCTAGTTAAATGTATATTTCAAACAATGATTCAGGAGGATCCTTCTGTATTATTTAAAATTATAGATGATTTGGGGTCAAGAATGATCGAAATGGAAATGGAAATTGATGATTTAAAACAACAATTAAATGGACAACCAACAGTAGAATAATGAATAATTCAACTAAACGAAAGAAATATAAATTTTGGATAACATATAGCCCACCTGAATTTGTCAGAGCCTGCGAACTAATGAAAAAATTAGATTTTGATTTCGAAGGCGTTGCTTTAGAGTACACTTTGGAATTTACCACACAAAAAGAAATGACTATTGATCAAATAAAAGCAAACGTTAAATTAGTTTTTGAACAAGATGGCGCAAAAGTTTGGAAAATTCACGGAGGAGATATAAGTTAAATGAAAATAAATAAAAAATTAACTTCATGCTCTATGGATATCAAGAAAGTTTTACAAAAACATGATATGGATGTATTTGAAATATTTGATTTATTATCTATGTTATCTATAAAATTTTTCTTAAATAATTTTAAGAATGATAAAGAACTTTTTTTAGAATGTATGGCAGAAATTTATGACAACATGGAAGAAGAAGCAAATGTTTTGGGCGTTTTAGATGATTAAAATAAAAAAAGAGTTTACATATTTTATTCTTTCTAATGTTTTTGTCATTCTTATCATCAATTTTTTTCATCATCTTGATGTAGAAATAGCATTTATGTTGGGAATATTACATGGAATAGCTTACGACAGACTTGGACAGAAAATGAAAACAATAGTGGATTGGGCTTAAAGATTATGGAGGGAAAAATGAAAATACCACAAAGAACAAAAAGTAAGACACATCTACAACTATCCGTTGATGAAAAATTAGATATCTATTTGTTCAATGGCGACATAATAGAAATTCGTGAAAGAAGAAACCTTGGGGTACCATGTGCATATGTAGACATTCGAGGATTTTCAGAAATAATGAAAAGTAAGGGTATAGAGAGTTATAAAATAAAAAGTGTATGGTATGACTTGAATAATGGAAATGTAGGCTGGTTTGAAGTCATATATATATCATCTCATGAAAATTTAGAAAGAGACGAAATTATGAGAATAGGCTCAAAATTGCCACAAGATGAATGGTTTAATGATTGGAATTGGGATATATGTTGGGAATTACTAACAATGAAAGAATATTATGAAAAAAAGAAAAATAAATGAAAAGATATATTGAATTATGTGATGGAGAAGTAAGTGATCGTCCAATATTTATGGCGGATTGGATGAAACATCTAAAAGAAGAAAATGATGGTGAAATATACCTAGAATTAGAATATAAAACATTTAATGTAACAGATGAAGATAGGCAGATAAAAGAGAAAAAAAGAATTTTTAAAAGATTTTTAGGTAAATATAAAAATAGTCATGAGGCTATTCAAAGAATTAGAGAGTTTCAAGAAAAATTAGAATAAATAGTGCAGCGACTTGCTGCACTTTTATTTAAAGATAATAGTTGAGTCTGATAATATAGTTTATGTTTGCCAATTAATTAATTTAAACTCTCTCACAATCGAGATTACTATGCAAGAACAAAGTTTAATTGACAAACAAAAGTATATGACAATGAAAGAATTGTCATACTTAAGTAAGTATGATATCCCTTACCATAAATTACAAGACATTTTTGCGCAAAGAAATAAGAATGGCTTGGACGAGCATACAATACAAATCGGAAGACGTATTTTTGTGAGTGAGATAGGGTTTGAGAAATGGTATGAATCTTTTAAAAAAGGCGATTAATGCAAGTAAAAATATCCGCTGAAGATTTAGCAGAATTGATTTATTGGGCTAGGCGTTATTGTGATAACAGAGGCACCTATGCCCCCTCAAGCTTTAACGGAATGTATAAGCGAATTAGATCAGATAACCCCGACCTTATCCGTTGTCATGATAGATTTGACAAAACATTAACCGGCGAAGGGAAGTTCTGGCCTTATGCGCAAGATTACGATTTTGATATTGTCGGTAACGATATTATAAAGGATAAACATGATTCAGGAAACCAACCCAAAATTTGAATCAATCAAAACTTATGATGAAAAAGAAAGCCCTGAAAAGTTTGATTATTTTTCTCAAGACATATCCTGGTTGTGGAGATTACAAGAGATTATTGAAGAAATAAAGGAAAGTGAAAGATGAAAGATTTTGAAGAATTAGCCGAAAAGTCTAAGAAACTAGTTAAAGAGTTAATGGAAGTCCTTACTAAAGAAAAGGATGGGCGAGTCTGTGTTTGCTCGTTAACTACAATACTAAGTGTTATATGTGGAGGTCAACCGGAGCCTGAAAAAGCTTTGGAAGTCGCAATAGAAAGCCTGAGAATTTCTTTTCAAAATAATAAAGAACTTATAAATAAGGAAAGTGAAAGATGAGTAATGAGTGTGAAGTTTTTACCGTTAAATGCCAAAATTTATTGATAAAATTTGACGAAATCTTAAATGAAAAAGAGGATCCTAAAGTTTGTCTTACCGTATTAGTTCATGTTTTGGGAGTAATCATACATTATCAGGAGAAGAACTACATTGTCCTTGAAAAAACGATACAACTTTTAAGGGATAGAGTGGAAAGCTTAAATGAAGAAATAAAGGAAAGTGAAAGATGATTCTATTGACAAAAAATAGGGAAACAAGTTATGATTCTATCCATGAAACTTTGAAATATTGTACCGGGAGTTCCCCGGGAACTTACGCTTGTGGAGACACCTCTAATGGGACAAGCCAAAACTTGTTAGTTATGTGTTATTGAAGCAAGAAGCAAATAATGGAATTATCCATAAATTGTAGAACGGTAACATGATAACAAGTTAGAATGTTATATTTTTAATAAAATGCGTACGGCAATCATTGAAATGAATTGAATGGCTTTGACAGGGGGCAATTGATAGTATTTTCGATGATTGCAATAAGCTTGATGGGCTCCATGCATATAACAGACAACTTGAGCACATCGAAAAGAAGAAATCATATGGCCTCATAAAAACCCTGTGGAAGGCCATAGGAGCCCCCCACAGGTAACATGATAACAACTAACTATGGAGTCTTTGAAATTCAATCAAAGATTATCCAAATGATATACATAGACTAATTTTTTAGCTATGCCAAACTTTTTACGCATTCGATATTCACTGAGGCGATAGTGATAGGGAAAACTGATCCGTTTACATTAGGGTTTAAGCTTACTTTAGAAGCTGATGTATTTCGAAGTTTAAGCACGTCTCCGGCTTTAACTTCGATGATAATATCACCTGTGCTATGACAAGCATCATCCCCCGGAGCTTGTGTAAACCCGGAATAAATCGATCCTGGGACTAAAGCACCATTTAACCAAAAGCCGAACGACCAGCTAGGTACAGGCGTTGGAATTGGTGGGAAAATACGGCCTTGAAGCTGCCAAGCGATGTGGTAGACTGCATGCTTAAGGAATTTGATTTCCCCTAAAGTATTCTTTGCAGTTAAATCAAAGTCGGCGGTTGATACAGCGTTTTGAGAGTCGAATTTAATATAGTCTACCGTGCCGTTATACTCATCAATAATGACCGGAATAGTAGCAAATAGGTTAGCATAGCTTTCGCATGAGGATGTCCCATTTCCTTGACATTGTTCAGGCGTGCACACTCCCGGCTCACCTTGTAGCCCTCTTGGACCTTGAGGCCCGGCTGGGCCCATAATCCCCTGAGCACCCGGAACGCCTTGCACTCCTTGTTCTCCTTGGAGTCCCGCTGGCCCTACAGGCCCCTGTTCACAACAGCAACGACAATGATATTCTCCTGATTGTTCTTTACACATATAAACCTCCTCTTTTAAGTTTATGGGCAAGCAACAATATTTTAATATTCATGAGCTGATTTGGCCATCTTTTTCATTACTTTCGATCCCTTTTTGGCCTCTTTCATCTCGACTTTTTCTTCTTTTTTCTCTTTACCGGATTCGTGTTTCATTTCTTTTTTATAATGCTTTGCATCTTTCATAAGCTTGTCGGAACACTTTTCCATGATTTTTTTATGCATTACTTCTTTCCTTTCTTTTTACTTTCTGAGATTGCGATTGCTATTGCTTGTTTAGGATTCGTCACTTCCGGACCTTCTTTTGATCCGGAATGTAATTCGCCTTTCTTAAATTCTTTCATCACTTTCTTTATTTTACGCTGTTCTTTCCCTTTAGCCATACTGTTAACCCTTTTTCATTTCCTTAAATGTTTCTGCCAAAACTGCTCTTTTCCTTGTAGTGGGATTTTTGCTATGTTCTGCCTTTTCCAATTTCTTTTCAGGAATCTTCTCACCTTTTTTTACATGAAGCTGTTTACGTAAAGCGCCTTTCTTTATATGAGCATCTTGAATCCATTTTTCCATTTTTAACCTTTAACTTATAAATGCTGTTGCGTTGAATGTACATGTTGTGGGATTCGTAGCCCACGCAGGAGTTGCAATTGTAAAACTGATAAAATCCCCCGCTGTAACAGCACCACTCATAGCGGTATTCGAAAAAGTAGTAGGATTTGACGTCCATTGGGATGTGGTTGTAACTACAAAATCCGTGGTATTATTTAATCTAACATTTATAGTCACGTTTTCGGCCGAAGCTGCCCCAGCAAAATTGATTGATCCAACTACCGCGGTTAAAGTTCCGGTTTTGGGTATCCAAAGTTTATAAGGAGCTGTAGCAGGGAAGCCTGCGGCCCATGTGGCATTAGTCCCCATAAAATATGTTGTGCTGTCATTTACGGCAGCTTGACCAGCCGTGAGCATGGTAAGTGCATAGGAACTCGGGGCTTGCCAAGTCGGGCTTGATGCCGCTCCGGTGCTTTTTAACACCTGGCCTGTAGTTCCGAAACCTAGGCTTGAAAGCTGCCCGTTAATGTCCACTCCCACAGGCGCGGATGCTGCAACGGTGGAATCTGTTATGCCGGCAAAGAACGCTTTATTTTGCTGGCCGTTACCGGTTCCTTGTGTTCCTAGTCTGATAGTATTGGATTCACCATTAACTCCGGAACTGGAAAATAGAATGTTTGAAGACTCTGCACCGTTATAGACATTCCCGGAATTAGTACCGAATGCTAGATTAAATACACCTGTTGCTAAGCTCGTTAAAGAGCTCGATCCGATACCTACATTAGAACCGGCAACTCCGCCACCTGTAGTAAAATTTCCCAAAGAAAATGATCCTATTCCAACATTACTTGAAGAAGTTGTTAACTTGACTCCGCTGCTTGTACCGAGTAAAAAATTTCCTTCTCCGGATGTTAGAACTTTACCAGCTTGGTAACCTATACAAACATTGTTTTGTCCTATTGTTATTCCTTGAAGACTTAAAGTTCCTATTCCTACATTATTGGCTCCGGTGGTAAGCGCTCCTAGAACATCTTTACCCAAAGACACGTTATTAGTTCCTCCGGCTAGAGAAGGTAATGAACTTCCAAGGTTTAAGTTTGTTAGGCCGAAATCTTCTGTTATTGTGTCTGCTGCTCCAGTAAATTTTACCGTGGTATTTGCAGTTACAAGATTTATATTGTTATTTGTAAAAGTTGCTGACCCGGTATTTCCCGATATAGTGATTGGCTGCCCAGGGTTAACACCTGTCTCAGAAACAAAAAATTGACTCATCTAAATCCTCCCACAGTAAGCAAAGAACTTGACGTTGAAGTTCTCACCCAAACATTTTGACCTTTTCTTCCGTTGAGTGTGCCCGCCCCGTATTCTGAGTTATCAGCGTGGTTTGTCTGAAGATCAATAACTAAAGTTGCACCCGCAGGCCAAAGGGCGTGAAGATCGCTTCCGTTAAAACTCACTTCAATGCCTACGGTTCCACCGTTATAAACCGTCATAATTTTTATGCTATCTGCAAATCCTGCCGTAAAAATAGGCTGAAAAGTCCCTGAAAGGGAAGCCGGATTAAATTGAGCTGCCGGGATAGCTTGGAACCAATTGAAACTTGGACTAATCATTTATCACCTCAATTGACAACTAAAAATGTTAATGTAATATCTGCTACAGAGGTTATGACGGTAGTTCCATTCGTTACAACTACTGCGGACGATCCTGCTGTATTTGTCACACTTTTAATTGTTAATGCCGTTCCTGATGTAGCTCCCGATAGTGAATAAATAACCTGTGTTGAAGCCCCCGTGATTGCAGAATTTGTAATTGTAAGGGTTTGGTCTGCACCTGCTGCAATACTCACACTTGTGAATACCGCTGCTCCCGCTCTTGAGTTTAACACAATCGGAGAGGCTGCGGCTCCTGTTGCCGTATTAGCATTGAAAAGCAAACCTTTTCCGGCCGTTGAGCTTACAAAATTACCATTTGTTGCAGTAATATCACCCAATGTAGCCGTCATACTTGTACCGGCCGTAACTGTCGTTGCAGCAGATACAGAGCCCAAGGTTGATGTGATATTACCTGTTGAAGCGACGATATTACCCGTAGTAGCTGTGATACCTGTACCGGCAGTTACAGTTGTTCCAGAAGAAAGAGTTGTGGTTGTAGTAAGTGAACCGGGCGTTGTAATAGCAGCCGGCAAAGAAAGAGTTGTAGTCCCTGCTGTTGTTGTAGCTGTGATCTGATTAGCCGTTCCGTTGATAGCTAAAATATCCCCTGATCCGGAAGCGAATAAAACCCAATTTCCGGCACCGCCATACATGTAAAATGCAATTGGTTGATTAATCGGAGTAAAAACGATTTGACCGATGTCAAAGTTTGTTTGTGAAGAAGTAGGAGCATTTTCAAAACCTAACGGAGGAGGTAAAACCGGAATTAAAGCTTGCCCCACACCATAACACTGAAGTATTCTTGCCATTTTGTTTCCTTTGGTAAATTTTATTTTGGGTAATAAAAAACACATCTGTCAACATAAGAAAACATATATTAAATTCCTTTACGTTGCATTCGACAATGTAAGATGATAAGATCAAATTAAAGAAGGTGAATATGCAATACATGACCGTACAAGAATTCGCAGAAATGACAAGAATGAATTATCAAACCATTTTAAGGGCAATACATTCCGGTAAAATTTATGCTATTCAATTCGGAGAAGGAAAGAAAAGCCCCTACAGGATATCTATAACGGAATTAGAACGCTTGCAGATTGCAACAAAATTTAAGGAATCAAAATGAAAGTCGCATTTACAATAATTTTTTGTGTTTTTTCAGGGATGGCATATGGGAAAGTTAGCTTACCTACATTCTTTCCTTCCGAACGTATCGAGATTAATACGGATGAAATGGAAATAGATGCTAAAAGCGATTATTTTATTATCCATATCGGGAATAATGAATGGATTGAAGCTGACCAAATTTATAGAGATGAACGAGGGGTATATACTTTTGAAAGTCACATAACACCCTCTTGTTTTAACTTGTCAGCATATGAAAAGAAATGGAAGTGCCCTTATTGCTTTAACCTATATGCTATAGGCAGCCCTTGCACTAAAGCTGATTGTCCCTCAAAATATAGATAAAGATAGCAAAATGATTGAATCTGATGAATTTAAAGTTTTATTTATTCTTATTTGTTATGCTGTTGTTATATTTTTGACTAAAATTTATTTAAAATGGGAGAAAAGGAAATGAGTAACTCTTGGATTGAAGAAGAAGAAGCAGCAATTTTAGCTGATTCAAAGAAGTTTATAAAAGGAAGGAGATTTGACAATATCATTTTATTAAAATTCTCTCTTATCTTACTTTGTGTTTTTTTTTATACTCCCTGCGCTGAGGCGAAAGTTCGCATAGCTCAAAGTATACAAAGAGTGGAAGGGAGAACGTTTAAATGCACTCATTGCCGCACGAATCAATGGCAAGATGCGAAAAATGCAGATTGGTCAGGACGCTATTATTGTGCACATTGTGGAAAGGAATTGTGAAATGGATAGTGACAAAGGATTATCTTCTCACATCGAATTTATGGTTTTACTTGTTACTCTTATAGGCGGATTCTATCTACTAGACGGCAAGATTGAAAGGCAGGGTGAAAGAACGGATAAACTTTATGAAATGTTTGTTAGCATTCAAAATGAAATTAAAGATCTACATGGGAGATCATGTGTTTTAGAAACTAAACAACAAGGCAAGTAAACACAATATGTTATTTTTTATTATGTTTTCTCTTTTTATTGGAATGTGTATCTTTTTTAATTCCCTCGACTAGGTTTTTCTTACAGCATTTTGTTTAATTTATTAAAATTATTCAAAAAAGCCGGAAGATTCTCATTTGTGGCTGCTGTAATAGCTCTGAAATAGTAATTTGCTAGATCAGGGTTATTATACATACGATATAATGTTTGACCCGTCTTTGCCACTGCTGCTGCACTTCCAATAATCGGCCCCGAAACTTGAGCAGGTAACGCCGATAACTTCCAAGATCCTACACCAAATAAGGCTGCTGCCGGACCTGTCAAGGCTTTAGCATAAGGACCTTTAGCAACACTTTCAACCCAATTTGTTAATGCATTACTCCTATGAACGGTTGCCCAGGCTGCAACTCCATTACTCCAGCTATTTAATGCTTCAGGATATGCTGAGGCTGAATTCATTAACTCATTTCTAACTGAATGGCGTACTTGATCAATAGCGTTTGTGGCAAAAGCTCTATCAGTTCGTCCTAGCTCAAACATGCCTCTACTTCTTTTTGCTGCATTTACCCCGTCGTACATCGTCATTAATGATTGGGCACTTGTTTGTCCATTTGCTAAATCATTTCTAATGTTGGCTATTAACTGCCTAGCCATAAGGGTTCTAGGATCTGAATTAAGCAAACCATATTCGACCTGATTTAATGCCTGTGTAAATCGAGGCACACTCATTTGCACGGTATCGGGAATTCCCTGCCTTCCTTGATTCATTAAGTTTGATGCGTGCTGAGGGCCGTTTACACTGCGAGAAAGCATCATAGGAAGCCATACGGCCATTTTAGTTTTGTTTGCTGCATCTTCACCAAGACCGGCCCATTCAACAAGTTCTTTTGCAGCGTTAGCCGCAGCCGGCACTGATAGATTTCTTCCGATAGATAATCTTCCGGATGGATTAATCGTGCTTCCTACATCCTCTAAAAATTGGTCATATTTTTCTTCTTCTTTACTTTGGGGCTTAGTATAACCACCTGTAAGTTGCTGAGAATGTTCTTTTAATTCTTGAGAAGTTTTAAACATCGGCTCAGGTTCAGATCCTTTTATTAACTTCTCCCAACCTTTTTCACCCACTAAATCGTAAATTGCATCACCCACCGGGCCAAGATATTTAGGAGCAGCCGTTAGGATATCTTTTCCTGTTTTAACGATATTCCCGTAACCACCTAAAACTTGTTCGCCTACACGTGAAATACCCCGAGTAGCATTTCTAGCAAAAAAACTTAACCATCCTTCATCACTTTCTTCAGGTTCCGCTTGATGCGTGCTAGGCGTTTGAAGTTGACTTAAAGATATAGGAGTATTATTTTCAATTTGTTCTTGATTTTCTTCATTTTCAGATTCAATTGGTGGATTGTTATTTTGAAATTCCATTTCAGGTTTTTTATTCACATCGGAAGGTCGTTTAAGATCATTTAAATTTAATCCTACCATATTCTTTTCAATCCTTCTCTTTGAATAAGCTCTTTACCTTGTTCTCCATCAGGAACGAAATAGATTTCTCCGTCACTTGCAAAATAAGGTTTTGTTCCTTTTGGCACTGAAGTCACTTCAGCCATTTTAACGAACTCATTATTAATTCTATCAATTTGAGGTTTGACTTGATCGAATACTCGTTGTTGAAAGTCTTTCGGTAGGGGCTTTCCTGAATCTAGAGCTTCTTTTTGCTGAGTTCTCATTTCATTATAGTATACCTCTTTCATCTCTCCCAATTTCAGCATATTACTTGCTATCATTCGACGTCCGT
>Ga0207670_10000209_pt1 | contig 38446 bp, 37 predicted proteins | sample KBSS23HmetaG_FD_184339 | JGI IMG/M metagenome (GOLD analysis project Ga0207670, IMG submission 184339) | Switchgrass rhizosphere microbial communities from Kellogg Biological Station, Michigan, USA - KBS S2-3H metaG (SPAdes) (version 2) | ecosystem: Host-associated > Plants > Roots >... | reverse complement strand
TCATGCAACAAGGCATAACCAAACTCACCTTTGGGGCCACCAGTATTGCAGGAGAATTTATCTGTGGCCCGAAAGGCGATGCGTGGGGGGGCAGAAACGACGTCAGTTGTAACGTGGGAGACGTGATCGACAGGTTTGTCATTAATACCGTCATCGTCGACATGACGCCTCCTGCGACTCCCACCGGACTTAGTGTGACTCAGTAATTCTTCTTGACGTCTGTGGTTTGCAGTCTCCTAACAGATCGTGATTTTTGTGAATCGGAAAAACCAGAGGAGTTGCGGATCGTTCGCCGCAGGCTCCTAGGGCAATGGGCCTTTCCTGGGCGATTCTGCCCCCTCATTATTACCCCACTCCTTCCCGCTCACCTCTGCCCATACTTTATGGACAATTCGTTGCTCGAAGCCATACCATACAGGCTTGCCTAGCAGTTCCTTAAGAAATTTGATGTCCGCATCCGTCAGAGTCTTTGGACGTGGTCTCATCGCGAGCACTTCGCTGATTGCACCTAGTTCTCTTGGCGAAGGGCGGACACGTTGCGAGCCCTGAGGCGGTTCCCCTTGCCGTGACGATTGACTCGACTGCGTTTTGTATATCTGGGTCGGTGCCACCCCTTCAGTACTCGAAGTTGCTTGGGTCGGTATCACATGAATCATGGTGACCAAGAGCACAGACCCCAACGATACGGGCAGCATCATCTGCTCCACCTATTCGAGAAGATTGAGCGACTAGGTGACAACTCCATATTGATCAGGAGATAGAATAGCAAGATGCGCCGAGACGGGCAACGAGACGAGGTGTCATGATAGTTCGCGACTACAAAGCGGAGTATTCCCAAGCAGGTGGGATCTCTTGGTAGCCAAGATCTTTAAGCATTCAGCTGTCTTTGCCTAGAGAGCCTTCTCCATTTTTGCACCCAGGAGTTCGCTCTTTTTGGGAATCTGTGTGAGCAGGTCCGCGCGAATCTGAAAGATCCCCGAGATTCGCTGCCCCATGGCATAGGCCAATCCGTCAGCATGGCTCCCAATCGAAAGTCTCCCTCTGCTCTTCCCATCCCTCCCTGTAGCGATAAACTCCGCAGCCGGGGTCACGAGCCCATAGGGGGCTAATGGACCAGCCTGCTTGCTCACACGATCCTCGGCCGGGACATTCGCGACACGGCTGACAAACAAGTCGGTCGCCTGTTGGTCCAATTTTTCAGCAGGCCGATCTTCAAGGACCCACTCGTTTTGTTGATTGATCAGGACATATTGTTCGGTTGGGGTGTTCACGGAAAGGATGGCGATGTCCGTGTAATCGATGCCGAGCAGCCGTTTGTCTTGGAAAATAAATAATTCCTTGGTCAGATCCTTAATCGCGGTGGCATTGATACGATAGAGGGGGCCATCGGATCTGGTTTCTGCGATGGCCATGCCGCCACCTTCGTCAGGTTGGTACAGCCTAACCGTCTGATCGCCATCGGCCGTATGAATCGCGACTTTCACCTTCGGCATGGTTAGTCTTTTGGCTAAGGCATCGCGTTCAGGCCCTGGATCGATGATGCCGAGAGCTTTGAGGTCTTCGAGCCTGAAAAGCAGGGTCCGTACCTCTGTTTGGTCGGCTTCAGCTTCGATCGGGTAGCGAAGCTTCCATTTGCTCTTGGGTTTTTCCTGCCCCTTATAGAGCACAATTTCTGTAGTCGGATAGGTGAGGCGGATCCGTTCGACCTCCCCCTGTAACATAGGCAAGATATCCTTACGCCGGAAGGTCATCAACGTCTTGTTCACGAAGTCTTTCGGGGCCAAAGTGGTGAGCAATACCTTGTGATCCGTTTCACGAAGGATATAGAGAGTGGAAGAGAGCGGGCCACTATCCCCAATGGAGAAAGTTTCCTGTGCGGCACCGGCTATAACAGTGACTTTCGTCACGGGACTGTCGAGTCCAAAGGGAGTCAGATTGGTCGGGTGGTCCTCCACGACGCGGGTCACGGTGCCTGTGGCCAAAGCCCGGATTAGATTCTGTACTTCGCGCTGGTCCGCTTCTGTGGCGAGAGGCGCGGTTAATACCCAGCCCTGCTGTGGAATTCGAGCGAAAACGAGTTCGTCCTGATCCGTCTTGATGGTGAGTCCGGAAAGGGTCTCCTGGTCAAAGAGCAGCACCTTCTTGTCGGCTGTGTCTTGTCGCTCTTGAGATTCTTTATTTGGAACTTCAACGATATAGAGGTACAGGCCGAGCCCGGCCAGTACAAGGACCATGATGAGTGTAGGCCAATAACGCATGGAGTTATAGACGCCGGCGTCGGCGCCAAACCATGACGCCGGAGAAGAGCATCGTGGCCGGCAGGAGGATCACTTGGAGATAGAGCAGCGCTTGTTCTTGTAAGGGATTGGGGGTAAATGGTTGAAGCGCGGAATCCCTTGGGACGATCGCCATGATGTTCCGTTCTTCCGCCAGCCACGCGGCCGTATGGAGAAAAAAGTCGCTGTTGCCGGGAAAGTTTACAAAGGCATTGGTCGCGAAGATGGAATTGCCGATGGCCACGATCGCAGGCCGAGGCTTGCCTTCCTCCTGTGCGGCTTTCGGTGTAAGGGCCGCGGCCATTGGCAGGGGTCCTTTTATATCTTCCTGTTCGTTGAGGCTCACGACGCGGCCTTTCAAGTCAGTTTCTGCCCAGCTATTCGGCGACGTTCTAGCGAGCGGCACGAAATCCCATGCGTTGCCGGTCTGTTCATCGAAAGTAATATGTCGGGCGAGGGGAAACAGCACAGCGGCGGAGAGGTCCTGCGTAATTTCATGTTCGGTGAAGGTACGGACCAGCAGGGACGTCAGATCGCCCTGGGCTAATCTATCTTGGAGGTCGACGAGTGCCCCGGGGCCGAGTCCGAGGCCCCATCGTTTCAGCAGGGAATTCAGGTCGGCCTGCGTATCCGGATCGATGAGCAGTAGGAGATGGCCGCCCTTTTCCACATAGCTGTGAATCCGTTCCTGTTCCTCGGGGGTCACTGGGCGACGGGGCCCGGCCACGACGAGGATTGCTGTCTGATCCGGCACAGCTTCCTCTTTGAGCAAGCTGACCGTGCCGACATCGTAGCCCTGTTTAATCAGGATCTCTCTAGCTGCTGACAGTCCGGTCCGCTCGCGATCGTCTAGACTCGGTTCCCCATGCCCTTCGAGAAACAACACGCGTTTCTTGCTGTCTTGAGACACACGGATCAACGCCCCTGTGAGTTCTGCTTCCGATGGAGACGTGACGCGAACGGTGCGACCGGCGCTTTCAAAAATAGCCGTATCTGTCCGAGAAACGCCATAGTTTTGAGCAATTTTAGGCTGGCGCTCCGGATCGACAAACGACACGGAGATCTTCGGGCTCGCTTGCCGATAGCTATCGAGTCTCTCCTTATACGATTGATATCCGGGATCTTTTTCTCTGGTAAAGACGGTGATGTTCACCTCGCGCGCGAGACTTCTCAACACGCGATGCGTTTGCGGCGCGAGAGAAAAGTTCTGGTTCTCCGACAGATCCCACCGAATGGAATGTCGGGCTGCGAGAAAATTCACGATTGCAAGAATGCCGATGAAGAGGAGGATCATCAGTAGACTGTTTGCCCCCATACGTGTAGAACGACGGGAGGAAAAATCTTTCAGGCTCATGAAATGGACGAAAAAAAAGATGATCAGACACAGAAGCGCGGATCCTTCTAGGAGGCTGACCAACCAGAGTTTCTCCGGAAGGAGGCTATAACTGACCGCCCCGGCCACCGCCAGAACCACTCCGATTAGACCAAGGGGAATCGTTTTGAGGTTCATTTCCACCGTGCCGAGTCCACAACCCGGTGGGATAAAAAGAGCATCAATATCAATGCGCTAAAAAAATACACGAGGTCTTTTGTGTCAATCAGCCCGCGCACCAAGTGGTCATAATGGTCCATGAATGACAGGTACGAGACGGCCTGCCCGATGGTTGTATCGCCAAGCAGTGAGCCAAGGCCGGCAAGGAGCCAGAGAACGAGCAAGAGCCCGATGCTGGCAAAGGCCGCGACGATCTGGTTTTCTGTCAGTGCCGAGGCCAGCACACCCACGGAGAGAAAGAGGGCCCCGAGCAGGATCAACCCCAGATACCCGGTCAGCACGGGATACCAATCGAAATCGCTGAACAGGGCCAGCGTAAGCGGCATGAGGCCAGTCAACCCGAGTAAGCCTAGAAACACGAAGAATACACCCATAAACTTGCCGACCACGATCTCGTTGACACGGATCGGAGAGGTCAGCAAGAACTCAAAGGTGCGGAGTTTGCGTTCTTCGGCGAACAACCTCATCGTTAGGATCGGCAGGATAATCAGAAGGATAAATCTAGTGCTGGCAAAGAGATTCCTGAACACCAGATCGTTCAAATTGAGTTGAGCGCTTCCCTGCATCTGCACCAACTGAATCGCCTGGGATCCGGCAAAAACGACATAGAGATAGGCCAGCAGTCCTACGGTCAGGAGAAATACCGACCCGACGGCGTACACCACGGGCGAGACAAAATACGAACGCAGCTCTTTTGCGATAATCGCTTGGACTGGTGTCATACTGACGGGCTTGCCGGATCTGCCGAAGCAACGACTGCGTCCGGTGCGAAGCCTTCCTCATGCCTGGTCAATTGGAGGAACACGTCTTCCAACGTCATGGAAATCGCTTTCAATTCAAGCAGACCCCATTTGCTGGCAACAGCCAGACGGGCCACTTCTTCCCGGACGTCCCTGCCAAGTTCGCATTCCAACAGATAGGTGCCGGGGGCGTCGCTCGCGAAGACATTCTGGACCCCCTGCACCGCCTTCAAGCTGCCGATCGTGTCAGATGCCGGGGATTTGACTGTGAGCGAAATCTTCTCAGACTGTCGTAGACGCGCCGAGAGCTGCTCAGGGGTGTCTTCGGCCACGATGTGCCCACCGCTGATAATCACGACGCGCTGACACACGGCGGTCGCTTCCGGAAGAATATGGGTGCTCAGGATGACGGAATGGGATCCCGCCAGGTTCTTGATCAACTCCCGGATCTCAATAATCTGTTTCGGGTCGAGGCCAACCGTCGGTTCATCCAGGATCAAAATCGGAGGATCGTGCAGCAGAGCTTGAGCGAGGCCGACACGTTGACGGTATCCCCGCGACAGATTCCCGATGAGCCGCTGTTGAACCGTGCCGAGAGCGAGCCGCTCGATTTCACGCTGCATGGACGAGGTAAGGATTTTTCCGCTTAAACCGCGAAGGCGGCCGACAAACTGAAGATACTCCGTGACCGTCAATTCCAGGTAGACTGGCGGCGTCTCCGGCAGATAGCCAATCCGGCGTTTCACCTCCATCGGGTGGTCCGCACAGTCGAAGCCCGCTACCCGCGCAATGCCCTCGGTGGCCGGCATAAAGCAGGTCAGGATACGCATAGTGGTAGTCTTACCAGCCCCGTTCGGGCCCAGGAATGCCAACACTTCGCCCTTGGCAACGGAGAAACTCACACGATCGAGGGCGGTATGTTGTCCATACCGCTTCGTGATCTTTTGAACTTCAATCATCTGTGGTGATTGGATCGATTCAGTTGGGGAGTACTGCCTGGTAAGCTTGCGGTCGCACCCTACCAGGCAACAGAGCGGCATCTTACTGAGTCGTATCGAGGCAGTCAATATCGCGCTCGCTCGGATCTTTACAGGTTTTTTTGGCCCTGATAGAGTCCGCTCGCGCGTGGACAGGCCGAAGGGGGAGGGATCGAATGACAGGGAGACATCGGGCCTGAATGGCGCTATTCGCTCTGTCTACATTGATGGTTCTGCCCGCGTTTTCGTCTGATTGCGAGGCAACAGACAGACGGACCTATCGGGTCCATGGCAAAGGCATCACGGTGAATATCGTCCAAGCTCCCCACATGAGACCGCTCCTGAGTCCGCAGTAGGCTGTTGAGAGGTTTCAGACACGGTGCCTCAAATCGTCCTCATTCGAACGAATCCCGGGGTTGACTGCTACACGTATTTTCTTCTATAAAGGCCCCCTAGCAAGATACTGAAAATGTCCGTGAACAGTACCAGTGGAGAAATTAGGGCTGTGTTTCAGCTTCCCTGCGGCCCACCTTCTTGGTAAGCAGGACGTACATGTATAGGATCACGAGCTATGAGCAGCACATTTTTCACCGGCACGCCTAGGGGTGCCAACGACAAAATTTGTCCGTTCATTTTTGTACAGTTTTTATGAATACCTTTTTCCCTCCTTCATCCCAACGTAGGGACTAGGGATACGCTCTCGGTATTGTTGGGCTAACAGTTGAGCCGTACTCTGGGGGAACACAGGGCAGTGACCTGTACTGTTCGTTCAACCAGAAAATAAGAGGTGTTTGATGCTCAGTCATTCTCTGGGAGGCAGCCGGCAGCTGCTATGGGCACTGAGTCTCGGTCTGGGATTGCTCCTGAGCGCCTGTTCATGGGTTCCTAAGGGGGCGTCCCAATTGGATGTCGGGATTGAGGATCGCGGCGTCGCATCCTGGTATGGCGAATCGTTTCATGGCAAGCAGGCGGCCAACGGCGAGCCCTTTGACATGAAGGCATTGACCGCAGCCCATAGGACCCTTCCGCTCGGCAGTGTAGTACGGGTTGTCAATCTGAAGAACGGAAAGCACGCCCATGTGAAAATCACTGACCGAGGTCCTTATGTCAAAAACAGGATCCTCGATCTTTCTCGTGGCGCAGCAGCTCAGTTAGGGATGATGGAAGGGGGCCTTTCCGTCGTACGGGTTCAGGTGGTTGGGGAGCGACGGCCAGCTGCGTTACTCTCTTCTAAGGCCTTGGAAACGGCATCCCTCGCCCTTCTTCTCGGGAATCGAGCCCCATCTGGAGGCACAGAGACTGCTCCCTCAGATTGGGAGAAGCCTGCTTCCCAGGTGGTCCATCCCCTTCGGCCATCTCCCGTCGATATCTGGATCCAGCAACGGGCCAGACGTTTGACTGGGCCACAGGCGCCAGTTGATACGGACCATACCGAAATAACAACAGCCCTTGTCGCCAGGTTGCCTCAACCTATCAGCCTGGTTGCCGGAGTTTCACTTTTTGAACGGTCGTGCCTCTTACGCGAGCGTATTACCATCTCGCTATCTTGCGATCCCTCTAATCTGATGCGCTATGCACCACGCCGCGATGTGGCACAACCTTTCCAAACGAAGCGTCATTCATATCTCGTGTGACGGCTGAAGCCTAATAAGATAGAAGACGTAACTCACGAGAAACAAAAGACAATCCAGAACGGCCCCGTAAAGCTTAACTCAATCAAAAAGGCCGTCCTGCAGACCCCAGCTGGTGGACACCGGCATTATCCACTAACAGGCTATTGAGAAAGTCCGCCAGCGGCGTTCTCGCCGCGCTCGGAGGCTCCACGTACTACAGAGAGTACGCGTCGCCTCGTCGCTTGCTGCGGCCTTGCTGGACGGCCTTTCTGAACAGCCTGCGAGTCTGTTACACCCAATCAGTGGGTGCCTGAGTCGGCCATATAGTCACCCGCCCGGCAAGCGAGTCGCGAATCTTTCGACTCATCTCATCGATTGCTCCCGCCTCCGAAGCCGGAACGATCCAGGCATCTGCCGGCTCTAGTTCAATACGATAGTGCCTCTTCCCAGTGGAGAACCATTCGATGTACGGATGAGGCACAAGGTTCGGGTGGGGGTCGAACGAAATCAAGTTCACATCTCCAATCTGCGGATTTTCCATATCACCAAGCAGCTGTCCGGCCAAATCCTCGTCTTCAAACCGGCGATTCCGAAACTGAATGACCTGTCCCGCGATATCGGCCTTGAAATTTCCCTGCAAATACATATCAACAGGACCGATCACTGCAAACACGATCCGCCCCACGATCGTACCGTCAACACGATTATCCAGAAACCCCTCCTGCACCCACCGTCCATTGCCAAATTTTTGTGCCATCTGACTCCTCTAACGAGTTACGCCGGCTGGATCGTGCCGACAGACGGTGATGACGACTGGGGGCCACTTCCGAAAGCCCCCACTAATACCGCCAATAAAATAAGGCCGCTCCCAATCCATCCTTGAAGGTCCAATGTTTCTCCCAGGAAATACCAAGAAAGGCCGGCTGCATAGGCCGGTTCTGACGCAAAGATCAACGCGACCTGTTGCGCTGGAACAATCCGTTGCACCCACATTTGAACGGCAAATGCCCCCGTTGCAAGTCCTCCGGTCACCCCTAGCCCGACAAGCAACAGCGATGTCGGCGCAAATGCTTGAGCCGGTGCCTGTTCAACCAGGAGGGCGGGACACAGCAGGACCACCATCGCGATCATTTGCCAGGCAAACAAGGACGGTGCATCGACCGCACGTGTAAACCGTTCTAGACAGGCAATATGAGCGGCAAATGCGATCGCGCAGACGAGCGTCAAGATGTCCCCTAGATTTGCTGACGCGCTGGGCTTCACCAGCAACCAGAGCCCCACAGTCGCGATGCCAATGGCGACCCAGACACGACGGTCGAATCGTCGCAGAATCAACGGCACGATGACAACATAGAGTGCCGTAATGAAGGCGGAGTTCGATGCCGTGGTATAGTTGAGACCGATCGTTTGGAAGACATAGCCCAGAATCAGCCAACCGGTGGCGATCGCGCTCGCCCGCAAGAGAGCCGGCTCTCGGTGCAAGTGAAATCTCAAGAGCAGATACCCTCCCCCGACCAGCAATGCTCCTAAGAGAAATCTGAGAAACAGAAATGAGAATGGCGGGATTTGTTCCAACACCGCCTTGGTAGCGGGAAATGTCGCGCCCCAGATGAATGTTGTCAATAAGAGTGCGAGTCGTGGCATGGAATCGAAGCAGTGCTGAGTTATGAGTTATGAGTTCTGAGTATGCAGGCGAAACCGAGGCAACAGAGCTGTCCACAACTCAGCACTCGGAACTTTGCCTGCTTAGGCTTTGCACAAAGTGCATCGGCGTTGTTCGGTCGTCCCAGCTTGCTCCATTGCCGCAAGCGCTCGCTCCTTATCCGGGTAATCGAACCACCCGCCTTCCCAGAAATCGGTTGAAGAGCCGATCGACGTTGAGGGTACTTCGGAACAACGATCTTTATGGAGCGTAACTCGATCGATCGAACGTGCGATGTGAATCCAATAGGTCATGAGGGACCAGCCAGGGGTGAATGCAAGGGGTGCTCCTTACCCTCTACCCCTTACCGGCTTAAGGCAGGAGCTGCCACTCATCCTTTTCAATGAAGACCTTTACGCCCGTCTCGAGCTTTTTGATATCGTCCTTGTCAAAGAGCCTCATGTACCGCTCAATCCGATCCGGATCGTCGATCCGCTCTTCCTGCATCATTCCACCGACATTCTTATACTTCCGAATCAACAGAGACATCGAAATCCTCCTCTTAAACCACTAGAAGTCCTGCCAGCAAGGTAGGTACAATAAGGCAAATCTCAACAGCCGGTCAAGAGCGCCTTCTTGTGCTGTGCTTGGCCTCGCATAAGGAGAGAAGCCATGCCGATCTATGAATACAGTTGCAACCAGTGCGGGAAGCATTTCGACGCCACCCAATCCGTCCATGCCAGGGCTGAAGATACCCTCTGCCCACACTGTCATGCCCAGAGCGCCACACGGTTGCTGTCGGCATGCACTACGCAAGTGAAAGGGACTCACAAGACCGGCTTCGCTGAAATGAAAGCCTACAGCATGTTAGACGAACGGATGGACAAATTCGCCAAACTCCCGCCACTGATGGGCAAACGTGCCGCACCGCCTGCCGCCCCCTCTGCTGACCCTACGACTGGCGGGACGACGGACCAGTGAACCAACTATAGCCTGTACGTGATTACGAGTCCTTCGTTCCCTGCCCACCAGAACCCCATGGAGATTACATGGTGGCGAGACTCTTATTCTCCTTAGGCCTGAGCCTCCTGTGTACCTTCGGGATGGGGTTTGTCACCCGAGCGGAAATCGTCGGGAACCTCACCATCGCAGGCAATGGGCCGGAGCTGTCAACGATCGAATCCCTCGCCCACGCGTTTGAAAAAGCCAACCCCCGGGCCTACCTTGATATCCTCTGGGACGGCAATTCGAGACCAATTGAGATGGTAAAATCTGGCCAGGCTCACATCGCCGTGACCGGAACTGAAGAGCCAGGCTTCTCCGCAATACCTATCGCCTGGGATGGCATCGGAGTCCTCGTACATCTCTCCAATTTTACGAAAGAGGTCACGAAGCAACAGGTGGCCGACATTTTCTCTGGAAGAACCAAGCTGTGGTCAGAGCTTGGAGGCCCTGAGACGAAAATATTGGTCATCGATCGGTCTCGAAACCAAAATCTCCGAGATGCCTTTGAATCCCAGCTCGGTATATCCGGCAGGATCACTGGGGCTGCCAAGACCATCGGTCCCGATGAACAGGTCGTCAAGACTGTCGTGGGAACACTACCGCCTCTCTCTGCGGTCGCTTACCTTTCCTTGAGCCAGGGATTGGCTGTTGTCTCAAGCGGTGTCGCCGTCAGACTCTTGCCCATCGACAAGGTCGAGCCGGAGGTCCCCACTGTCAAAGACGGCCGCTACCCGCTGCGCCGTCCCGTCCTTTTCCTATCCAAAAAAGAGCCGAATGCCGTGACAGAAGCATTCATCCAGTTCGTTCTATCCCCTGCTGGTCAACAACTCATTGCCGAGACATATGTCTCGATCAATGAGAAATAGTCCTACGTCATGGTTCTTGAAGGAGGTGCCTATGCAAACGAGGAGAGCGTGGTGGTTGATGTCACTGGGATTCCTTATAGCGTCGGTTTCACCCATCGCCGTCTCTTACGCGGAGGAGCCAGGCGCCATGGTTGACGGCGCAGGATTCACGCTCTACGGTACAGAATCGATCAAGGGGTTCGATGCCGGAAAAGTCGAACGAGACCCTGTCTGCGATCAGAGTAAGCGCCCGCGAATCTCCAAAGTCGAACCGGATGAAGCCAAGCCTGGGGATAAAGTTGTCATCACGGGCGAGAATTTCGGCACAAAGGAGTGTTTTCATGCTGTGACCTTCAGCTCGGCCTCAAATAAGTCTGTGGAATTCAAGTTTATGAGCGACTCGGCGATTGAAGCAACGGTACCGGATGCAAAAGCGGGGATGTCATTCGTGATTATCGTCGCAGGCGGCGGAAGCGCCCAGTCAAAACCGGTCTTGATCAAGTCCAAGTAGGCTCGTTCTACCGGGTTATCGACCGAGGCCGGCTTATTTGGTTCTTATGTGGTTTGTCTGGCTCGATCAACAAAGCAAGGCCCTGAGCCAGCGGCAATCGTGCCAATAGCCCCAAAAATTGGCCTGGCTTCTCCCAACTTCCCTCGACAGGACTCCTGATCTTATGCTAGTTTACGCCCTCATTTTTGCCTGATATTTCATAAGAGTCTCGAAAGATCTGAAGAGACAGGGACCGGTATGTTTAAGAAAATTCTTGTCGCCAATCGCGGCGAAATCGCCATGCGGATTATCCGCGCCTGCCGCGAACTCAACATCGCTACTGCAGCCATCTACTCCGAAGCTGACTCGACCGGGATCTATGTCAAAAAAGCGGACGAGGCCTACATGGTTGGCCCTGGACCGGTCAAAGGTTTCCTGGATAGCCAGCAGATCGTCGACCTGGCACAACGGATTGGCGCCGATGCCATCCATCCAGGCTACGGTTTTCTTTCAGAAAATCCACAATTTGCACAACTGTGCCACACCTCTGGTGTGACCTTCATTGGCCCATCACCCCAGGCCATTGACTTGATGGGAAGTAAGATCAAGGCCCGCGAGCTGGCCAGGCGGATCGGGGTTCCAATCGTCCCTGGGACCGAGGGCGGCATCACTGAAATAAAGGACGCCCTGTCCTTCGCGAGGGACACCGGTTATCCTATCATTATTAAAGCGAGCGCGGGCGGCGGAGGACGCGGCCTCCGGGTCGTACGGTCTGATACGGAGCTCCGTGAGAACATGGCGATTGCCTCACGGGAGGCTCAAGCTGCCTTCGGCAATGGAACAGTCTTTCTTGAGAAGTATATCGAGCGACCGCATCACATCGAATTTCAGATCCTGGCCGACCGGCACGGAAATATCATCCATCTGGGTGAACGCGATTGCTCGATTCAGCGCCGGCATCAGAAACTCATCGAAATTGCCCCATCCTTGATTCTCTCCCCGCGTCTCCGTGCCGAAATGGGCGAGTCGGCCATCGCCGTTGCCAAGGCTATCGAGTATGACAATGCCGGCACCGTCGAGTTTCTCCTCGATCAGGACAACCGCTATTACTTCATGGAGATGAACCCTCGCCTCCAAGTGGAACATACAGTGACCGAGCAGATCACGGCAATCGATATCGTGCGTCATCAGATTGCTATCGCAGCAGGCATCCCTCTTGAGATCTCGCAACAAGAAGTCACGCTCCAAGGCCATGCGATCCAGTGCCGCATCAACGCGGAAGACCCCAAAAACAACTTTCGTCCCTGCACCGGTACGATCACAGCCTATCTCTCGCCGGGCGGGATCGGCGTACGTATCGATGGAGCAGTCTACAAGGACTATACGGTACCACCGTACTATGACGGCCTCTTGGCTAAACTCACCGTGCGCGGCAGGACGTGGGAAGAAACTGTCAGCCGCATGAGACGATCGCTCGAAGAATATGTCTTGCGGGGGGTGAAAACCACGATCCCTTTTATGATGGAGATCATGCAGGACCAGGACTTCATGGCAGGACATTTCGACACGTCCTATCTGGAGACGCACCCTGACCTGTTCAACTATCACGACTTTGAGCAGCCTGAGGATCTGGTGCTGGCGCTCTCTGCGGCCATTGCCGCCTACGAAGGGCTGTAGATAAAACCAAGGACCAATTGTGAATGTTCATGGATTCTCCGGATTGATTGAACATTGAGCATTCAACATTCCAAATTCTCGTAATCGAATGACTACAAAACCGAAGAAAAAGGTCAGTAAAAAACAGCCGTCACTGCAGATTGAGCCGGCGCCTGGCAAACCCATCCTGATCACCGACGTCGCCTTGCGCGACGGCCATCAGTCGCTCTTGGCTACGCGCATGCGGACGGAGGACATGCTGCCGATCGCCCAAAAACTCGACGCTGTCGGCTATTGGTCGCTCGAAGTTTGGGGCGGCGCCACTTTCGACACCTGCCTCCGTTTCCTCAAAGAAGATCCCTGGGAACGGCTCCGGGCGCTACGGGCCGCCATGCCCAATACCAAGCTTCAAATGCTGCTCCGCGGTCAGAACCTGGTCGGCTATCGGCACTATGCCGACGATGTGCTGGAACGATTCATCGAACGGTCCGCGGCAAATGGCATTGATGTCTTTCGTATCTTCGATGCATTGAACGATGTCCGCAATATCGAACGGGCTATGCGAGAGGTAAAGGCCTGCGGCAAACATGTCGAAGCCGCCATCAGCTATACCGTCAGCCCCGTTCACAGCATAGACCGTTTCGTAGATATGGCGAAACAGCTTGAAGATCTGGGAACCGACACCCTCTGTATTAAAGACATGGCCGGGCTCTTGTCGCCGCTCGACGCCTATCATCTCATCCGCCGAATCAAAGCAGCGGTCACGGTCCCGCTTCATTTGCATTCACACTACACCTCAGGAATGGCCTCGATGACCTCCCTGATGGCAATTTTGGGCGGTCTGGACATGCTGGATACATCCATCTCGCCCTTGGCCGGCGGCACCTCGCACCCCTCAACAGAAACACTGGTGGCTTCGTTGCGCAACAGCCCGTACGACACGGGGCTTGATCTCGCGTCGTTCCTCCCGATCACAGAATACTTCCGCGCTGTCAGACGCAAGTATCGGCAGTTCGAAAGTGAGTTTACCGGGGTCGATGCAGAGATCCTGACCTCGCAGATTCCTGGCGGCATGCTCTCGAATCTCGCCGCGCAATTGACTGAACAGAATGCGCTCGACCGGATGAAAGAAGTCCTGGACGAAGTGCCGCGCGTCAGAAAGGAGATGGGTTATCCTCCTCTCGTCACTCCCACCAGTCAGATCGTTGGAACCCAAGCCACGCTCAACGTCCTGACTGGCGAACGATACAAAGTCATCACCACGGAGACCAAAAACTACTTCCTCGGACTGTACGGACGGGCGCCGGGCCCCCTCGATCACGACATCATGGCCCGCGCAATCGGGGACGACCAGCCAATCAAGACGCGGCCCGCTGATCGCCTGGAGCCTGAACTCGAGGCCACGAGAAAAGATCTCCCCCCCTCAGCCGCCACGGTTGAGGATCAGCTATCGTTCACCCTCTTCCCTACGATCGCGCGCGACTTCTTTGAGGCGCGCGAGAAGGGAGACCTGACGCTAGAGCCTCTTGAGAGCTTCTCCTCCAGTGGATCGGCTGCGGCCACCGAACTGCATCTTGCCCCAGCCGAATTCAACGTCACAGTCCATGGAGAAACCTACCATGTCCAGGTGTCGGGTTCTGGACGGAAAGTCGATGGCCGCAAACCCTATTACATCCGGGTCAATGATAAACTCGAAGAAGTCTCGCTGGAGCCGATCCAGGAAATCCTGGCAGGCGTTCCGGAAACCCCCGACGCAGGGAGCGGGGCCAAACCGAAACGGCCCAAGCCGTCCAAACCGGGAGACGTCGCCCCCCCGATGCCTGGCCGCGTCGTCAAGCTGCTTGTCGGGATCAATGCTGTAGTCAAGGCCGGCGACTCCCTCCTGATCATCGAAGCCATGAAGATGGAAAGCCAGGTCCCGGCGCCGATCGACGGAACAGTCTCGGCTATCTTGGTCGCCGAAGGCGACAACGTGAAGACGGATGAGACAGTCATCCAGCTGGAGTAGATCGATAGCCCATCGTACCTCCGGTCCTGTCAAAAGACAGCGGCACCTTCCGCTGCTCGCCGCTACATTGATGTGCTATGCCATGACTGCCTGTTCCTCCCCGCCGTCGATTCCATCGCAGTTTGATGCCATCGAGCGCATGCCTATCCACACCGCCCTCGTCCACAACCAGAGGATCGCGTATCTGGACGTCGGCGAAGGCCCGCCGGTCATCCTGATCCACGGATTCGGGGGATCGATGTGGCAATGGGAATATCAGCAACACCCGCTGTCGCAACACTTCCGCGTCCTCACACTCGATTTACCCGGTGCAGGGCTGTCCGATAAACCTGAGATCGACTACAGACCGGATCAGATGTTGGACTACTTTGTTGGATTTATGGATGCCGTGAAGATCCCGCATGCCACGTTAGTCGGCAATTCTATGGGCGCCGGATTGGCTATCGGTATGGCGTTGGCGCATCCGACACGGGTCGACAAGCTCGTTCTGATCGACGGATTGCCACAACAGGTCATGAAGAAACTCACCAGTCCGTCAGTCCGTCGGGCTTTAGAAACCAGTGCGCCATCCTGGCTCGTCTCATTCGGCAATATGATGTTCGGCGGACTGATGACCGAGTCCGTCTTGAAAGAGATCGTGCATGACTCGACTCTCCTCACACCGGCAGTCATCGAACGATCCAACCGAAACCGTCAACGCCCGGGACTCATCAAACCTCTCCTGTCCGCCAGAGAAAATCTTCCGCTATGGGAGTCGGGATTTGCCAGGCGCATCGAAGACATCATTCATCCTACGCTGGTTATCTGGGGAGAAGAAGATCGGGTGTTCCCCATCGCCGTGGGCGAAGAACTCCACCAGACCATCAAGGGGTCACGATTCGTCAGCATATCCGGAGCAGGACACATCCCGCAGTGGGAACGACCGTATGTGGTCAACCAGGAACTCATCGCATTTATTGAACCGTAACAGGATACCGAAAAATCCATCGGCATCCAAATGCCTTTCCCTTTCGTGGAATAACTCTGCGTGATGTTATTCTCTTGTGCTATAAAAGCAGACTCGTGATGTTGTCTATGTCGAAACAGTTTTTCTATATTCTGTTTACAATATAAGCGCAATCCATCGTATTTCAGATAAAAGCGGTCACAGTCATTTCACCAAGGAGGACACTATGAGGGCAGCACGTCACCTGATTATTGGGGCCGCACTGTGCATGACACTTGGGGTCACCGGATGCAGCACAACGGGCGGTAATAATTTTGTCTACAAGGACATCTCTGTCGCTAACCGCAGCACGGTGTCGGGAGAAGGCCATACAGTTCTCTTCAAGGGAGCCCCCCTAGCCCTCTCAGGAACCAGCATTAAAGTCGGTGACCCCCTCCGGGAAGTGAAGCTGACTCAGACGGACCTGTCGCAAGTCTCCATCACTGACACAAAGGGTAAGGGTAAGGTCAGGATCATCAGCGTCGTCCCGTCGCTCGACACCCCAGTGTGCGAACAACAGACCCATTACCTGAGCGAGAAGAATAAAGGCCTCGACAAGATGATCGAGCTGGTGACCGTGAGCCTTGATACCCCTTTTGCACAGAAACGATTCGCAGGAGATGCTCGTATCACCAATGTGACCTTCCTCTCGGACAATCGAGGTGCCGAATTTGGGATGGCCTACGGACTCCTCCTCAAGGGCCCCCACATCCTGGCGCGTACAATCATGGTCGTTGATGCGCAAAATACCGTGCGGTATCTGCAAATCACCCCTGAGCTAACCCAGCTGCCGAACCTGGATGAGGCCTTTGCTATCGCCAAGTCATTGATCAACCAAAGCTAGGTCGAATAAGGCTCAGGCTCAGGCTGAGATCGGGCCAACGGCAAGTCATCGGAGGTCCTGCGTTCGAGATCTAGGATATTCGAACGCGGGCCTTCCGAAACGCTCTCAGAACCGGAATTTCAGTCAGTCAGTATAGGCAATATATCTCATGGCCCATTACGATCTTCTTGTCATAGGGACCGGGCCGGCCGGCCAGAAGGCTGCGGTTCAGGCGGCCAAGCTGGGCAAAAAAGTCGGCATCATCGAGCGCAAAGAAGTCGTTGGCGGCGTCAGTACCAATACCGGCACCATCCCCAGCAAAGCCCTCCGCGAAGCGGTTCTTTATCTCGCAGGATTTCGCCAGCGCACCCTGTATGGGGCCGAATATCGCCTGAAAAAGACGATTACGATCGAAGATCTCGCCTTTCGCGCCAACCACGTCATCAAGAATGAGATTGAAATCGTGCAGAATCAGATGGCGCGCAACGGCATCGATCTGATCTATGGGGAAGCCAGCTTCATCGACCCTCATCGGATCAATATTCAACGGGCCGGCACAACCACGGAACACCGTGCGCACGTGATCGTCATTGGCGTTGGAACGGAACCGGCTCGGCCGGCCGAGATCCCCTTCGACGAGGACACCATCATCGATACAGACGGCTTACTCACGCTCAAACACCTTCCAACATCGATGGTCATAGTCGGCGGCGGCGTGATCGGTACAGAATATGCCTCGATCCTGGCCATGATTGGCGTGCCGGTTATTCTAATCGACAAGCGACCGCGCTTGCTGGAATTTATCGACGCCGAGATTATTGCGGCCCTGCAGAAACAGATGGCCGCAATCGGCGTCACGATTTATCATGAAGAAGAAGTGGTTGCGATCCAAAAAAATACCGACGGCCAGGTGACGGTCTCACTGACACACAACCAGCCGATCACCACCTCAACCCTCATGTATGCGATCGGCCGCGTCGGCGCAACGAAAAAGCTCAATATGGAAGCCGTCGGCATCTCACCTGATGCACGAGGTCGCCTGGTCGTCAACGACCATTTTCAAACAGCAGTTCCCCATATCTACGCCGTCGGCGATGTAATTGGCTTTCCCGCCCTGGCCTCGACATCCATGCAGCAAGGGCGCCATGCCTCCTGTCATGCCTTTGGCCATCCCGACCATACCGACACGGATCTCCTCCCCTACGGCATCTATGCTATTCCAGAAATCTCAGTGGTGGGGCGGACCGAAGAGGAATTGACGAAGGCAGAGGTTCCCTATGGGGTCGGCGTCGCACACTATCGGGAAATCGCTCGAGGACAGCTCATCGGCGATGAGACCGGGATGGTGAAGTTACTTTTTCATCGCCACAGCCGTGGATTATTGGGTGTCCATGCCATCGGAGAAGGGGCCACAGAACTTATTCACATAGGGCAAGCCGTCATGGCGTTCCAGGGCAAGATCGATTACTTCATCGATACCATCTTTAACTACCCGACACTCGCAGAATGTTATAAAGTCGCCGCGCTCGACGGCATCAATCGTTTGCCGAGGCCCTGGCTTCCGTACAGGGGAAAATTGTGAAGCGTCGTTCATGAAGCGCATTTCGTTATCATCTTCGCGAGTCGCGCCTGGCGTGCATGTTTTAGCTCATAATTCACCGACGACGTTCATTTAAGAGAGAGGTCACATGTCCTTCTCCAATCATTTGAGGCAACTTGCCAAGCCGATATGGGACAAACAGTTCACCCATCCGTTCGTCGTGGCCTTGGGCAAGGGAACCTTGCCGGAACGCAAATTCAAGTACTATATCCTGCAAGACGCACGGTTTCTCGGCGACCTCGCCCGTGTGTTTTCTGCCGGAGCGATGAGAGCGCCTGATCCAGAGTCGGCCCTCCGTTTCACGAAGCTGGCTGAAGAAACCATCGTCGTAGAACGCAGCCTCCACGAAGGATATGGGTCACGATGGAAGATGAGTTTCAAACAGATGGCGGCTGTGCCCATGGCGCCGACGAACTATGCCTACACGAGACACATGCTCGCCGTCGCCCATACAGGCTCGGCAGCGGAGATCGCCGTCGTCGCTCTGCCCTGTGCCTGGATCTACTGTGTCGTCGGGGAGCATCTGTTGAAAGAGGGTCCTCCAAGGAACAATCATCCCTATCGGGACTGGCTCATGCTCTATGCCTCACCAGAGTTTGCCGAGGTACAGCGCTGGATGAGGGAGAAAGTGGACCAGTGGGCCAGGACAGCGGGCAAGGAAGAGAAGCGGCGGATGGAAGAGTCGTTCGTGATCAGTTCGCGATATGAGTGGATGTTTTGGGAAATGGCGTGGAACGAGGAAACCTGGCCGGTGTGAGAGGGCAGGCCAGGGCCGGGAGGCCCTCTCCGCTCGCAGCCACAGAGCGCCGTTGACCGCTCTAGGCTTCGCCTCCACTTGGCGACAAAAACTTGCCACACCAGCGCTCCGCGAAGGTGTGGCTTCGAACATTTGTCGCCACTGCCTACGGCAGCCGCTGCAGCTCAGCAAGAGCGGTAACCCAACGTCGCTCTGATGACGCTCCGGAAGCCTCCCACCCCGGCCTTTTCCCCCCTTCGCCCATTCGAAACCGGCCACAAGGATGGAGGGAGAAAGGGAAGGGGCTTGTTGGACACGCGCAATGAGGGATAACCCCCTCACCCTACCGGCCAGGAGGAGAAAAGTGCAAAGGGGAACCGTTTGGCTCTCCTGGCTGGACAGGTCATGCATGCTGAGTATAATGTGCCTTGGCGGTCAACTTGCCTCTTGAGCCAAAGGATAATTCCCCGGCATGAATCGTCTTCTGATCATGGTTCTCCTTGCCCTTGCTGGCCTCTGGGCGCTTCCGGCTTATGCGGCGTCGCAATATGAAGAGAGTTTGAAGCAATTGGCGGAGGGCGTGATCGCCGACGCAGTGAAGGCGGGGAAGGGGCAACTGGCGCTGGTGGACTTTGCTGACGTCAAGGGCGCCGTCACGCCGATCGGGAAATTTTTGGCGGAGGAGTTGGGCACGCAGATATTGGTTGCGGGCGAACTCAAGGTTGTCGACCACACCATGGTGGGCTCGACGTTGAAGAAGTTCAACGTGACACGGTTCGAACCGACTCAGGCTAAAGCAGTCAATCAGGCCGCTAAGGCCGTGCGTGCCGATGTATTTGCGACCGGTTCATATCTGGTATCACCGGAAGGCCTTCGCGTGACGGTCAAGCTACTGGACCCCAGCACGCTGCATTCACTGGGTGCCACGCGCGGCACCATTCCGAAAGCCGGCCCTCTGGCGGAACTGATCAAGGAGGCACACAAGCCCCCTGTCATGAAGGTCGACCTCACTGCCAAACCTGCGCCACCACCCGGTCTTGGGTCTCACAGCAACGAATATTACCAGTTGGTCGTGACGGCCTTGCACAGGCGGGAGAAACAGATCTCGGCCGATCTCACCATTGAGAACAAATCCTCGCGCGACATTAAAGTACTCTGTCAGCTGCAAGATACTTTGCTCGAAGATAACCATGGCGGACAGTGGAAGCTGGAGGTTGAGAACAACCGCGAAGGCCTCTGCATGCGTGGCATTGAGATCCCCCGACGAGGAAAGGGCCGGGCAGTGCTGACCTTCTCAGCCTCGACCGACGAATCAGGAGACCAAATTACCTTTCGTTATCACGAGAAGTCGCCACGACCGGATGCCCTGTTCTCCATTGAGGGCCTCAAGGCTGAATCAGCCGAAATCCTTCCAGCATCAGTCGACACCTCAGCGCCACCGTCCAATTGATAGGCCTATGAGCACACAGCCGATCAAACAGGTCTTGACGATCGCCGGTTCTGATTCCGGTGGAGGCGCGGGGATTCAAGCCGATATCAAATCCATGTCAGCAAATGGTGTGTTTGCCATGTCGGTGGTTACCGCCGTCACGGCGCAGAATACGGAAGAGGTGACCGACGTCTTTGAATTGCCGACCTCGATCGTCGCAGCGCAAATCGACGCTGTGTTCGACGATTTCGATGTCGCAGCGGTCAAGACCGGTATGTTGTCCTCTGCCGCCATCGTCGAAACCGTGGCCAGAATGCTGAAGCCACAGAATGTGACAAACCTTGTCGTCGATCCGGTGATGATCTCGAAGAGCGGCCATCTGTTGCTCAAGCCGGATGCCATCAGCGCCATCAAGGGGCAGCTTTTTCCCTTAGCGCTCCTCGTCACGCCGAACATCCACGAAGCCCAGCAACTATCCGGTATTGAAATCAAGACCCTGGCGGATGCCCGTCGTGCTGCTAAAATTATTCACGGATCCGGTTGTAAGCATGTGTTGATCAAGGGAGGACATTTGCCGACAGATCGAGCCACTGATCTGCTCTATGACGGCCGATTCTTCAATGTGTTCAAAGGGGAATTCATCGATACCCCTCACACGCATGGCACTGGCTGTACTTTCGCCTCGGCCATCGCGGCCCATCTCGCACAAGGCAAATCTGTGAATGATGCAGTCCAGGTTGCCAAGACTTATCTTACCGAAGCCATTCGCCATAGCCTGGCGATCGGTCACGGAACCGGTCCTACGAATCATTTCTTCTTTTTGCAAGCCTAGCGGGCTGCTGAAAAAGCCGGCCAACGCCATTGGAAGGTTAAGGCTGAGGCTAAGCTTGAGTAAACAAGAGCCTGGACGCTTGACCTAACCTCGACTCAAGCCTTCTTCAGACATGGCGGCCTTGCCCGGGAAACGGCGCGTCTCGGCGCGCCGGGGCTGGGCGGGTTAGAAGGCCGGCTTTTTGAGCATCCTGCGGGAGCGCTCGCCCATTGCGCCACATGCGCAGATCTTCAAAATTCTCGCACCTTAACATCGCTTTCAGTATCCTGCCAGAAAGAGGATTCCATGCTTCGACTCACCTGCCGTCCACTGGCTTTTCTGATTTCTGGATTTAGCTGGCTTCTGCTTTCTTCCCTCGTGGGATTGGGGATCCTGCTTGGATTGGTCCATGGCACCGCGCTACCCACATGGTTGCGGTTGGTGCATGTACATGCCACCCTCATCGGCGGCATCCTGCAACTCGTGATTGGTGGGCTGCTGGCTTCCCTCTCGACCAAGCCCCGGATCGGCCGACCCCTCTCACCCTCTCGTCCCGGGCTGTTCATCGCTCTAAATGTCGCCACAGTGGGGCTGCTCGTCGGGTTGGGATTGGGCAATATGATGGTTGTCGGGGCGGCTGGGATTATCGTGATTGGAGCGGTCGCCTCCATCGCCAGGGTCGCTTGGCAGTATGGGTCGCAGAGTCTCACCCAACCGGCCGATACTCCCTGGTTGTATCGATTCTCTCTCATCGCATTATTCGCTGGATTGGTGATCGGCGTTTCCATGGCCTTCCGACTCATACCGGAATACTATGCTCATGCCAGACTTCTTCACCTCCATGTCACCCTGATGGGTTTCATCATGATGGCGATGATCGGCGCCACGCAACAGTTCTTGCCGATCATCCTCAATACCACACTCTACAGTCCACGACTTGCCCGTCTTGTGTCGGTCGTCCTCCCAGCCGGCTTCATCATATTGGTCGGTGGATTTGTGACCTCCTCCCTCTACCTTGAGCTCGTGATCGGGGGGCTGCTCGTCCTCGGAATAGGCCTCTATGCCTATAACCTGCTGCGTACTTGGATGGATTCGGGCCATCCCGGAAATGCCACCTCCGACCACCTCCTGATCGCGACGCTCTTTCTGGTTCTAATGATGATCATGGGCGTCCTCGTCGGGGCCAACTATTCCCATCAGTCGCCGACACTGCCCTTTGGATCCTTACAACTTGCAGCCTATACCCATATGGCCTTGATCGGATTTATCTTACAGACTGTCTTTGCAGCCGTTTCCCATGGCATCCCTGAACTACTGATAACCGACCGAATCACGAACCGGAAAGAACAGGAGCCCTATCGTGCTCAACTTGTGGTCATCATGAACCGATGGCGAGCCGTTCAACTGACTGGGTTGAGTTTGGGGACGATGGGCTTCGGCCTGCTCGCCGCAATGGCTTGGAATTTCCCGCTTGGTTCCCTCTCTCTTCAGATCACGACCTGGGTCACTGTCGGACTGCTCCTGAGCAGTCTCACCCTCTTTGCTGTCAAACTCACCTGGGCCTTAGGGGTTCATCCTTCCGATAGGTCCGTCTCCTCCCTCGCAGAAGAGGAAACCTTTCATCAACCTCTCAAGCGCTCTGTAGGCATGACCAACAAGCGCTAATGTCGCGCACGCAAAAATAGTCTTTCCTGCCCTGCCACCAGCCGGTACAGCCCGTATCCTTCCCCCTTCACTTGATCAGCACCTTCGACTCCGGTCTCCATGTGCAAACCACTGTCTTCTTTCACGAAATGCCCAACCCATTTGAGCCAGCCTGTTTCTTGCTCTACCTAGCGAGGATGTAAGGTACAAGCCGTTTCGCGAGCCTCAACAGGAGGGGTATCCATGAACGACCAAATTTCACAGATGGTTCCGGACCCCTGGCAAAGCCTCTTCCACCTCCTGACTCTTCCGCTTTCGTGGATTCCTGACATGCAACAGGCGTTGATCGGCTTCGTACTATCCTCCGCAACCGGTTGGCTAGCCGGCATCTATTACCTCCTGCTCCTGTTCCCCGCACTCCTGTGGATCGGCGCTGTCTGGTGCACGCACCTGACGCTCTATACCTTACCCTTCCGTTCAGGCCGAATCGAACTTCTGAAAACACTCCTTCTTGCCTGGTGGGACATGGCGTTTTGCATGTGGATGTATTGGGTCGGGCTCGCCCGGTTCGTGATGGTCGTGTTCGGCTGGATCTTTACATTGAGTCGACTGGCCCTCAAGCTCTTTGCCGAAATGATGAAACAGCTCGTCATTCTCCCGTTCAAGATGACGGGCCAGATGACGCAGAGTTACTTTCAACCTGGTGTACCCTGGATCGCGTTTGTCTTATTGATCTTCTGGTGTCTGCTGGAATCAACGATTTTTACCTACACACTCATGCCGACGATCACTGAAGTCCTGGCAGGCATCACAGGATCGGAAGCTTCGGTCATGACCGGCACGATTCTCTATCTGTTTTTGTCGTTGCTCATCATGGGCAGCTTTGCCTGCATTCAAGTCTTGGCCGACGCAATCAAGAACCATGAGTATCGCTACCTTGCGCAGGTACTGCTTGTCGAAGTCTTTGTCATGGTCTTTGAAGTAATGTTCCTGTACCGAGAACTGGTGGATGCGATCACCCCATGGATTGCCCAGCAAACCGGCGAGCAGTTCAGGCTCGGCATCGGTTTCACGCTGTCTCTCGCAACATTCAGCTGGGTCGGCGTCCGCGGAATGACCTGGTTTCTCTTCGGACAGTACGGCACGCCTCCTTTACTCTCGTTTATCTCGCGCCGCCCGATGTATCAAGCGACGCCCGAGGGCGAAACGAACCAGCCCAAGATCGCTGCGCCGGTAGTCTGGTGGCGCAAACCCTTGGAGGATTTCAAGCGGGAAGTTGGATGGCTGCACGATAAGGCCTCTGAGTTGATGGAGTTCCTTATGCTGCCGGTGCTGCATGTGGTAGCGGCCTTTTTGAACTTCGCCATGATTCTCGTAACCGGCAAACCGGTCTTTGCCATTCCGTTCAAAAGCCTCAAGGAGGTCGCCGAAGCGCGTGAGCTTTTGCCGGCCATCCGGTGGGAGACAAAGAAGGCAACATCATGAACCGGAGATCGGCGGTAACTATTCTCAGCGCTCTGGCAGCGATCGTTCTTCTGGGAGCTTTGGCTGGCTGTACCGGAGAACCAGCCGAGCTGCGCAAACCGAAGTCCACTCTCTTCATCGGCGTAGATGCCAGTGGTTCATTCCGGAGTTCTGGTCATTATGAAAACGCTCTGGCGTTCCTCGCCCATTATATCTATGGGCATATCAACGAACTCGGCGACCTGGAGAAGCCGCAGGCCATGTTTGTGGCGAGCTTGGGTGGGAAGAGTATGCGTGAGCCGAAAAGCTTTCACCCAATCCACGAATTTGAAGGAAAAGAGATATCTCAAATCGAGGCCGAACTGAAAAAATGGTTTCCCCCTACCGACATTGTCACGGACTTCAATCCATTCTTTCATGAAATTGCGCGTATTACGAAGGAACGGAATCTCGTTCTTATGCCGGTCAACATCGTCATCATTACGGACGGAATCCCTGATTCATCGGCCAGCGGCATCAAAGCCGGCGCGAAGAAGCTATACGAGAGGATCGATCTGAAGCCATTGGAGTATCTCTCGCGCAACGTCACGCTGCGCTTGGCCTACGTCAGTCCGAAAGTCGGCGAACAATGGCGGACCCACGTGCCTCGTCAGCGAGTCCGGCTCTGGACGGTGGACGCAGACGTGATGAAGGGCTGGAAGAATCAGTTGCAGCCGGGGGCCGAAATCCGTGAGCAAGCGAGATTCTGGCGTTGGTTGAGGGACAATGTGGATTTCCGCATCCGGGCAAACAAGGGCTAGACTCTCCCGCTCCTGCCACTGCCCGACTCTGCTACAATCCCCGCCGTGGAAGAACAGATCGTTTTCAACGACCCGTGTAACTATCGCGTCTCCGCAATTCTGACGGCTCCCGATGGCGGAGCAGACCGGATCGCGGTTCTGTGCCATGGGTTTCTGTCAGGGAAAAACAGCTCGACGAACAAGGCCTTGACCCGCATGCTGACGGAACGAGGCATTGCCACATTCCGCTTCGATTTCTTCGGACATGCAGATAGTGACGGACCCTTCGAAGAGATCACGACAACCCTGGCCATACAGCAAACTGAAGCAGCTCTGGATCTCGTGACCGCCAGGGGATACGGAAGAATCGGGCTCGTTGGCTCAAGCTTTGGAGGGCTCGTTGCCATCCTCACAGCAGCCACGCGTAGCGATATCGCCTGTCTGGCCCTCAAATGTCCTGTGGTGGACTTTGCTGAAGAACTTCGCCTCACACTCGGACCGGATGAGTTGTCGCAGTGGCAAACCACAGGGACGATTCCCAACGTCATGGGAGGACAAGATCGAGTCCGTTTGCAGTATGACTTTTACGAAGACTCCCTCCGGCAAATCGCCTACGAGCCGGCTGAACACATCACCATACCGACATTGATCGTTCAGGGCGAGCAGGATGAATGTGTCCCTCTCCATCAAAGCCGGCGCTTGCATGAGGCCCTAAGAGGCCCGAAAAAGTTGATTCTCCTGGTGAACGCCGATCACCAATTCACGCGGGCGCAAGATTTTCATCACATGACCACTGCAATCGCTGATTGGCTCGTGACCCACCTTCGAGCCGACATTTAGCAGACAGACCTAAACAACGAATGAAAAGGCCGCAGGGAGTCTGGCAACTGAGGCGTACCCTTGGGGTACGTCGCAGGTTGACAGACGACTGAGAACGACGTTGGGCGTCTATTTCAGCATCCTGCTATGATTTGGCGCAGCGGAAGCCCGTATAGCTGTTGCGGGTCTCGGGTGGAAGCTTAAAGCGGCCATAGGTGAGGAGATATTTGGGCAGATCTGACCAAGACCCACCGCGGAGTACTTTGAATTGCCCTTTTCCTGGTCCTTGTGGATTTCGCGCCGGCGAGACTTCGTAGTAGTTCACGACGTACCAATCCTGCACCCACTCCCAGACGTTCCCGGCCATATGCAAAAGTCCGTATGGACTCTTGCCCTGCTCATAAGATTGCACCGGCAACAAGACCTGGCTATAGCTGAATCGCGCTCCCAAGGCGAAATTCGCCAGGTCCTTGCCAGGAAATTGATCTCCCCATGGATACAACCGCCCATCTGTTCCCCTGGCCGACTTCTCCCATTCCGCTTCTGTGGGTAACCGTTTTCCCTTCCACCGACAATAGGCATCAGCGTCAGACCAGTCTACGCCTATTACAGGACGATCATGAGATTGCGGTAGGTCTACGCTGCTCCATTGCCATGGCGCGGGACGTTGTGTTGCAACAAGAAACTTCGCGTACTGCGCCGTCGCCACCTCGTGCAGATCCATTGAAAATCGATCGAGCCACACCCGGTGCATAGGGCGTTCATCCTCCAACGCTCGTACCCCATCTGATCCCATTGCAAACTCACCGGCTGGAATCTCGACCATCGGGGTATCAGCCTGTGCCGCCTGTTCAACCAGTCTATCTTTTCGCAGCCGTTCAAGCTGAGCTTGGGCGGAGTCAGTGCACGCGAGCAAGCCGATCAAGACCAGGGCGAGGCAAGAGACTCCAGACGAGAACCGCATGGCGCAATAGCATACACAAGCAAGCACCATCGCACGAGGGTCATAATCTCCCAGTATTGAGGGGCAAAGGAGAGGCTGAGGGATAGGCAGGATGGTCAAAACGGCCTCCAACAAGGCCGCAGGCGAGTCAGAACCGGAGGCGTAGCCTCAGGGCTACGTTGAGGATTCTGACGAGACGAGAACGCAGTTGGGGGCCGTTTTCACCATCCTGCCGTTTAGTGGATGATGCCACTGACAACCCAATGCCGATCATCCACTACATCCATAATCAATCGGCTCAAATTCATCTCTGCTAACTGAGCCGCCACTTCATCTTCTGTGAATGAGGCCAACAGGGAGCGGAAAAAGTCGCGGCGCAATATCTCTGGCCCCTGTGCCGCGTACCGTTCCACGATCGCCTGCGCCTCCTCGTGCGAATCCGGCCTGAGTAGATCCATCACCAGCACGGGAGCGTCTCGCTTCACCAGCTGCCGCAGCCGATACCAGAATAGCAAGGGATTGGGCACATGGTGCAAGAGACTGTTGGAGACTATGGCATCGACCGGTTCGGCCAGCGAAATGTCCTGAAAGCGCTCGCAGCGGAGGCTTATCCGATCAGCCAGGCCCGCCTGTTTCACCGCCTCGTCTGCTAGACCGATCATCGGCCTCGACGCATCGACAGCGGTGACGCGACAGTCCGGAAGCGACCGCGCGAACCGGACGGGGATATCGCCAGGGCCACACCCGAGATCGAGGATATGGCCCTCAGTGAACTCCGGAAAATGTTCCCGGAATCGATCGACGAATCCCTGATTCTCTGTTTCGAAATCCGCTCCTGCATAGGCAAGGGCCTGCTCAGGGTCATCCATCAGTTCAGGCTCAAGCACACGATTCATCATGAGCTTTCAACAACTAATTTACCTCTACGGCGTCTCCCGGTCTCACCATGCCTTCACAGAGAACCTTCGCATAGAGCCGGCTCCATCCAGGATTCTTTTTATGAGAGACACGCTTAAAGTCTCCATCTCTGAACCACCGGGCATTCTTCTCACAGGGAATCGTATAGCTCATGATCTCGATCCGGACTTCTGGCCCGACCTGTAATTGGTCACCAGGCTTCAGCTTCTCCCAGTCAAGTCCGGCGAGCGTCAGATTCTCTCCAGAGGAACCGGCCTCGATCGCATGGCCCTCATCCTGCAGTCGCTCGATCAGCTCTTGCGAGTATAGACAGAGGGCCCGATCCGGTCCACCGTGAAATTTGAGATTCTCTTGTCGGTCGCCTTCGACACCGGTCATGGCGACAAAAGCCTCCAGCACAGGACGTTTTGGCACTCCTCCATCAGACACATTGATCTGGTGGAGGTGGGGATAGGGGGGTCGTCCAGTTTCGGTCATGCGCCTATTCCTTCGCAGGGTTCGACCATCAAGAGTTCCAACGCCACCCAGCCTTCCTGTTCACGCCGCCGGGACAACATGGCGCCGACCTGGGAGAATGCCTCAATTATTTCATCCTCTTGATCGAGCAAGATGCCGGACAGCAAGAGCCTCGCACCATGGCTCACGTACCGGGCCAGCTCATCACATAACGACAAGAGCGTCTGGCAATCGAGATTGGCGAGGATCAGATCCGGCCGCAACCGGCCCTGCTGGTCAATTTCTTCCAACGTTCCGCACCGAAATTCGAGACCATCTCTAAATCCGTTTTCGGTGGAATAGTCTCTTGCACATTCCACTGCAACAGGATCAGATTCCACCCCGAGGGCCGAGCCGGCTCCAAGCCGCAATGAGACCATCGCCAGAATACCGCTCCCTGCCCCCACATCCAACACGAATTCGCCGCCGTGGATGAGATCCTCGAGCCACTCCAAGAGCATTCTTGTCGTCGCGTGGTGCCCTGTGCCGAACGCCTGCTTCGGATCGAGCACGATCTCGATGTCCTGACCCTGTAACGTTACTGTCTCCCAACTCGGCCTGATCACGATCCGGCGACCGATCCGAATCGGCCTGACCGATTGAGCCCACTGGCGATTCCAATCCTGATCGGGCAATTCCTCCACACACATGTCGCGTTCGATCGAAGCAGTAGGCTCGAGTTCGAGCAAAACTCTGGTTAAGTCAGCACGTGCCCCCTGGTTCCACTCTGGTTTAGGCCAATAGATATGGACCTCCCCATTCTCCTCCCATCCGCCTTGAATCACTGGATCAGCCAGCCTGGCCAGCAATTCACCTGCATCAATATTGGTTCGAATCCGGACATCAATCCACCCCTCTGATTTCATGGCGGACTAGTAGTCTCCTGAACACTCTCTAGGTATGCCGAAATTTCATCTTTCAGCACGTTTGCGATAACGAAGCGATAGGGCGTCACACAGGATGCTCAAAAAGGCTATCCAGCAAGGCCTCAGCGAGTGAAGAAGGCTGAGGTTGCGGTCAAGGTTGAGCAAAGATCAGTGGCGGACTTTTTCAGCATCCTGATGGAGTTGACGCCCTCTCCCCCATCCAGTAAGGTCGGCCCTATGGCCCAGAAACAGCCCCCCACGCTGGTTTCGAAAACCAGCTCCCTGACACGCCTGGTCGAGAAGCTCGACCGCATGATTGCCCTGGGCACTGCCTCGAGTTCCAAAATCACCCGCTGGCGTCTCATCATCTTCATCGTCGGAGCGATCTGCACGGTCGCCCTCTATAAAATAGAATGGTATCAGGCAGGCAATGGGATCCTCGCCGTTTTTATCGCTCTGTTCATGATCGTGGCCGCCTATCATAACAGGCTGGAAAGTCGTCTGCACCGGCTTCGTCTCTGGAAACAGATCAAGCTCGCGCACCTCGCACGCCTCAGTCTGAATTGGGATCATATCCCCTCTCGTTCATCTCGCGCTCCTGACCAACACCCCTATGCCAAAGATTTAGACCTGGTGGGCCCCCATTCGCTTCTCCATTTGCTCGACACTACCGTATCCTCCCATGGGCAGGGACGGCTGGCATCGTGGCTCCTTGAACAACCTCCCGGACCTGACCAGTGGCTCCTGCGCCGACGCCTCGTGCAGGAACTTACTCCAAGATCCCTCTTTCGCGATCGGCTGGGCCTCGAAGCACAGCTCGTTGGCGAACAGGAGATCAACGGTCGACGGCTGGAAGCTGTCATGAAACATAGAGTGGGATTCTCTCGTCTCACAGCAGTCTTGGCGGTTCAAACTCTGCTCGCCGCCACGACAATCACGCTCGGGTTGGGTGCGCTGCTCAACTGGCTACCGGGTTATTGGATGTGGTCTTTCGCGGCCTATGCCCTCATCTATTTCATGACTGATCAAGGCGAAGAGTTATTGGAACATGCGGTGGGCGTGCACTTTGAACTGGAGAAACTGGGAGCCGTACTCGGGTTTGTCGAACGACACGTCAGGCATCGCCACACGGCGCTCGCAGACTTGTGGGCACCGTTGCTGACACCTGAAAGGAATCCTCCCCAGCTTGTCCGTCAAGCTGCTCGAACCCTGCATGCGATCAGTGTCAAGGCCCACCCGGTCATCCATCTGCTCGTCAATGCTCTCTGTCCCTGGGATCTGTGGTTCACCTATCGACTCCAACAGATTCAAGATCACGTGGCTGCACACCTGCCGACCTGGCTGGATCGCCTTGCCGAAGTCGAGGCAGCCTCGGCACTCGCCACGTTTGCAGCACTCCATCCTTCCTATCGCTGGCCTGACCCATCGACCCCTGATCCCCAGCGTAACGGAAGCCAGGCCAGGATTGTTGCCACAGGCCTCGCCCATCCGCTGATTCCTGAAACACAACGGGTCTCGAATGATCTCGCCCTCGAAACGCTGGGAACCATTGTCCTGGTGACCGGATCCAACATGTCTGGTAAAAGCACTTTCCTGCGAACCCTTGGTATCAATCTGTGCCTCGCCCAAGCGGGTGCCCCTGTCTGCGCCGGTCTTTTCGAATGGGGCTGGGTTCGCCTTGCCACCTGTATCCGCGTGGATGACTCACTCGAAGCCGGCCTGTCTTTCTTTTATGCCGAAGTGAAACGGTTGAAAGGCCTGCTCGACGAGACGACAGATCGATCCAGGACGCCGGTTCTCTTCCTGATCGATGAAATCTTCAAAGGAACCAACAATCGTGAACGGCTCATCGGGAGCCGTTCCTACATTTCCGCCCTCTCAGAAGGCCATGGATTCGGGTTGGTAAGCACCCACGATCTGGAATTGACTGATCTCGACAAGACAGTGCCCAGATTGCGAAACGTCCACTTCCAGGAAACAGTGGTGGCAGGCGCGCTCCACTTCGACTACAAGCTCAGACCTGGCCCCTGTCCCACAACCAACGCCCTGCGGATTATGGAAATGGAGGGGTTGCCGGTGCCCAAAGCAGAGACCGATGCGACGGGTAAGGATCCTTGAGTACGCGAGCACCCCGGATGCCGGCCTTCCTAAGCCGTCATGAGTGTGCTATGACTCTGCCAGACATTGATGCCTCCTTTACCAAGGGCAAGGGATAGATGTCCATCCAACCCTGGATCACCTGCCTGCAAAGCGGAATCCTCATCCACTATCTCGAAGCTCGCTACCCTGAACAGGCATCGAAGGTTGATCTCCAACGGGTCATGGGAGCAGCCGAATCGTTCCAGGAGATTCAGGATGCCCGTGCCTTCCTGACCGATCCAAGCAATTGGATTCCCCATTCAGTGTTCCGTGAGTTGATCAAGAGCTGCGAGTTGGCTACAGGCCAGAAGGACTTTACTTATCAGGCCGCTTTGGCCTACTACGAAACCGTCAAGACTCAATCTCCGACCCTTATGGAGACCATCGCCATCTTATTGAACGACGTGGAAACGGTGTTTGGCTCCGTCGGTGATTGGGCTTCTGCTTATACCAATTACCTCCAGCTCCAATCCTTCGTCTCTCCGGATGAAACACAGACTTTGCACATTCTGTCCCGAAACATGCCACCGGTTGATCCAGGACTAGGAAACATGCATCTGGTGCAAGGCAATATTGAGGGCATTACCTTGCTGGATCCTTCTGTCGAAACTGCCACTTGCGAAGAGGTCTACTCACAACTCCGCTTGGAATCCCTGGTCAATGAGTTCGGCGACGCCTATGACATGACCACGAAGAACGATCGGTTTACAGTGGCTCGTGGATCGACGGGCGAAGTCGTGATTACGGGACGAACGATTCGTCTCGTGCATACGCTGTTCCCAATCAAAACCGATCGTATTCCCGCTCAGCATGGTTCAGACGAACAACTGGTCGCACCACTCGAGGAGCAGGACCATCTCTCGATCTGGACGGCGGAAGAGCCGGCCTCAAGAGTTCAAACACGCGCCTCCAAACAGGACGATCACCGCGACGCTATTCGCATCGAACGTGGCGGCACCCTCTCGACAGGATCACTCAGTACCACGATCAAAGCTGGTTCGATATACAATGCACCCTATACACATTATCGCCTGCGCTGGACGACTCATCCTCCACGCGCGAATGACGTCACTTCCGCTGGTCGTTCGCAATTCTTGACGAACCGGCGCGCCTTCGCACATCAGCTCTTTGCGCATTTGAAGAACCTCCAGGCCACGCATCGGCACACCCTCACCATGTTCCTCCGCAATGTGGAACTGGCGCAGGAGAATATCCAACTGAAGCGGGAGCTGTCGGCGCAGGAAGAAACCGGGGGCATCATCGGCAAGAGCGCTCCCCTTTCAGATTTGCTTTCACTGATCAGAACCATCGCTCCATCCGATACAACCGTATTGGTGACAGGGGAAACTGGGACGGGAAAGGAACTCGCAGCCCGTTTGATTCATCAACTAAGCCGACGCAAGGACCGCCGCTTTGTTGCAGTGAATTGTGGGGCACTGCCGGAAACGCTCCTGGAAAGCGAGTTGTTCGGCCACGAAAAAGGTTCGTTCACCGGCGCGATAGCCCAGAAGAAAGGGAAGTTCGAGCTGGCCGAAGGCGGGACGCTCTTTCTGGATGAAATCGGCGATATTTCACCAGCAGTCCAAGTCAAATTGCTTCGCGTGCTTCAAGAACGAGAATTTCAGCGGGTTGGAGGGACCAGCGATCTCAAAGCCAACGTCCGGCTGATTGCTGCCACCAATCGGGACCTCCTGGCGATGATGGAGCAGAACCAGTTCAGGAAGGACCTGTTCTATCGTTTGAATGTCATTCAGCTCTATGTCCCGGCTTTGCGGGAACGTCCGGAAGATATTGCTGAACTCGCCCGGCATTTCGTTCAACGATTTGCCGAAAAAATAGGAAAATCCATCGCCGGCTTGACGCCGGATGCATTGCAGCGCTGTCTGTCTTATAGATGGCCTGGCAACATCCGTGAGTTGGAGAATGTCATGGAGCGCGCCGTGACGTTGGCGCAGGAAGGCAAGAAATGGATTACTCCCGACCTGCTCCCGAACAATCTACTTTCGGCAACGGAATCGGCACCTTCGCTCGATCTTGCCGAGTTGGTGGACCGTGTTGACTGGAGTGCGCTGCTTCAAACTCTGGAAACGCGAGGATCGCTTACCGGGCTCCTGAACTACCTCGAATGGACCATCACGCGTCGTGCCGTAGCCGAATACGGCGGCAACAAGAGCCGCGCCGCGAAGGTACTTGGCCGCACCTACCGCTGGTTGCGAAAGCTTGAGTCGGAAATGACCGACCACAATCCGCCAATCCCACCGTCCATGTCGGGCTCTTAACGCATCATGATCTTGAGAAAAGAGTAGTGGTTTGAATCGATTCGTCTTGATCGCGCATGGCCGTTCAGGTCCTATGAACCGCCGTTCATAGTCCGGGCATGATAATCCGGGCACTCTGATTGCCTCCGAATCCAACCAATCACGAAAAGTCTCTCGTACCAAGCCATTTAGTGGAATCGCCCCGCCCGACCAAGCCCGGCGCGTTCTTTGCTGTAGGTGATGGTATGTCTCATTCAGCAGGTCAATGCAACAAGGAGGTTCGTCATGAACACCAACAATCTTAAGCATCTGGCAGTACTTGGCGCCATCGTTCTGGGAATCGTTCCACTGTCCGGCTGTGGGCACTACACGACGCAGCGGACGAGCAACATTCTCACCTATCTCTATCCCGGCGAAACGCAGCCAGTGGAAATCTCCAACACTGCTCCGCCGAATATTCCGCTACCCATGAAGATCGGTATCGCGTTCGTACCAGAGTCTAGAACAATGACCGGGCGTAGTGATGCCAAAATTGAGCCGCTAACTGAGAAGCACAAAATGGAAATGATGCGCGAATTGAGCTCCACACTCCGCCGATACCCTTACATTGCAGGAGTAGAAGAAATCCCTTCAACCTATCTCAAAGTCGGGGGCAGCTTTGCGAATTTGGATCAGATTCGCACGATGACCGGAGTTGATGTCATTGGTCTTGTGTCCTATGACCAGATTCAGTTTACCGATCATGGGCTCGTCTCGTTGCTGTATTGGACTGGAATAGGGTGGTACTTCGTGCCTGGAGAAAAAAATGATACGAACACCATGATGGATGCAGCGCTGTACCACGTTCCAACTCGAAAACCTCTTCTGCGAGCAACGGGTCAAAGCGGGGTCTATCGTTACTCGACACCGATGAACCAGAGTCAGAATTTGAGAGAGAACAGTGAAAATGGATTCAAAGAAGCGCTCCATATGCTGGCCGAAAATTTCAAAGAGCAGCTCGATATGCTCAAGCCGCGTGCTGTTCAAGGATCAACAGCTAGCCTGAGTGCTGGCGCAGGGAAATAAACGGGCCGATCCGCACTCTTTCGTGTGCGGATCTCTAGGGGTAGGAGGGCAAGCCATGAGAGCACAAACTGGGGTCATCGTGATAGGCGCAGCCTGCATCCTTGCAGCTTGTCAAGGCTGCTCCATCTATCTCGCACATGCTGGACGTCCCGGAGTAAACCCTGAGTCATTCGCAGTCGGGACCCCGGCGCAAGAGGTTGAAAGACAGTTCGGAACTCCTGCTACTGTTGAACCAATCGGTTCAGGCAGACGACGCGCAATCTATCGCGTTGAAATTACGAAACAATCGAATAACCTCCGAGCGTTGACCCACGCCATTCTTGACTACGCAACGCTTGGGATCTGGGAATTACCGGCAACCGTATATGAACTTCGCAGAGAGCACAGAATGGGAGAAGTGGGGTTCGTATACGGTCCTGACGACCGTATCCTTGAGATACAAGACTATCAGACTCTACAAGCACAAGCCGTGAGTGCCAGTGAGTCTCAGACGCAAACGAGTTCGTGGCAAGGCTTATGGGATGCGATCAGCAAATAGGGAGATAAAACAGGCTCAGATGTCACAAGACCGAGAGTTTCTTGAAAAAGCGGCGAGCAAAGCGCTTCGGCAATGACAGCAAGCGACCAGGAGACGTACTAAAAAATGGGTGCCAACACAGGGCTCAAGGAGGTGATGATGAAAAGAGTTATATTTCAAATTGCAACGGGGATTCTCCTTACTACAGCCGTAGGTTGCGCTCCAACACTTGGCGATGTGTATAAGAGAGTCGAGACTAGGCCGAGCGCTAAGGCCTTGGTTTACATCTACAGGCCATCCGACATGATGGGAGGGGCGGTTTACTACGAAGTAAAAGCCAACGGAAAAGTGGTAACGACCCTGTATCGCGGGAGCTATTATCCCTACGTCACCGATCCTGGGGAGATTGAATTTTCTGCAAAGACGGAAGCGAGTGATGAGGTCACGATCGATGCGAAGGCCAATCAGACCTATTTTCTTAGGGGTTCAGTAGGGCTGGGTTTCTTTGTGGGCCATCCACATCTGACGGTAGTACCTGCCGAAGAGGCGGAGAAGGAAATTATTGATTGCAAATTGCTTCCAGAACCGACAACTCCGTGACATTGCCCCATCTCGATTGCAGATCATGTCATGACCATGAGCATCAAGCTGTTTCAGAGATCGGCTTGATATCGGAAGTTCCGCTCGGGGACACTGAAATCCAGGGGCCGGAGAATGGCATGAGAGGCAAAGAAAGGCCTCTGGTAAGGTCCTTCGCCAGTTGTCTCCAGACAACTCCGGCAGATGATTCATTAGCACAAGAGTGAAAAAAGCTGCTTCTCCATGGCATGTCCGTGATTGGGATTGGAATGTAACCATGTTCATTGCGAAGAGCCGTTCAGGTCCTATGAACCGCCATTCATAGTCCGAGATTGATAATCTCCCCACCTTGATTGCCTTCAGGTTTGGTCAATCGATGAAAATTCCCTCACATACGAAGCAATTCGACGAAAAGACCTCGCCTGATCATTCTCGGCTCGCTCCTTGCTGATACCACACCATGACTCTGCATTGATTGTGCGGAGGGAGGTGCCCCATGCGCGGACGTCGGCTTTCCGGTCACCTCATGTTGGAGGCTTGACACAAATGCATTGCGATAACCTTCTCACTGAGACGACCTCTCATCTCCAACGAAAACACACATGGGACGCAGGGCGCGATACGGTCTTCGATGTCGCGATCATCGGTGGCGGGATTAAAGGGGCACACATCTACCACCAGCTTTGCGAGGCTGGCTATCGTACTGTCCTTCTCGAGAAAGGCGATTTTGCCTCGGGTACTAGCCAAGCTTCTTGCATGATGATCTGGGGAGGGCTGCTCTACCTTGCAAACTGGGATATTGCCACAGTATGGAAACTTTCTTCGGCTCGCAATGTATTGCTTCGCACAATGCCGAATTGTATCAGGAAACAAACATTTCGATATTACCCGCAACACATCAGTCCCCTCAAACGACGACTCTTTCAGGCAGTATTTCGCGGTTATGGACTCTTCGGACCGAATCCATGGAATCGAGCAGCATCATCCCGACCGATGACGCACCCTGATTTGTCACATACTGATCGAGCGCCGCTACCCCTCATTGTTGATGAAGCAATGGTGGGGCCATCCGATGCTCGATTTGTTCTGCAACTTATTTTGCGCCATCAAGGCCCCGATCATGTTCCCCTCAATTATTGTGAGGTGGAGGGGGGACAGTTTGACCATCGACATCACGTCTGGAACCTACAACTGCACGACAAGATCCACCACATCCGTTCTGAATGGAAAGCGCGATGTGTCATTAATGTAGCTGGAACTGCGACAGATTCGCTCAATCATCTATTCGGCATTGATTCCCCCTACAGGCACATCTTGAGTAAGGGCGTTTCGCTGATCCTCACGCGCAATCCTCGCCATCAGGCGCCCGCTATTTACGATAGCGAAGGAACGGTGATGACATATTTACCTTGGGGGCCAGTGTCTATCTGGGGTCCGACAGAAACCATAATAAAAGACCCCTCACGGGGCTGGCTCGTACGCTCAGATGAGATCCAGTTTCTGTTGCGAGAACTCCGGGGACATCTCCCTATCCCGTGAGCAGCCGTGATATCGTGAATACCCGTTGTGGGGTGCGAACGCTCGTCAGCGATACCGCCATTTCGCCGAATCAGTTGTCTCATAAACTCTCACGCCGTGCTCACGTTCACATAGACAGCGCGCACCCTTGGATCACTCTGTACGGTGGAACTTTTACTAGCGCCATGCTTATGGCGACACGGGTCAGACGCGCATTGCGAAAGCAGTCCATCTGGCCCTCAGCATCCCATCGTTCTTTACCGCAACAGAACACCGCCTCGCCCGAAAGCGACTGTTTCCCAGGGCTGACAGAACCCGTGTCCTCTCCACGATGGTCCGCCAACTACGAGATGTGCTGGACCCTTGACGATTATCTTCGTCGGCGAACCAATATCGGACAATGGGTCCCTCGCGGAGGGCTGGGCCGAGATGATGAATACATGCCAGATATTGAACGCATCGCAGACGCGCTTCATCCCAACAATCCCGCTCAGGCTTTGGAAGATATCGACGCGTACCGCGCCCATGTCTTGACCAACTTCGATCATTTGTCTCTTGCGGATCATGACTATGACAATGATGCCATCCGCATGGATTGGAGGGCGACAACCTCATGACACGACGACACCTCTCGAAACCCGCTATTCTCGGTGGACCCCCGGCAGTCACCGAAGATCATGCAAAAGCACTGCGTTGGCCAGTCCTTACCCATGAGGATCACGACGCAGTCATCAAGATCCTACAGGACGGAAACATTTCAACCCATCCAGTCATCCGGGAACTGGAAGGCGATTACCGAACCCTGACATCCATGCCCTATGCTCTTGCCCACTGCAATGGAACGTCTGCCCTCCTCGCCGCATTTTTCAGCCTAGGACTTCAGCCTGGTGATGAGGTCCTTGTACCGTCTGCAACCTTTTGGGCCTCTGTGCTTCCCATGCTTTGGCTAGGTGCCATACCCGTCTTTTGCGAGAGTGAACCAGACAGACTGGGACTTGACCCACATGATCTAGAGCATCGAATTACTCCTCGAACCCGCGCCATGGTGATCACGCACCTGTGGGGTCTACCGTCGAGAATGACTGAACTGATTGCCTTTGCCGAAAAGCACCATCTTCGAATCGTCGAGGATGCATCCCACGCACATGGCGCTTCCTGGCGAGGGAGACCCTGCGGGTCATTAGGAGATGTGGCAGTGTTTAGCTTACAGGGGGACAAGCTTGCTCCTGGTGGTGAAGGCGGAATGCTTCTCTG